>ERZ773083.1489-NODE-1489-length-15837-cov-6.087061_pt1 | contig 15837 bp, 14 predicted proteins | sample MGYA00511465_ERZ773083 | MGnify/ENA primary metagenome ERZ773083 (study PRJEB29015, sample SAMEA2738001) | human oral metagenome | biome: human oral; feature: human-associated habitat; material: dental | place: China | collected 2060 ... | reverse complement strand
GCTACGTCGAGGATTTGTCGACGACGAGAGGACAGTGCAGATGTGCGAAGATGGGGGGCTGAATTTATCAGTGATTCCTTAAGAAGGGCGAGGCCATCTCCTTCGTTGGTGGCGGCGACACCGCCGGCTGGGCTGTATCGCAGACCGTCGTCGACGGCGTACCGCATCTATACATCAAGCCCATTGTAGAAGTTTCCACAACGAATCTTATTGTCACGACGGACAAGCGCAGTTATCAGCTCATCATCCATAGTGCCGATTGGTACAATCCGATGGTCACATGGACGTACGGCGCGGAAGACATGGAACAGGCAAATGTGCAGAAACAGCAGGACGACGCGCTCAAGACAGCAAAAATTGCCGTCTCCGACATAGAGAACCTAGACTTCTCTTTTGAGGTCAGCGGCAAGAACGCAGAATACAAGCCCGAGATGGTCTTCACCGACGGCGAAAAGACGTATTTGAAATTCAAGAAGATCCCGCGCACGCAAGTGCCGCTCTTCATTCAGCAGAAAGGCGAGCGCGGCATGACCATCGTCAATTATCGCCAGAAGGACGACTATTATATCGTGAACGCGACATTCCAGAAGGCGCAGCTTCGCGTCACTGAGCGCGAAAGCGTCACGATCAAGCGCAAGAAATAAGGAGGGGCGCAAATGGATATGGAGAAGCTGAAAGGCAAATTCCAAGACCTCGGCCGATACTTCGGCGGCAAGAAGCAAGAAGGCGACTATGACGATGAGGGCGAGCAGAAAGGCTTCCTCGCGCGTCTCTTCAGCCGCAAGAAGAACACAGGAGAAACAGGAGAAGAGGACGCGGGCGACGTGCAGCTCAGCGGAGGCGGGCACAAGCCCGTCTACGGCATCCGTCGGAAGATTATCGCCGGTGCGTTTGTCGCCCTTATGCTCACCTTCGCCTTAAGCTATGCGTTCTTCAACGACACCGATGAAAAGACGCAGCAGATGAAGCCGCATCCGCAGCAGCACGCCGCGAACGAACCGGCAGACAAGAACAAGCAGCAGCAAGAGCCGTCCTATAAGGATCTTGAAGCCATCAATCGGCACAATCAGACGCAGGCGGGACAGAAACCCGGAGCGAACACGGCACAGCAGAATGCACAGAACGCGCAGAATGCGCAAAATGCAGCAGGAAGCGCCGGCCGCACAACGACGCCGACCGCCATCGCGCAGCCCGTTCAGCAGCCGCAGCTTTCCCTGCCGAGCGCCTACGCCATGCCCGCTGCGCCCGCTGCTGCACCTTCGGGCGAGACGGGTGCGGCGCCCGCCAAAGAAAAGGATAACTTGGAGCAGCGCTTCGCATCGGCCATCGACTTCGCACTCGGCAAAAGCCAAAGTGCAGATGCAGCACAGTCCGCAGCGCCTGTTCCCGCCGCTCCCGGAAATGCGGATGCGAGCGCCAACCTCCTGCAAGTCGCGTCCTTTTCGCCTGCCTCTGCCAGTCCCTACGTCGTACAGGCGGGCACGCTGATTCCCGCCATCCTCTTCTCGGGCATCAACACGGACACGCCGGGGCAAGTCATCGCGCAGACGAGCGCCCCTGTCTACGACAGCCTCTATCAGACGAACCTTTTGATTCCCGCAGGTTCGCGCCTCATCGGCACATATACGAGTGACGGGAACATCGCGAACGGCCGCATCCATGTGAAATTCTCCACCGTCATCTTCCCGAGCGGTGAGGCGTTCAATATTGGCGAGAGCATCTTGGCGGTCGATGGCGGCTACAACGGCATCGTCGGCAAGGTCAACCGCCACACATCAAGAGTGGTCGGCGCGGGCGTTTTCTCCAGCGCGATCGCCGCACTCGGTTCGCTCGCGAGCGGCAACACGAATACGACGAATACCTATTCCGCAGGACAGCTCGCCATGCAGGGCGCGATGGCCAACCTCATCCAAACGACATCGAAGCTCTTCGAGGCGGGCGCGAACGTGCAGCCGACCGTCACTGTCGAACCCGGGCATACGTTCCAGCTCTTCGTCGCGCAGCCGATCTCCTTCGGCAGCAGCATTTGACATAGGAGGGACGATCCATGCAGGATATTCCCGAAGAGCAGCGCCCGAAATTCTTCCTTGCGTGCATCGTCGTCCTGCTCTTGGCCTATGTCGCGGGCAACTGGGCAGCGACGCAGTACATCGCTGACCACTACGCATACAGCGAAAATCTCTCCGGCGCATTGTTCGGCTCGAAGCTCTATCATCCGTTCGCGCTCAAGATGTGGCAGGAAAACGCGGAAATGATGACGTACCTCGGGCCGACCGTGCGCAAATACTTCTGGATTCCATGGCTCTTCTACGCGGCAGGCGTCTTCCTATGCTTTCAGATCCATCAGATCATGAAGCGCATGACGAGCCACGGCACGGCGGGCTGGGCGAAGAAAAAGGACATCGCCAAGGCCGGCCTATGTGCGAAATCCGGCTTTGTCGTCGGGCGCAATCCCTTCACGAAGAAGATGCTGCTGCACGACGGTCCCGAGCATGTCCTGCTCGTCGCGCCGACGCGCTCGGGCAAGGGCGTATGCAACATGGTGCCGACCGGCCTCTGCTGGCGGCACAGCATCTTTCTCTTCGACCCGAAAGGCGAGCTTTGGAACTTCACGGCTTCATGGCGACAGAAGCACTTCGGCCAGAAGGTCATGAAGTTCGAGCCGCTTTCAAAGGACGGTTCGTCGGCAAAATGGAATCCTTTTGCCGAAATCGACTTCCAATCCTTCGAGGAACTGACAGACACATCGACCGTATCAGAAATGATGGTCAAGACTGGCGGCGAATCGAAAGATCCCTTCTGGGAAAATTCCGCTGTCGCTCTCGTCAACGGCGTGATCCTGCACCTTCTCTACAAGCACCATCAGGAGAACCGTCTCCTGCCCTGCCCGTCCGACGTCATGACGCTGCTCTCGTCCCCGACGATGAGCACGGCGCAGCTCTTCGCGACGATGAAGATGTACCCGCACATCTCCAAAGAAGAATTTCTGGAAATCGACGGCAAGACGAACATCCTCAAGAAGATCTACGGCGAATACGTCGAGAACTTCGAGCCGTTTAGAAGCTATGCCCAAAAGCATGGTGACGACCTCATGCTGCTTCAAGAGCGCTTCAAAGAGAACGAAGCGCAGGGCGCGAAGTATGCCGAAGCGCTGAAAGACGGCAGGGACGACGTGCCCGCGCCCAAGAGCAATCTCGAAATCTTGCAGGAGACGCTGCGCTATATCGAGAGCGAGGCACCCATGAACGAGCGCCGAAGCTTCGACTTTTCCTGCCCCGACCTTGCGGGAGCGACAGAGAAGAAGCAAATCGAGGAGCGCATCGCCAAGCACATCGAAGAAAAAGGTCCGTGGTTCTTGCTCCTCGTGCATCCGAAAGTCGCTGAGGCGGCAGCGAACATCTACAACGGCGCGAAGGAGACGTCGGCATCCATCCTGCAAACGGCGCAGACGGCAATGGCGGTCTATCAAGACCCGCTCATTCGCAAGAACACAGCCGTCTCCGACTTCACGCTGCGTGACCTCCTAGACCCGCGTCAAGAAGTCTCCCTCTACCTCGTCTTGCAGCCGAACGACATCGACAAGCTGCGTCCCATCCTGCGGCTCTTCGTCAACACGATGCTCGCGAAGCTCGTGCGCGATATGGAGTTCGAGGAGCAGCAGAAGGGCGCACAGGGAAAAGCAAAAAAGAAGGACGCGCAGCCGAAAAAGCAGCGTCTCCTCCTCATGCTCGACGAGTTCCCTCAGCTCGGCAAACTCGATGCCATCGAGAAGTCCCTTGCCATCTGCGCGGGCTACGGCGTGAAAATCTGCATTGTCGCGCAGAGCATGGGGCAGCTCAACAAGATTTATACCAAGGACAACGCCATTCCCGGCAACTGCCACGTCCAGATTTACTTCACACCGACGCTGGAGGACGGAGGCGGCACGGCCAAGACGCTGTCCGAAACACTCGGCGAGAAGACGATCCACTCATTCTCTCGCTCGACGACAGGCGAAGCCTTCAAGGGATCGACGTCGACCTCCAACATGGCACGAAAACTCATGACGCCGGACGAAGTGCGGCGCATGGACGCGGAAAAAGAGCTTGTCTTCGTCGCGGGCTTCCGTCCGATCTTCGGCGACAAGATCCGCTATTACAAAGAGAAGTTCTTTACGGACAAGATCACCGCACCGCCTCTGATCTCCGATACGGCGACAGAAATCAAGAGCTATGCGAATCTCTTCCGTGTCCATGCAGCGGAGCGCCGGAAGATCGAGGACAGACAGATCGCCGTCGCCAAGGCGCGTCAGCAAATGGAAAAGACTGCAAAAAAGGAGGCTGCACCCGATGAAGCAAAACATTTGCAAGAAGGAGACGCTGCAACAGAAAATCCGAAAGTCGTCTTGGACAAAACCCCATCTCAGCGAGGTCAGGCCGCTTCGCCCGCCAAAGGTGCGCAAGCGGTAGAAAGAGCGCGAGACGAACAGGCAAAGAAGGAAGGACAGGCAGAGCCGGCAGTACAAAGAGAAGAAGCCGAGCCGCAGGACTTGCAGTCTATCCTCTACGCCGAAGTGGAAAAGATCCTGCGAGAAGAGCAGGAAGAAGAAAAGAAGCAACAGGAAAAATTACAGGAGAGTGCGTAACATGGCAGAATCCGATGAAATCGTAAGAGAGCGACGGCTGCAAATTTTAGAAATGAGCCTCGGCAGAGACATCATGCGCTATATGCACGACGACAACGTGACCGAAGTCATCGTCAATCCCGATGGCAAGCTCTGGCTCGACACCTTTGACAAAGGTTTTCAGAATACCGGCATCACCATCGACGAAGACGAGGCGAAGCGCGTCATCTACGCTGTCGCCGACCTTTCGGGGCAGGTCATCGATCTCAAAAAAGACCCGTCGCTGCAAGCGGACATCCCCGCCTCGCGGCTCTTCTCCAACTGCCGCTTTCAGGCCGAGCTTCCGAACATCGTCGAGGCGCCGAGCTTCAATATCCGCAAGCATTCCAAGGTCGTTTTCACGCTGGAGAACTACGTCAAGCAAGGCACGATGACTGAGAAGCAATGCGAGGTCATCTTAGATGCCATCCACAAGAAGAAGAATATCATCGCGGCCGGCGGCACGGCCTCCGGCAAGACGACGTTCCTCAATGCCATACTTGCTGAAATCTCCAAGCTCGACGAGCGCATCATCACCATCGAGGACACCAAAGAGCTCAAATGCACGGCAGCTAACAAGGTCGCTCTGACGACGACGGACACCGTAGACATGGACAATCTTTTGCGGAAAACCCTTCGCCTCTCGCCGAACCGCATCGTCGTCGGCGAGGTGCGAGGCAAGGAGGCGCTGATTCTCATGGACGCATGGTCGACCGGCCACCGAGGCGGCTGCTCCACCGTGCACAGCGACAGCGCCGTAGAAACGCTGTTTCGCTTGGAAGATCTCGTGAGCCGCGTATCGCTCTCCACGCAGCAGGCCGGCATCGCACGCGCCATCGACGTCATCGTCTACATCGCGAGGAGAGCGACGTCGAGAAAGGTCGAAGAAGTCCTCGCCATCGACGGTTGGGACAGGGAGAAGGGCGAATACATCACGCATCGACTTGACGTGTAAGGCACGGAAAAGGCGAAAGAAGCCGCTGCATCCCTTGAAATACGGCGGTTTCTCGCCTATTGGCAACAGAAACGAAAAAAATTTTTCAAAATCGGAAAGTGTGCAGTTTTTTAATACTGCAAGCATTTATACTTAATACCAAGGGCGAAATGCGAAATCGCCCGAGAAATCAAACGTCTCTCTACGAAAGGGGAAAAACACCATGATCACACAGAAACTGAAGAACGCCGTCAAGAACCGCATCGACGCTGCAAGGGGAATCACGAAGGCGGATGTCAAGCAATTCGCGAAAGACTGCATCCCGACGCTCCTCTGCCTCAGCGTCTACATGCTGCCGTCCGCTGTCGGCCTTGCAAACGAATCGGTTCAAATCACACCGCTCGAAAAGCCGCTTCAGACCATCACGAAGGCGCTGACGGGACCGATCCCCATCCTCGTCACAGGCGGCGGCATCGCGCTCGGCGGCATGGCATGGGCGATGGGTTGGGAGCAGCAGGCGCTCATGCGCGGCGTCAAGGTTGCCGGCGGCGGCGCGATTGCCATGGCGGCAGGCGAGTTCATGAAGTCCACCATAAACGACCAGAGCGTCACGGGCATCCTGTTCTGAGAGGGCGGACGCATGGAAGAAAGAAAAGACTTTTCGTGGACGAACCTGCCGATCTACCGCTCGCTGACGGAGTACATCCTCTTCATGAACGTGCCGCGCAGTTTCCTTATATGGAACTTCGGTATCGCGGCTTTCGTGCTCCTCTGCTTCGGCTTCGACTATTGGCTCGTGCTCGCCGCGAACGTCACAGCGCACTTCGTCGTGCGCTATTTCTCACTCGAAGATCCGCAATTCTTCGAGTGCTTCAACGCCTACTGGGCGAAGAAAGACTATTATTCCATCTAGGGAGGGATCGCTTTGAATGACTTGGCACGAGGAGAAGTCCCATCGTGGAAGGAGTACAGCCTTGAAAACAAGGAAGTCCAAGACTGGGTGGTGTGGGAAGCGCTGACGCATGAGAGCGTCCTGCGCAGCAAGGACGACAGCGTTCTCGGCGTCATCCGCTACAAGCCCTTCGAGCGAAAGGAAGGTGCGGGCATCTCCCTGCCCGCCTTTTCCCAAGGCTGGGTCATGAACATCGAAGAGCAGCACGGGGACGAGGGCGAGGCCTGCTTCCTCACGCTGACTTGGAATCCCTTCCTCAGCCTGAAGGGCGACAAGGTGGAGAACGCCCTAGGCGAGAACGCCGCCATGAGCATTGATGCGATGGAGCAGCACATGTTCTCCGTCCTCGATACATTGGCGAGCCGATTTCCGCCGGAAGCGGAAGCGAAGATTTTGAAGTATCAGGAAATCATCGACTATCTCGCTTTCTCCCTCTCGCATGGCCGCATGTACGTCGAAATGCCCGACGTTCCCGTCGATCTTGACGTCTATCTGACAGAAGAATTCACGGCCGACTTCTCGAAGAACCTCATCACCTTCGGTGAGGAAACCTTCCTCATCCTCACGCTTCCCGCCTTCCTAGGCGCGATGGAAAAGACGCTTCGGCGCATCATCGAGGAAATGGAGCACGCACATATTCCGTGTCGCCACGTCCAGCGCATCCTCTTCTTCGACGAGAAGGAAGCGCGAAAGGAGATGGAGCGACGCGACCGCATGGGGCTGTGGTGCAGGTCAAGAAAATACATCAAGGAGCTGATCGAAGCCCCCTTGCACGGAAAATTCCACGGCTACTACAACAACACGCTCGTTGCCCTCGTCAAGACGGAGAATTACGCGAGAACGGTCGCCTATCTCCGAAAACTCTTCTACGAGACGCAGGAGTTCTACGTCATCGAGAACTTCAATGCGAAGCAGCGCTGGTGGGGCACGATTCCTGCGCACTTTCGCGCAGGAGTCGCCGCGCCGATCTGCGCCTTCCAAAACCTTGAAGATTTGCTCATGGCAAGCGGCAGCGCCAAAAAAGAAGAAACGGAGACGCTCATCTCCGTGGACGAAGACGAGAGCGGGAGGGAGGAAGCCCATGTACCGACTTGACCTTTTCAAGGAAAAGAAAGACCCCATATCCGACTATGTGCCGTTCGCACGCTTCACGGCGATCCGCGTCGCAGGCGAGCGCTGCGCCATCTGCCTCAACAAGGACGGCTCGATCATGGCCTCGTTCCGTTATCGAGGCCCCGATCTCGATTCCTCCGTCGAAGAAGAACTCGCCATCCTGACGAACCGGCTGCAAGCGGAAATCGGCTCACTGCGCACGAACAACATCCTGTACTTCGAGGCGCAGCGTTTGCCGACGACGGCCTACGAGACGACCGCGCACTTTCCCGATCCCGTCACGCGCGGTATGGATGCAGAGCGTGCAGCGCTCTTTTCAAGCGGCGCCTACTTCGAGTCGCGCTTCTTTGCGACGCTCTGGCACATGCCGCCGAAAGACCGACAGGAAAAGCTCAAGGAATTCATCGTTGAAGGCCGAGAGAAGAAAGTCACGAAAGCCGACGACGTCCTTCAGAACTTCGGCGAAATGCTCTACAAGCTCACGAAGATGATGAAGAACCTCGGCGTCGAAGTGGAATTCCTCGACGAGGACGGCCTCATGACATACCTTCATTCCACCGTCTCCGTCGACAATCGACCGATGAAATATCCGCGTGTCCCGTTCCTCATCGACAAGTACATGTACGACACGCCTTTTTATGGCGGCCTCGAACCGCAGCTCGGCCACAAACACCTGCGCGTCGTCGCGCCCATCTCCTACGGCACGGACTCGACCTTCGGACTCTTCGACGAGTTCAACCGGCTCGACTTCCCGATCCGTTGGGTGACGCGAGCCGTCACGATGAGCAAGACCGACGTGGCGGACGAGCTTTCGAGCGAACGGCGAAAGCTCAAGGGCAAGACGCAATCCTTGACCGCGACCATCGCCGACGCCACCGTGCGCAGCGGCCAACAGAACATGGACAACATCGACGACGTGGCCGTCGACCGCCTCGCCGAAGTCCGCGACGCGATGAACGCCGTGGAAGGCGATCACATCTCTTTCGTATACTACTCGACGGCGGTGCTCGTCATGGACGAAGACCGTGAAACCGTCGAGGAAAAGGCAAAGCTCATCCGGCAGATCTTCATCGAGCGCGGCATCAAGGCGGCGAAGATCGAAGACTTCAATGCCGTCGATACATGGTTCTCGTGCATCCCCGGCAAGTCGGGCAACGTGCGTCAGCCGATGCTCTCGACGGGCAATCTCGTCCACATGATGCCGCTCGCGCTCGCGTGGAGCGGCAGCGCATGGAACAAGCATCTTGACGCGCCTCCTCTCCTTTACACGCAGACGGAAGGAGCGAGTCCCTTCCGTCTCAACCTGCACGTCAAGGACGTCGGCCACAGCCTCATGATCGGTCCGACGGGCGCGGGCAAGTCCGTCTGCCTCAACACCATCGAAGCACAGTTTAGAAAGTACAAGAACGCCCGCGTCATCATCTTTGACAAGGGTGCAAGTTCCAAAATCCTCACGATGGGCGCAGGCGGCAAGTTCTACGACATCGGCAAATCGAAGTCGCTTTCCTTCCAGCCGCTCTCGCGCATCGACGACGAGGACGAGCGGCAATGGGCGCTCGACTGGCTCTGCGACTTCCTCAGAGAAGAAGGCGTCGAAACGACGCCCGACCAGAAGGCCATCGTGCGCGACTCGCTCGCGACCGTCGCCGGCATGAAGCCGCAGTACCGCACGATCACGACCTTCATCAGTTTCCTGCAGAACCGCTCGCTGAAAGAAGCCTTCTATCCGCTCGCGCTCGCCGACGACGGCGGCAACAAGGGCGAATACGGCGAGATTTTCGACAGCGACGAAGATCATCTCTCCATCACGAGCTGGCAGTCTTTCGAGATGGAAGCCTTGATGAACGCCCGCCGCATCGTCGGCACGACGCTCATGTATATCTTCCATCGCATCGAGGACGTCGTGAAGAACGCTTCTGAAGGCGCACAAGGACCGACCCTCATCGTCCTCGACGAATGTTGGGTGTTCTTCCAGAACCCCATGTTCGCCGAAAAAATCAAGGAATGGCTCAAGACGCTTAGAAAGTACAACACCTCCGTGCTTTTCGCCACGCAGTCCCTCGACGACGTGGCGAAAAGCGCGATCTTCGACACCGTGCTCTCGTCCTGCCAGTCGCGCATCTTCCTGCCCGACAAGCTCGCCATCACGCAGAACCGCAAGGAGCTGTACCATCAGTTCGGTTTGAACGATCAGCAGATCAACCTCCTCGCTCATGCGCAGCCGCAGCGCGAATACTACTACGACGGACCGATGGGCAGCCGTCTCTTCAATCTCGCCTTGGAGCGCTGCCCGTTTACGCTCTCCTACGTCGCCGTCGGCGACGTGGCGCTCGCCAAGTGCAAGCGCATCTTGGACACCTACGGCAAAGAGCGCTTCAATGAGAAGTGGATCGAGGAAAACGAACTCGTCGTTCCCGAATATCCGCGAAGAGAAGAGGCGGCGCTATGAACGAACTTCTCGCGCTCCTCTATTTCATCATCCTCAGCGCCGTCATCCATATCATTCTTCGCAGTCTGCAAAGGAGGCAAAGCAAATGACCGAAATCGTCATGCTCTTCATCGTCCTGCTGCTCTTCTACTTCGCCCTGCGCGTCAACCGCATGGAACTGCGACTGAACGTCATGGAACGGGCGATCAACGAAGCCGTCAAAGAAGGAAAGCTCGACACCGCATATCTCGGCAAGCCCTTCGGAGGCGATGCCGGCGGCCTTCGCGACTTCTTCCGCGCCGTCAAGACGACGTGGAAAGGCTCGAAGTGAGATGGCGACGGACGCAGAAAGAGCGTACCGCAGGCTCGCTCAAAACGACGACGTGCTGCAAGCCGTCGAAGAAACGGAAAAGCTCATCCTGCAGCAGATGGCAGCCGAAGGCTACAGCCAGAACCGTCTCAACGCCGCGCTCATGGTCAGCCGCTATCTCCTCGTCACAGCGGACAAGGAAGGCGCGGAAGACTACTTCATGCGCATCATGGCCGACGGCGCGGACAAGGAAACTGCAGGGCTTTCCTCACCCGTCGCCCGCTTCAACGAACTCTACGAAGCGCACATGACGCTCTTAAAAGAAGCGCTCTTTCAAAACGACAAGGAAATCCTCGCCGAGATGCAGCAGAGCCTCGCCTTGGAAGACGTGCGCGAAGCCTATCTCGGGGGAAGCCTCTATCGCGACCTTTGCGGCAGCGACAAAAGGGCGACGCCCTACGAACAGGAGCTTTGGCGCACCTATCGAAAAGAGCGCAGGGACGAAGCGGCAGAAGAAGCGCATACGCTCGAATCCCTCTTTGAAAAGCATTGGCAAGAGCGCAGCCAAAGAGAAGACACGCCGCTCGCCTATCGAGAAGGCGAGGCCTCGCGCGAGTTCCTGCGCGACTCCATGGCGAAGGAAGAGACTCTCCGAAGTCTCCTCGAAGAGCGCACGGAATACGTTGGCCGCGACAAGACGGCCTACGTCCGCAAGCTCGCAGCCGAAGCCCTTCGCGAAAAAACCGCCTATGAAAACCTCAAAGAACCCGCAGAAGAAAACAACTTCGCCATGGCGCTCCGTGCGCTTGTCAAAGGGCGCGACGGCAGAGCCGTGCGCTTCACCGATGAAAAGCGTCTCGCGAGACTCTGCCTCGCACACGGCATGGAAGCTGCCGTGCTGGAAAACCTCATCTTGGCGGCATCGCCCGCGCTCCAAAGAGCCGGGCTTGACCATAGAAAGGCGCTTGCCTCCCTCCTAGGAGAGACGGACGCCATGCCCTTCTTCCAAGGCGACTACGCGACGCTCAAAGACAGCTACAAGCGCATCCTCGTCGACTATGACGAAGCCCTCGTCCAAGAAGGCAAGGGAAGGAGCGTCCACGAAGAACGCAGCTTCTACAACAAGCTCGCGGTAAGAGAGATGCTCGACAGCGGCGCCTCCGAGGAAGAAATCCGAGAAATCCTCGAAGAGATCGGCGGCATCCCCGAAAAAGAGCGGACAAGAGAGAACCTGAGCAAGATTCTTGCTGAAGCGAGAGAAGCGAGGGAAGCCGCTCAAGACATACCGACGCCCGAAGAAGCCGCCGTCTCGATCGAGGAAAAAGCGAGGAAGAAAGAAGAGAACGCGCCCGTGCGCAAGGCATGGGAAGCGCCGCAGGAAGAAAGGAAGGAAGAGCAGGAAGAAGAGCAGCCGCATCTCACAGCTCGTGACATCCGACGCGAAAGGGCGCGTGTCAAGGACTTCGCGCTGCAAACCGAACGCGAAGACGGCATGGAAGCCGATGAGATGTACGCGCGCTGCGCGAGGGAATACAAAAAGGACTTCCAGATTCCCTTCAACGATGCGATGGACGAGCAGATCATCCTCTACATGTTCAACCAAGGCTACGAAGAGCGTGAGATCGAAAGCGCCGTGCAAAGGCTCAGCGAAGCTCCCTCCAACCATCGGCAGACGCAGTACGCCAAAAGGAAGATGACCGGCATGAAGAAAGATCCGCGCCATGCTGCCGTCTTGGGAGCGAATGCGCAGAAGATCCAAAATGCAGAAAACAACTACCTGCAAACCAAGTACCGCGAAGGCAAGCCACTCACAGAACACGACCGGGCGCTCGTTCGCAAGCGGGACACCGTGGGCGTGCCGCAACGATGAAAGACAGAAAGAAAGGAAGTGACGACCATGTTCAACCGAATGCAGATTGCCGTCCTTATGGGCGTCGTGCTCGGCATCGGCACGCCGCTTGCGGCGATGACGCTAGAGACGCACAAGACCGAGGCGGCCGTCGCCGTCTTTGACCAGAAGAACATAGAGGAAGCCATCAAGACCGCCGTCCAGACGGCGAAGATCCTCACGACGGAGCAGAAGGAACTCGCTCTGATGATTCTTGACGCCAAGAAGCTCGACTTCGGTATGCTGCAAAAATGGGGGCAGAAAAACAAGGATGCCGGAGGCTGGTGCAAGACGCCCGACCTCTACGGCAACATCAGCGTGCTGAAATCGCAGGGCAAGACGCCGAGCATCCTGAACGTCAACACGACGGTCAAGGACATCTTCAGAAACGAGATCGGCACGATCGAGGATGCCATGACAGGCAGGAAGACCCTCGTCGATCTCTATCTCCAGACACAGAAAAACCACAAGGCGCTCGATGCGACCTATCAGGCGACAGCCGAACGCGCCCAAGCTTCGCAGAAAGTCACGGACAACACGAACGAAACCGTCAAGGAAGCTGTCGAGGCGGCGGGCAAGGCGGAAGGACAGCAGCAGATCATGCAGGCGCAGATCCAGATCGCCGCAGCCGGCGTCGTGCAGCAGACGGACATGAAAGACCTCCTCGCGCAGATGCTCGCGATGGAATCGCAGAAATGGTATGTGGAAAACACCGAGAAAGCCGCAGCCGAGACGCGCGATCGCGCCGTTGGCCAACGCATGAGGAATTTCGTCGGCAACTGAACAAGGCTCTCCCGCGAGCGTCCGCAAAGGACGCTCGTGAGGGAAAGCAAAAGATGAATATTTCACATCAAAATTCATGTGTTCAATTTGAACACATTTCGAGATGAAACAAGAATAAACGGATGCAAATAGATAGAAAAAATCATAAACATTTCAAGGAATGCGCAGAAGCACAGCAAAAGATGAATTCAATTTATATAGGATTCATGTGTTCAATTTGAACACATTTATAATAGCAATCAAGAATAATATATCGCAAACGATAGAAAAAGTATGTAAAACACGTCAAGAAGGAAGGATGCCATATAAAATGAATATGAATCCACTTATCTTCATGTGTTCAATTTGAACACATTTCTGAGAGAAAAAAGAATAATCACATTGTAATAAATATAAATAGATTGCAATCAGGAAAAATAATACGCAAAAATCTCTCAAATAAATGAACATATAGCAGAAAGATTCATGTGTTCAAATTGAACACATTTGTAATAGCAATCAATCGGCAACGGTAGGCCAAGTCGATAATAAACAAATATAAACAAGATGGAGGGAAATCTATGACGCAGAGCAGAAAAAAGGCGGGGCGATGGATGCGAACGGGGCAGATCATGCTTGCTTTCTCCGTCCTCGCCATCATCCTCTTGCAGGCGATGGGCGTCGGCCTCGCGGCAGGAAACGGCTCGGAGGAAATCGTCGCGCACGGCACAGGCCTCGGCGGCAACTTCGATACGAACCTCACGCTGCTTGCCAAGGGCGCAGTCAAGGCGATGCACGTCATCCTCATCGTCATGACGGCTATCGCGGGCATGATGATCGTCTTCGGACTTGAAGACGGCAAGAAATTCCTCTGGCAGGTCATGCTCGGCGCAGGACTCGCCTTCAACTTCGGCGCGTTCATGCTCGATACGGGCGTGTGGAGCATGGCGAATCAGACGCCATCATCTGCCGTCGTCGAGCCGTTCAAGCCGAAGATCGTAGAAGGCAGCGACGACGCCAAAGGTGCGGCGCAGGTCGATCAGGTCACGATCCTCGGCGATTTCGTCAACCACTACCGCGACAAGGTCATCACGCCCGGCGCGGGCAACATCACGCCTTACTGCCTGCGGCTTCTTGTCGTCCTCACGATCGTGCAGGCGACGTGGGAGCTGACGATGAAGTTCATGACGGGCGACAAGATGCAGTACCTCATCAGCATGACGCTCAAGATGGGCTTTTTCATGTTCCTCATGATGAACTGGATCAAGTTCATGCGTGCGCTGATGGAAGGCTTCCAGTCGCTCGGCACGAAGGCGGGAGGAAGCGCACTTGCAGCCGGAGGCGACCTCATCTCGGACGCGGCGAATTCCATCGTGCAGGTCTGCTTCAAGATGTATGCGGCGATCTACTCGCCGATCGCAAGCGACGGCTCTACGTCCGCATGGCGCGTCGTCAAGACCGTCGCCTCCATGAGCAATCCGGGGCTTCAGGTCATCATCATCATCATCTTGGCCGTGCTCGTCTACTGCCTCTTCATGGTCGCGCTGGAAATCACGATGGCCTACATCGAGTTCTACACGATGGCGCTTTTGACCATCCCGTGCCTTTCCTTCGGCACGATGGGCAAGTTCAGTTTCCTCACGGAGAAGGCGATCGGCTGCATGTTCAACTGCGCCCTGAAGGTCTGCGTCATCGCCTTCATCGCGGTCTTTTCAAAGCCATATCTGAACTCGCTTTCTGACGAACTGGCGAAGTCGAAAGACCCGTCGCAAGACCTCGCGCTTCTCCTGCAAGTCCTCTTGGCCTCCTTTCTCATCTATATGCTGACGAAGAAGATTCCGCAGCTCGTATCGGGACTCCTGAACGGCTCGCCCCAGCTCAGCGGCAGCGATATGACGGGCGCGTTGAAGAGCGCAGGCGACTCGGCGATGAGCGCCGCCACGATGGCGACGGGCACATACGGCAAGTATCAGGCGGCGAAAGCCGCAGCGCAAGCCGCAGGAGGCGGCGGACTGCGCGGTACGTTGACACAGCTTGCAAGAAACAGCGCGATGTCAACAAAGCCCGTGCGAAGCTATCGCGATGCGATTGAGCGCTTCGACCGCACAAAGCGCAATACAGGGCAGAGAATGCTGAACAATATCCAGCATGGAAAGGCGGCGACCAGCGAGGATGGCGAGAAGCTGTCGGAAGATGTGCCCAGTTCGGGAAACGAAAAATAAATTTTATAGATTAAGTAATAACAAAAAACAGCAGGGCATGAAGTTCTGCCCTGCTGTTAAATTGCTCGACTCAATGAGGAATCTACATTTTGCTGCATTTGCTTTTCAAGGGTTTCCAAGCGGCTACGCATCTCTTCGTTTTCCTGAACGAGCTGCTTCACCATACGGTACATTCTGACAATCATATCATTGTTGTTTCTAACAGTCTCATGCATATCGCGAAAGAGAAAGCCAAACTCCTGACTGGCATAGCCGCTTCCCGCATAGTTTTCAAGAACCAACGGCTCTAAGCGCTTGTCTTTTTTCTTTGGCTCTTCGGCTTTCTGCGGCTGCTTTGCCTTAACCTCGTCATTTCCCCAGAACAGTCCCATGCGGTTCAGCTCCTTCCAATCAAAAGCGGTTCAAATGATCTGCTCGACCATCTCGTTATATTCCTTCACGCCGCGATAGCCGAGATAGGCGCCGACGATATTGGGGAGGAAGTACAGCCCGAAGTAGTAGCAGATTAGCGATACAGGAAACATCAAGGCAAGCGTGATCAGAACGCCGCGCAGGTTGAAGCCGATCGCGTAGGGAAGCCCGAACA
>ERZ773083.1485-NODE-1485-length-15882-cov-7.148101_pt1 | contig 15882 bp, 16 predicted proteins | sample MGYA00511465_ERZ773083 | MGnify/ENA primary metagenome ERZ773083 (study PRJEB29015, sample SAMEA2738001) | human oral metagenome | biome: human oral; feature: human-associated habitat; material: dental | place: China | collected 2060 ... | reverse complement strand
ATGTCATATAGAACCTGATTGGCTTCTTATCTATCGTATTAATGAAGATGAATTTATTCTTGTTGCTACACGCTTAGGAAGTCATGGCGACTTGCTAGGGATGTAAATTTTTGAAACTAATAATGTAGTTTGTAACAATGAGGTAAAAGTCTTGCGTTGCGTTTTTCACCAACTATGATGAACAAGCCATTGGATAGTAAGTTTTTGTTGCTCTTTGGTAAATGCGTGGTTGAACACCTCATCGTGGAGCCAGCGTAATGTCTTTTTTGAAAGAAATTTTTTCATTTCTTTTTCTCCCTGGTGCATAACTCCGCTTATAAGACAAGGGCTTTTATCAGCTTTTTGAAGGACGCCGATTTCTTTGAGAGTTGAATTAGATAATCTGATTTCATGACATTGGAACAGAGGATCTTTTCCTTCAATTGCTTCAACAATGTCCCAAAAAGAAATAGACTGAGGAGATTTGGCAAGACGATAGCCACCCTTTATTCCAGGAGACGAAAGAACAATACCGGCTTTAGAAAGTTGGGTAAAAGTCTTGGATAAATAACTTTCAGAAATACCTTGAAATTCAGCAAAATCACGTACACGAATACTTTTATTTTCATTTAAATCAACCATGTATAGTAAACAATGAAGTGCGTATTCTATACCAATAGAGAATTTCATAGGTTATTCCATTTCAGCTAATTATAGATACAACATATCGGCGATACGTTTTTGGTGTTGATTATAACAAAAAGCTACGCATAGACTGAACTATAGAGAGTTTGTATCTGTAATTAGTTTTTAAGGGGTGTAAGACATGTTATCCGAGAAATTTTTTGAATGCTTAGATAAAGACGGCATTGTAGCAATTGCAACTGCAAATGAAGAAGGACAGGCTCATCTCGTTAATACGTGGAATAAATACATTATTGTTACTGAGGACGAGAAAATACTTATACCATGTGCGGGTTTTCATAAGACCGAGAAAAACGTGGCAAATAATTCTTATGTAGAGATGAGCATAGGTAGTCCTGAGGTAATGGGAAGAAATTACATGGGCGCAGGTTTTCATTTAACGGGAACGGCTGAATTTCATTCAGATGGACCACTTTTTGAGCGCATGCATCAGGAACGTAGTTTTTGTAGCCGAATTATGGTGTTTACGCCAGAGACATGCAGGCAGATGGTTTAAATGGAGCTTGATTTCTAGTTCATGAAATGTGTGTAATACCGATAAAGAATAATTAATTTTGATAGTATCATCAAAATTGAATATGACAGGTGGTTTGGAAAGGCGGCGCTATGAAAGCTCTCCTTGTTGTTGATGTACAAACTGATGTTATGAGATTTCGCGATACCAGAGGACTTATTGAGGCATGTAATGACCGGATTAGTCATTATGCACCAGAAAAGGTTATGTATGTCGTGCATAAGATGCCATGGGAGCGTGCTTCAAAAAAGAAAAAGTTTGGTTCTGGACTCTTAGTTGTTTCCGATCGTGTATTTGATAAACGAGTAGATAATGCTTTTTCAAATTCTCAGCTATTGCAGAGTCTTAAAGATGAGCAGGTTGATGAAGTTGAGATTATTGGCATTGATGGCAATCATTGTATTAAGGAAACTGCGTTTGGTGCTTTAGAGAATGGTTTTAAGGCAATAGTTAATGAGCGTGCAGTTGCATCAATGAATAAACGAGAGTTTGAAAGCACAAAACAACAATTGTGTGATGCAGGAGTAGCTGTTATTTCTGAGTAGATTTTGTAATTTAACTGTTGACATGGGCGTTCATCAAAGATTAAGGAAAAAATTTGAAAGCGGCAATAGTGTATTATTCCAAGCATCATGGCAATACAAAGAAGCTACTTGATGCAATAGCGCAAGAATATGATGTAGATCTTATTGATGTGTCAAACACTAAGGCGTTTGATTTATCTGAGTATGAGGTAATAGGTTTTGCGTCAGGTATTTATTACGGAAATATGCATAAATTGGTTCTTCAGTGTGCTAAGAAAAATCTTCCTTTAAACAAGAAGGTATTTTTCATCTATACCTGCGGAAATATAAATAAAATATATATGAATGCTATTAAGAGCATTGTAAAAGCAAAGCATGCAGAAATTTTAGGAGAGTATGAATGCTTTGGCTTTGATACCTTTGGTCCTCTTAAATTACTAGGTGGAATAAGAAAAGACCATCCAACGGTAGAGGAAATAAGTAGAGCGGTAGAGTTCTATACGAGAATTGTAAATGAGTAGGGATGTGTATACGTAGGAATACACACGTATAGTTTTTCGTTTAACTACCGTTTACCGCAAATTCATATAAGGTAAAACTCTGGCCAGATATTCTCATATAAGATGTGTACAGGCTGAATAGATTCCGAATAAACGCAGGTTCGGAGGAGTTATGTTTCATCTTGACCACAAGCTCCAACAACAAGAGTCTGACACATCATCTGCTTCTGATAGCACAACGGATGTTATTTCTCGTATAGGAGTAATAACCCCTACTGAAGATGAAGAAGATGCAGAGGCACGTGAGGCATATGAAAGTCTTATGCGCCATCGCAAGATTCGTCGTAGAAAAAAATTTATAAAGGTGGGCATTATACTGGGTATTGTTGTGCTACTTGCAATACTGGTAATACTGCGTTTGATGCAAAATAATAATCAAGCTGACGCTCCTGTTACAAGTACCACGTTCATTACGCGTGGAGAATTCATTGACTCCGTATCTGCTTCAGGTTCCATTAAGCCAATTTCTTCGACGGTGGTGACTCCTGAGGTTAATGGAATCATACAGGACGTGCAGGTTACAGAAGGTTTAACAGTTAAAAAGGGCGATAAACTTTTTACCGTTAAAAATGATGAGCTTGATAAGGCGGTGCGCAAAGCTGCACAGCAAGTAAAAGCAGCCGAGAACGAGGTCAGCAAGGCTCGTTCTGCTCTGGTTTCTGCACGCAACGGTGTCTCCGAGGTAGGAGAGAACGGTCAGGAGGCAAATGCTGCATCCGGTGCGGCGGCTGTTGAAGCGGCTGAAGCAAATCTTGAGAGTGCTCAGATTGCGCTTGAGGAGGCTCGTTCTGCCTATAGTGACGCAGTTGAACAGGCTGATAAACGTGTAGTTACCGCTCCCTGTGATGGCACGGTTATTGTGATGAACGCGGTAAACGGCGCTTCTGTTGGTTCGTCTGCGCCAGGCTCCGGTAACAACGGTCCTCTGATTACTATCGCAGATCTTTCTCAGATGAAAGTAAACGTTCAGATTAACGAGGTGGATATTTCTCGTATCGCTGTTGACCAGAAGGCGCAGGTTACTTTCACGGCCCTGAGGGACCTGTATTGCGACGCGGTTGTTACTCACGTTTCTGCTGTTTCATCTAGCGGAGCCGACGCTAGTACAAGCTATGATAGCCCTGGTCGCTCTATTGTTTCCTATACCGTTGATCTTCTCATTAGTAGCCCTGATGCGTCCATCAAGCCAGGCATGACTGCCAACGTGGACATCATGATTCAGCACATGGACAACGTCCTGACTGTACCTCTTGTTGCCGTCATGGACGACGGTGATGGTACTTACGTTAACGTTGTTACTTCTCGTGATGAGAAGGGCCATCTGCAGGTTAAGCGCGTATCAGTAACCGTTAAAGCACAAAGCTCCACGACGGCCGTTATTGAGGGTGCCGGCATTGAGGACGGTACTGAGGTAATGATTGGCGGTGGCAGCAGTCCGTCTCAGGGTGCGGATATGGATGCTCCAGAAGGTGCAACGGCTGGCTCGACAGGCTCTAAAGACTCCAAGTAGGCGACGCATATGTCCAAAGTAATTGAGGTACATAAGCTGCATCGCATTTACGAGACAGCTGCGGGTTTGACACACGCTCTGCGAGGTGTTTCGCTAACTGTGGAGAAGGGCGAGTTTCTCTGCATTATGGGTCCATCCGGCTCGGGCAAATCAACCCTGATGAACATCTTAGGCTGTCTAGATACACCTACTGCTGGTTCGTACAAGTTAGAAGGACTTGAAGTTGCGGATCTTTCTGATGATGATCTAGCAGAGATTCGTGCCACACGTCTGGGCTTTGTCTTCCAGTCGTTTAACCTACTGCCTCGTACTACGGTGCTGCGAAACGTTACATTGCCGCTCATCTACTCAGACATTCCTGCAAAAGAGCGAGAGCTGCGTGCTTGGAAGGCGCTGCGCTCCGTTGGGCTGCCCGAGGAATACTACGAGCATAAGTCTAATGAGCTTTCCGGTGGTCAGGTGCAGCGTGTTGCAATTGCTCGTGCGCTTGTTAACGACCCGGCGGTTATTTTTGCCGATGAACCAACAGGCAATTTGGATTCCGCGACAAGTGAGATGGTTCTTAACACGTTTAAATCTATGCAGGAGCGCGGCAAGACAATCGTGCTAATTACCCACGACCCTGAGACTGCTCTGTGGGCTGATCGAGTGGTGCATATTCGTGACGGTCGCTTGCTTACTGATGAGCAGGAAAAAGAGTTTGTGAAGTATCACACTGCACAGACCTCAACGGACGCGCAAGCTGCAACGGAGGACGTGCAAGCTGCAACGGGTGTTCAGACTGACGCACAGACCGCGACAGGGGGTGCCACGCTATGAGGCTGATGGATCTGTTGCGAGAAACCCTGTCTGCTCTCAACGCTAACCGCGGTCGCAGCCTCTTGACGGTGCTGGGTATTGTTATTGGCATCAGCGCGGTTATTACTATGACGGCATTAATTGATGGCATCAAATATTCGCTGGTCAGCTCATTGGGTCTCAATCAGTCGCGTATGGTCATGATTTACGCGTGGCCAGACCGCGAGGTTACACAACAAGACCTCGAAATGTTGCAGCTTAGTGTACCTGGTTACGAGCTTGTCACTGGCATTGACTCTACAATGGCCCACATCAGCTCAGCTGAGAAGCAGTTTGACGCGCGAATCATCGGTTGCACGCCTGATTACTTTACTGCCATGGGCCTCAAGGCATCTGTGGGTTCACTTTTTACAAAGTCCGATGTAGATGACAAGTCAAGAAACGTTCTTCTCGACAAAAAGTCTGCCGAGAAACTTTTTGGTAGTGCAGATGCATCTATTGGACAGGTTGTTCGTATTGATAACGACAGTTACACCATCGTTGGCGTGACAAACGGTGGTCCAAATGCTGGTGGTCAAGGAGAAACGCTGCTGGCTTATATGCCGTACTCCACGTATTCCGTGCGTCTTACGGGTACCAAAACTATTAGTCAGATCTTTGGGTACGCTCGCGAAAATGTTGACATGAAGGCGCTTGCGGATAAAACAAAGTCCTGGTTACTGGATTGGTTTAATATCCCTTCTGCGCAAGCTGAAGATCGCGTGACGGTTATGACGCTCTCGTCCATCATTGAACAGATGAACGCCACGTTGATGTCGTTCCAGATTTTGGTTACCGCTACGGCAAGCATTTCGCTTTTGGTTGGCGGCATTGGCATCATGAACATGATGCTTACCAACGTGACAGAGCGCATTAGGGAGATTGGCCTGCGTAAAGCTTTGGGAGCTCGCGCGTCCGATATCACCAAGCAGTTCCTGTGCGAGTCCATTTTGATTTGCATTATGGGTGGTGTGATTGGTATTGCCTTGGGTTACGCCGGAGCATGGGGATTGGCTGGCTCATTTAGCAGAATGATAACGATTGATACGGGTATCACGCCCATCATTACCCCAACCATCGTGATGGTTACCTCGGGGATTTGCATTGGCATTGGATTAATTTTTGGCTACTGGCCTGCCCGTCGTGCTTCAAAGCTCAATCCTGTGGAGTCGCTCCGCTATCAATAGCAGTGAGTGTATATAGATTTGAGATGTTTAAGCCTTCTTGATGACCAACCTCTCGGCGCTTTTGCCAAAGAAGTGATAACCGCTACCACCCTCACTGATACAATCAAGCACTTCATTGGGCTTGGTGACTAAGACACCACCCATCATAGTGACACCATGCGTAAAGAAGACGTCCGGTAACATACTTGCAGTTGGTCCGGTGACTACTACTTGTGCACCAGGTTTTACAAGTTGTAATAAGTCGGGCAGCGTATCATTGAGCACTGTAACACCAGTAATAACTACAAGGTCAGCATCGGGGATGTAGAGATGCGCATCCTCAGGCGGAGCATAGTGGTCAAGCTCAGCACCTTTAAGCGTACGTTTATCCATTTCAAGTACGGTAAAGTTGGCATGGGACTTGATAAGACGTTTGAGAATAGGAACAAGTGCTCCCACAACAACAGTCTTTCCTTCTACAGGAATTTCTATTTCATCAAACGTGTTCTTATCGAGTTCAAGAGCATAGCCGCCTCGTTGAGCCTCGCCTGCGTCCCAGCAGCTTGCAGAGAGCGCATTTAAGGTGGCAATAGCAAGAGTTTTTCGCAAGATATTGTTGCTATTAAGATCGGCAAGAGTTTCTTCAATGGAGCGTTTGGTTAACCTGCCTGAAAGTGGCATAGCACGAGCACTTGAGGGACAGCAAACTGCTTGTGGCATTTCTTTAACGGGAGTAAAGCACAGTCCACCCTGACCATCGCTAAGTTTAACGCCGGAGAAAAAGAGACCAAAAACTGCGCGTTCAATGGAAAGATCGTTGATTTTATCGCCAAGTATATCTTTTACCTTGGCTGCAGTTTCTTCGAGCAGGAAGTTTCCCATTCTTTCTCCATTCCAATGCATCATTACATGCTGTTATAAAAATACTAATCTTTTAGACTTTATACATTTTGGTACACATACAAGATAAAGGATTTCTATCAGATTTATTTAAAATATGATTTTGTATTTTTCCGCAACCGGCAACAGCAAATACGTTGCTGAGCGAATCGCCACGGAGTTCAATGACACTGCAGTCTCGATTGAGGTGTCAAATGGCCAGGTTAATCTCTCAGAGAATGAGATACTTGGCATTGTGACGCCGGTCTATAATTGGGAACTTCCAATTACAACCCGCGAGTTTCTGCAGAATCTTCAAGTCACAGGTGCTTCTGCGCCGTATGTATTCATCGTGACAACGTATGGGATGATGGCTGGTTGCACGTTTGTTGACGCAAAAAAGATTCTTGCTAATAAAGGGTTAGAGCTCAACGCTGGTTTTGGCGTCAAAATGCCTGATAATTGGACTCCAATTTTTGATTTGAACAAAGAGGCAAAGGTTCAGCAGATTAATAATAATGCTGAGAGCTATATTGATACCGTATTAAGCGGAATAAAGGAGCGCGCTGTCGGTAATCATATGCAGGGCGTTGCTCCGTATGCGGTTAGACTTTTTATGGATCCTATGTATAACAACGAGCGAAAGACAAAGCACTTCTCGGTTTCAGATAAGTGTATTGGATGTAGTCTTTGCGCACGAAAATGCCCAGTTCAGGCTATTGAGATGAAGGATAAGAAACCTGTGTGGGTTAAGGATCAGTGTGCAGTGTGTTTTCGTTGTCTGCATCATTGTCCTACGTTTGCCATTCAGTATGGTAAAGGGGCAACAAACAGACATGGTCAATACAAAAATCCTCACGTAAAGGTGTAGTTATAGGTGTAGATTTTATGGTGTAGTTAGATATAGCTAACAAAACGCCAACTGAACGGAGTCTATCAAATGTCTGCTCAGAATAAGGAGAAAGATCACCTTCCGGTACTTGGCGCGGGTCCTGCTTACGTGATTACAATTACAGTGCTGACAGTCACGTGTATTACCTTATCTAAGCTGGGAATCCTGCCGTTTCTTCGCATTTGAGCTACGCTCGGCGTGATGCACGTCGTAGGTACGGCCTTTCTGATTGTGGGCATCCGGCTTTGGGTTTCCGCTGCAATCAAAGAAAAACTTCGTGAGAAAATCATCGCAAATCAGCTGGTAACTACCGGTGTTTATGCGCTGGTCAGAAACCCTATCTACTCTGCATTTGCGTTTGTCATGTCGGGGGGCGGCGCTACTCTCTAGCAATTTGTATCTGCTTCCGCTGCCTCTTATGTTTTGGGCGCTTTTAACTGTGATGATGCAGACCGTGGAGGAGAAGTGGCTGCTTGACGAGTTTGGCGATGAGTACAAAGAGTACTGCAAGCGAGTTAATCGCTGTATTCCGTGGTTTCCTAAGCGCTAGATTTTACGTGGGTTTTGAGTGAAGCTGAACTCTAGCTCTTTTAAGTTCCGTTCTTATTTGAGCTCCAACTTTATCTGAGCCCTAACTTTATTTAAGCTCTAGCCTCATAGTTGAGCTGGGGCTTGTTCGGTTTTCTCTCTATATAAATTCTTTTACGAAGTGGCTATGATATACATACGTCACGCTGGCTTGTCACGTGCTTGTACCTGCTGCTTCAGGAGAAACGAGAGATACCATGCTGGATATTCGTCGCGTTTTGGCAAGTGCGCCCAAAAAGCATACGGAGGAGACGCTGAATCCTCTGACGACTGTGTGGGGAGAGGCGCTTGACCCGTCGAATGTGTTGCCTGAGTATCCGCGTCCTCGTCTGCGGCGCGAGAATTACGTAACGCTGAACGGCACTTGGGATTATGCGATTGTGCCAGTAGATGGCGAGATTGACGTAGAGACCCTCGTGCAACAGGTAATTCCTTCCCGTTGGGACGGACAGATTGTGGTGCCGTTCTCGCCAGAAGCTCTGCTTTCTGGAGTTGGTCGTACGGTGCAGCCGAACGAACTTTTGTGGTACAGGTGCAAAATTGAAATACCAAAAGCGGCTGATGACCAGCGACTTATTCTGCATTTTGAAGCGGTCGACTGGATGTGTGCGTGCTTTGTTAATGGCGGGCTTGTCGGAACGCATGTTGGCGGTTACCTGCCGTTTTCGTTTGATATTACAGATTTTGCTACAGAGGACGAGGTTGAGGTTGCGACCAGAGCTGAGAGTGCGGCTACGGCTGAGGTAGCGCTTTGTATTTGGGATCCGAGCGATACTGGCTCTCAGCTGCGAGGCAAGCAGCGACTTTCGCGCGGTGACATTTGGTATACCGCTCAGAGCGGCATTTGGCAAAGCGTATGGTACGAGGTCGTTTCTGCAGCTCATCTTGAGTCGTTAACGCTGAAGGGTGACATGTTTGGCGTTCTTGAAGTTAAGGCGAACATGCAGGTAAGTGGGCGGGCAGGCGTACAGCCGAGCGCGCAAGTGAGTGGGCAGGCAAGTGCGCAGCCGAGTGCGTTTGAGCTGGAGTTTTCTCTTAAGGATGAGCTTGGGCAAGACGTCTTTCTCGCCACACTTCCGGTGGATGAAGTAGGGGAGGTGTCCGCTGAGCTGCACATAGATGACCCGCAACTTTGGTCGCCTGAGAGTCCGTATCTCTATACCGTTGAGGCTACACTTAGGCAGAATGGCGTGGTTGTCGATGTGGTTTGCAGTTATTGCACGTTTCGCACTGTTGAGGTAAAGCCTGATATGGGCGGTGTGCCAAGGGTGCACTTGAATGGAGCACCATTTTTTGTGCGTGGCGTGCTTGATCAGGGTTATTGGCCTGATGGATTGATGACCGCGCCGTCCGATGATGCGCTGGTATATGACATAGAGGCTATGAAGTCGGCTGGATTTAATACGCTGCGAAAGCATATCAAAATTGAGAGCGAGCGTTGGTATTATCACTGTGACCGACTCGGTATGCTGGTTTGGCAGGATTGTGTTTCGGGAGGTAGTGCATATAGTCCGTGGCACACGAGTCAGAAGCCGACGCTATTCAGCTTTACCTGGGGTCGATTTGATGACACAACTGCGAATCATCATCAGGTTTTATCCGCAGGTGATGAGGTGTATCGCAAGGAATGGAAAGAAACCTGTCAGGAAATGGTCAAACTCCTGGACGGACACCCATCGATTGGTATTTGGACACTCTTTAACGAGGGTTGGGGTCAGTTTGATGCGCGTGCTGCTGCCGAGGCTGTTCACGCGTTGGATGCAACGCGTCCAATTGATGCAACAAGTGGTTGGTACGATCAGGGCTGTGGTGATTTTCTGAGCATCCACAACTACTTCAGGCCGCTGCGTGCTGGTTGGCGTGGGAAGCAGCACGGAAATCGAGCTGCAGTAATGTCCGAGTTTGGAGGCCTCGCGCAGATGACACCAGGTCACACGTCGCTTGGCCACTCATACGGATACGGGGATTTTGCCACAGTTAAGGATTGGCGAGTGGCTGTTCAAAAGTTGCTTGCAGAGGCGGAATCGCTGCAGGTTGAAGGCCTTGCGGGATACATTTACACTCAGGTATCTGACGTTGAGGAAGAGGTAAACGGTCTGCTAACCTATGACCGAAAGATCAACAAGTTTAAGAGGTAGTAGTTGTTGGGTGTTGTTGGGTAATGCCTACGGTGTCCGGTAAGTTAAGCGATGAGCAGTGGTTGAAAGATGCCCAGTTGATTGAGGTGTGTCCAGTAATGCCGAGTGCTGATTTTTTACCTTTTTAGACTTTATACATTTTGGCATACATGCAAGATAAAAAATTTCTATCAGATTTATTTAAAGTATGAATTTATTAAGAATCAAATTGTTCTTGTTGTTAGAAATTTCGAGCAAGTGCACTTTGTGTTTGGGTATAGTACCTGAGTTCGTATTTTTTAGGTTCTAATGTCGATGAAGGTATGGTTGAGTAGAAAGCGTTGTATTAATGAACATTGTTTCAGTTCATACTGATAAACATCAAAAGTTGAAGCGAATCGATATAATTGGTGGAGTTGTTTTTGCCGTTTTAACGGTAGCCATTATTACAGTCTTCTTTACTAATAGCATGTTCTTTGAGTGGGCATTTGCCCGTCATCACAATACGTTAAGTTGGTATATTAGGCCTCTTTTTATTATTCCAATAGCACTTGGAGCGTTTAAGAGATCATATACCATTACTTTTGCGTCAATATTTTGTTTGTTTACAAGTATGTTCTGGTTTCCAGAACCAGCAGTAGTGGATAAGAGCGTAGACGGTTTTCTGAATTTTGAGAAAACGTATCTTACAAGCGGTTGGTCTCCAGATAAAATTGTTGCTCTTATCGCGATTATTCTGTTCTTTATATTCTTGATTTTTACAACATGGAACAGAAAATGGAAATGGCTTTTGGTGGTAATTGCTGCTGGTGCAGTGCTAAAAGTAATTCATAGTCTTGTCTTTAGCGGAGAAGATGCTTTATCAATCGTAAAGCCTGCAGTGTTGGGGTTAATCCTGTGTATAGCAGCCGTGGTTTTCTTTGTGAGAAGAAGAAAAAATACAGACAATGCAGACCAGTAGGCAAGTTGTATTGCATAAGATAGTGCTTCTTATAAATCAGTTTAAAAGTCGCATACAGTGTTTATCAATGATTTAAATACACGATATACACGTGTTAGATCTTCCACAGGAACGTATTCATTTGGTTTATGAGCACGTTCAAGTTCTCCAGGTCCATATGACATACATTCTGTATTTCTGCAGGTGGATGCAATTACAGCGGTATCGGTATATCCAGTAAAAATATCGAGCTTTGCAGGCGTATTGCAAGATTCTGCACACGAGAGAAGCTGTGCGAGAAGTTCTGAATCCTTGGGAAGGACAACGGAAGGCCTATTTCCCGTAATGTCATAGCTGGCGTGAGTACCGCAAATTTCTGTTTGGGCTTGCTTGATTGCTTGTTGCACTATATGCTCTGCAGCTTGTGTTGTTGTAGGGGGTACTAAGCGCATGTCAACCCAGAGTTCGGCTTTATCAGGAACAACGTACGGTTGATATCCACCCACAATCTGCCCAAAGGTTACCGTTGATGATCCAAGTTCTGGATGAGTGGGTAGGCTCTGCACTGCAGTTCGTATCTCATTTATAATAATTGCCATTGCAGCGATAGCATCAGCACCTTTCCAAGGGGTGCTTGCGTGAGCTGTGATTCCGGTAACAGTAATTTTGAACCAGGTTCTGCCTTTGTGAGATCCACGGATGGCGTTGTTTGTAGGCTCAGCATCAAGTACCCAGCCTTTCTCGCCAACCCAACCAGCGTCTATAACACGTTCAACGCCACGCATATTAGCTTCTTCGTCAACCGTGAAAATGATAGAAAGAGATTTTTGGGGAAGCGTTTTTTGTGTCCTGCATGTCTGACAAGCGTCTCTAAAGGCGAGAAGTGCACAGGCAAGTCCCCCTTTCATATCACATGAGCCTCGTCCATATAGCAGTCCATCTTTATATACGGGATTGAATGCAGATGTTTCAGAGTCCCAGCCATCGCCATCAGTTACGGTATCCATATGGCAGATAAATGTCAGGTCTGATGGGGGGAGTGTAGAGGAATCAAATGATGTGGTAGTACTGGGGATTGTTGCTCTAAGACAACGTCTATGAGGAAAAACTTCAACTTCTTGGATGGTAGGAAACATTTCTTTTTTATTGGGCAGTGAAAAAGAACACGAGTCAACAATCCACGCTTTAATAAATGTTTCAATTTCTTCTTCATAAGAACCAGGATCAGTACTTTTAAGAGCAACAAGTTGTGCTGTCATTTTTGCAACTTCTGGTAGGTTGTTAGGAAGTTTGGATGCGTCAAAATTAGTTCTGCTTGACATACTGTTCATCTCTCAAATTAACCGATTACCGAAAAAGGGTTGCTACTTGTATAAAAAAGATTACTCTATCTATGTCTAAATAATAGTTAGGTTACAAAACTTTTCATTAGATTTTGTAGTAGCGATGTTTGTTTAAGTAGGTTGTGGTGTGTAGGTTGGCCACAGAATATAAAGAACCACAAGTGAGAGAGGGCACTATGGCGGATTCAAAGAAATCCATTTTGTTTCAATGGGATGGGGTACCGTCTGTTGGCGAGCTTATTCCACTTTCATTACAGCATGTAGTTGCAGCTGTAGTGGGCATCATTACACCTGCAATTATTATTGCGGGTGTTTGCAACCTTGCGCCAGCGGATAAAACACTGCTTATTCAAGTTTCGTTAGTAATGTCTGGATTAGTTACTATTTTGCAGGCATATCCACTCTTCGGCAAGTTTGGTGCAGGGTTACCGATAATTATGGGCACAAGTTTTGCCTACGTACCTACCTTGCAAGCTATTGGCGCCGCTAATGGAATTGGGGCCATTCTTGGAGCTGAACTTATCGGTGGTATCGTTGCTGTTTTGTTTGGTTTCTTCTTTAAGAAGATTCGTGTGTTATTCCCTAATGTTGTAACAGGTACCGTAGTACTTTGCATTGGTCTTTCTCTATATAGCGTTGCTATTGGATATATGGCCGGTGGTAAGAGCTCAGCAAACTTTGGTGCTCCTCAAAACTGGATTGTTGCTCTTATTACTCTTGCTGCATGTATTTACTTCAGTAATTTTGCTAAAGGTGTTTTCAAGCTCGGATCTTTACTTTTTGGCATGCTCGTAGGTTATGTTGTTTCCATTCCTTTTGGCATGATTAACTACGAGTCTGTAGTCAATGCTTCTTGGGTTGAGCTTCCTCACTTTATGCCTTTTGCTCTTGAATTTGTTCCAGCAACAATTGCTTCGGTAACTATTGTCTTTATTGTTGCTGCACTTGAGGCTGTTGGTAACATGACTGGTGCAACGGTAGGCGGTATGGATCGTGAACCCACCGATACAGAGCTTACTGGTGGTCTTGTTTCTCAGGGTGTTATGACTATGGTTGGTGCTTTCTTTGGAGCATTCCCAACTTCAACATATGGTCAAAATGTTGGTATCGTGACACAAACTCGTGTTATTAATCGTCGTGTTTTTGCGGTTGCAGGTGCAATCCTTTTGGTAGCTGGTTTGGCTCCAAAGTTAGCGGCAATTCTTTCAGGTATTCCTCAGCCTGTTATTGGCGGAGCTACTATTAACGTATTCGGTACTATTTCAATGACTGGTATTCGCATTCTTTCTAAAGATGGTCTTACTCCTCGTAGAGCAACTATCGCAGGTTTGTCTCTTGCGTTAGGTATGGGTATTACCATGACGTCTAACTCTCTTGCAGGTCCTGGAATGCCTGCGTTTATTAATGAGGTATTTGGACATTCTGCTATTGTTGTTGCAGCGCTTTCTGCCATTATTCTTAATCTTATTCTTCCTAAGGGTGGACCTGATAAGGAAGTTGTTGAAGCAGTTGAGGGAGCCGCAGAGGTACAGGAAGAAGCAGTTGGAGCATTGTATAAATCAGCTGCGACAGGTGTACCTGCAGTTGAGCATAAGCCAGGTTCTGTTAAGGCGTATAAAACAGACTATAAGTCTGAGTAGTGAGGATTTACCTTAGTTTCTCGCCTTCGTTTTAAAGATTACCTCCCATTTCTTAGATACTAGGAAATGGGAGGTTTTATTGTTGACGATATGTTATCTACAACTATGAATTTTGATTTTTTGCCTCGTCAAGATAGCTGTAAAGAGTGTACTTTGAAATGCCAAAATAGGAACAGACTTTTTGACCTGATTTGGTAATAAGAAATGCTCCAGAATCATTAAGAAAACGGATTGCTTTGATTTTGTCATCTTTTGTCATAAGAGCAACAGGACGCCCAACCATGTGTACGCTTTGATCAATAAGCTCATCGAGAAGATCGGTTACGTTATGTGGAATGGTCTGCGGAGTTTCTTCAGATGAATTGCTGGGAGTAATGAGGCCACGTAAGGATTCTTCCATTGCAGAGAAAAGTGCAATGTCGTAGTTAATAGCAAAAATTGCGATTGGTTTGTGTTTCTCATCACGTAGATAAATGGTTGTTGATTTGAGTATCTTGCCGTCTTCTGTTTTGGTGAGATAAGAGGGAGAGTCATGAAGCTTTTCTGGATTTGAATGGAGTGCTTTGAGTACTACGTTTGAAGGGCCATCTCCGATACTTCTTCCTGTTATATGACCATTCTCAATAGCAACTATGGTATGAGCAGGATCTTTACTCTGAAGATCATGAACAACAACCTCACAGTTTGAGCCAAATTGTAGAGCAATACCTTGTGCAAGACGTTTTAAAAAGTCAATTTGCTGCATGTCCATAGTGATGTACTCCAACTACGCAAATTAGTTTCAAAATTATTTCAAACAATTCTATCCTAACAGGTTTTGTTTATGCAGGAATAGGACACTATGTATATGTATTGATTAATGTGGCAAGAAACCGTTTACGCCAAGATTTGACCGTACACCGATAAGTTAGTTACTTTGACAAAATTTATGAGAATATAAACCAAATAAAAAATTAGAATATAAAACAAATTGTTTGTTTTGGTTTTTGCACAAAAGGGAAGTCGGGCTCTCTTTAATATATGTCCGAACGGGGTGTCGGAGAGGGCACATCCGTCATTTTATACGCCGTAGCTGATCTGCGGCACGTGGCAAGGAGTTCCTATGCTGCTTATTGTGAACGGTCGTGTTATTACGCGCGACGAAGCTCATCCGTACATTGAAGATGGTGCCGTAGCAATTGAAGGTCAGAAGATTGCTGCCGTTGATACGCGTGCGAAACTTGAAGCCGCCTATCCCGATGCAGAAAAGCTTGACGCGCATGGCGGCGTTATTATGCCAGGTCTTATCAACTGCCATACTCATATTTATTCTGGCTTGGCACGTGGTCTTGCTATCAAAGACTGTAACCCTCACAACTTCCTTGAAAATCTTGAGCAGCAGTGGTGGAACATCGACCGTCATTTGACGCTTGATGGAACTCGCGCTTGCGCTTACGCAACTATCCTTGATTCACTGCGAGATGGTGTTACTACTATCTTTGATCACCATGCAAGTTTCTGCGAGATTCCTGATTCACTCTTTGCTATCAAAGACGTTGCAAAAGAGCTTGGTATTCGTGCTTGCCTTTGCTATGAGACATCTGATCGTGATGGAGAGGCCAAGCGTGATGAGTCTATCGCTGAAAATGCTGCCTTTGCTAAATGGGCTGCAGATGAAGATGACGATATGATTGCCGCTATGTTTGGTG
>ERZ773083.1480-NODE-1480-length-15928-cov-24.223587_pt1 | contig 15928 bp, 15 predicted proteins | sample MGYA00511465_ERZ773083 | MGnify/ENA primary metagenome ERZ773083 (study PRJEB29015, sample SAMEA2738001) | human oral metagenome | biome: human oral; feature: human-associated habitat; material: dental | place: China | collected 2060 ... | reverse complement strand
ATGAATTTTTAACTTTAAAAGATGATGTAAAAAATGATAGAGGATATTTTTATTCCATTAATCACTATATAAATGAAGAAGTTGATAAAACAGAAAATAGAGGATTAGATTATAGTGATGATAAAGAGTGGGAAAAATTTAAAAAAGAAACTCATTATGGAGAAAAATGTATCTAAAAGGAGGCTTTTATGAAAAAAGTTACTAAGGCTGTTATACCTGCTGCTGGTTTAGGAACAAGAGTTTTACCAGCAACAAAGGCTTTACCAAAGGAAATGCTTACAATAGTTGATAAACCCTCTTTACAATATATAGTTGAGGAGTTAGTTGCCTCTGGAATAACTGATATTCTAATAATAACAGGAAGAAATAAAAATTCAATAGAGGACCATTTTGATTTTTCTTATGAATTAGAAAACACTTTAAAAAATGATCATAAATCAGAATTATTGAATAAAGTATCTCATATATCAAATATGGCCAATATCTATTATGTAAGACAAAATATGCCACTTGGTTTAGGACATGCAATTTTAAAAGCTAAATCTTTTATTGGAGATGAACCTTTTGTTATTGCTCTAGGAGATGATATAATATACAATCCTGAAAAACCAGTTGCAAAACAGATGATAGAAAAATATGAACTTTATGGGAAAAGTATGATAGGCTGTCAAGAAGTAGCAAAAGAAGATGTTTCTAAATATGGTATAGCAAAATTAGGAAATAAATTAGATGAAGCAACTTATCAAATGTTAGATTTTTTAGAAAAGCCCTCTGTAAATGATGCTCCTTCAAGAACTGCTTGTTTAGGAAGGTATCTACTTTCTGGAAAGGTATTTAAGTATTTGGAAGAAACAAAGCCAGGAAAAAATGGTGAAATCCAATTAACAGATGGAATACTTGCTATGATGAGAGACAATGAAGAAGTTTTAGCATATAATTTTATTGGAAAAAGATATGATATAGGAAGTAAATTTGGATTACTTAAAGCTAATATTGAGTTTGGACTTAGAAATGAAGAAACAAAAGAAGATATTAAAGAATATCTAAAAAAATTAGATATAAAAAAGATATAAAAATTAGGCTATTGCAAATGGGATTATAATGCAATAGCCTTTTTATATTAGTAATTTTTTATATTAGTCTAATTATTAATGGGAGAAAATAATTAAACTCTTTTATTTTTATTTTTTTATTAAAATAACTATCAATGGGAGAAGATAATTATTTTAAATAACTTAATTTACTATTGAGCTGGTAATATTTTTATTTCAACTCTTCTATTTTGTAATCTTCCATCTGGTGTTGAGTTAGAAGCAATAGGATTTGAACTTCCAAAACCATTTGCAATTATTCTACTAGATGAAACACCTTGTCCTATAAGATATTGTGCAACTGCATTTGCTCTTCTTTGAGATAATTCTTGGTTATGAGCATCTTTACCAGTATTATCAGTATATCCATTTACTTGTATTCTAGTTTCTGGATAGTTATTTAAAGATTGAGCAATTCCATTAAGTGCTGAATAGAAACCAGAAGATATATTTGCACTATCACTTGCAAAAGTAACTCCTCCTGGAAGGTTTATAACTAATGCATTACCTTCTTTTTTAACTTGTGCTTGAGTACCTTGAAGTTTAGCTTTTAATTCTCTTTCTTGATTATCTCTGTAAGCTCCCCAGCCCATTCCTACTAAAGAACCAACAGCGGCACCAATTAAAGTTCCTTTTGTATCTTTACCAATTATTTGTCCTGCTAAAGCTCCAACAGCAGCTCCACCAGCGGCTCCACCAGTTGTATATCCACCATTACCTGCTTCAAAACCAGTACATCCAACTAATGATAAAGCTAGCATACAACTTGCAATTATTTTTTTATTTTTCATTTTTCCTCCTTATAAGCTAAATCAATAACATATCAGTTTATTCTACTATTCTTAAATGAATTTTATATGAATTAGCCTTTAAATAATTCTCTAATGCAATTAACAGTAATACTAAACATTATAAAAAATTATAACACTAAAAAAATACTTTTTCAAGTAACTTCAAATCACTGCTTTTTAAGAACTATTGAAACTAAATTACTGAATTTATTATAAGAAACATCCATTTCAAATCCATTCCACATACCTTTGGCTTCACTAGAAGAATTTAACTTTTCTTTATACCATTCAATAATTTCGTCTCCATCTTTATCAGTTAAGCAATAAATTTCTACTGAATTAATGTTTTCATCTTTATCAAGGTAGACATCATAATTTCTAATTTTCAATTTATCATGAATAGGAATATTTAAAGCATCTAAAATTTTAGGTAGTTTGCATGAACCTAAATCTGATTGAGCATATATTCTCACTGTACCATCATCATAAACTGTTTTTTCTACTTTACCTCCCATGAAATCAGTATATAAGTAGTATAGAAAAAATCCCAAGCAAAATGCTAATGGAATTAATACAACTTTTCTATACCCCTTAGTTGTAAGTAATTTTAAAAAAGCCCATTCTTTTTTCATATTTCACCCTTTCCTCTTAATATTTATTACATACACAGCCTATATTATACAACTTTTTCTATTTTTGTAAAATTTTTATAACAAATTCTTTTTGCATTATTTTATTAAATGTTATATAATTAGTATTATTATACTTTGCTAAACAAAATAATTTAAGGAGGAGATATGTCTAAAAAAGCATTATTTATGGTACATTTTGGGACTACTCATAATGATACAAAAGAACTTACAATAGATAAAATGAATAGAAAGTTTGCTGATGAATTTAAAGATTATAATTTATTTACTGCATACACATCAAGAATTGTTTTAAAAAAATTAAAAGATAGAGGAGAGTTTCTTAGTACACCAATTAGAGTTTTAAATTCTTTGGCAGACCAAGGGTATGAAGAATTACTTGTTCAAACTTCCCATATTATCCCAGGCATTGAGTATGAAAATTTAGTAAGAGAAGTAAATTCTTTTTCTAATAAATTTAAGAGTATAAAGATAGGAAAGCCTCTTTTATATTATATTGATGATTATAGAAAATGTGTTGAAGCCTTAGCAGATGAATATGTTCCAAAAAATAAAAAAGAAGCTCTTGTTCTTGTTTGCCATGGAACAGATTCTCCACTTGCTACAAGTTATGCTATGATAGAATATGTTTTTGATGAATATGGCTATGATAATGTTTTTGTAGTTTGTACAAAGGCTTATCCTTTAATGGATACTCTTATTAAGAAACTTAAAAAAGCGGGTATTGAAGAAGTAAGACTTGCTCCATTTATGTTTGTAGCAGGAGAGCATGCAAAAAATGATATGGCAGTAACTTATAAAAAGGAACTTGAAGAAAATGGTTTTAAAGTAAATCAAGTAATTTTAAAAGGTTTAGGAGAATTTGATGCAATTCAAAATATCTTTTTAAATCATTTAAAAAGAGCTATTGAAAAAGATGATGAAGATATTGCTGATTTTAAAAAAGAATATAGTGAAAAATATCTATAAACTCTGTTATATTAAAACTAAATAGAAAATAAGAGAGTTACATTCCAGATTTTAAGATAAAAATTAAATAGAATGAGCCGAGCAAATCTCGCTGTGTCTGAACGAAGTGAGTTTAGCGAATTTGCAGCGAATTCTTAATTTTTATCTGTTAAGAAATCTGGCTAGTAACGAACTATTTTCTATTGAATTATTAGTTCCCAATTCATACTTTTAATATAAAAAAATCCAAGCTATTAAATTGAGTAGCTTGGATTTTTTCTTTAATATATTTTTTCTAATAAATATAATCTTTCCATATCATGAGTTACTTTTTGATAATCATAAACTTTTTTGATTTCATAAGTTTTTAATAATTCTTTTGGTTCATCTTTTCCTAAAAAGAATATAATTCTTTCATCAGGAATATTTTTATTTAAGGATTTGACTTCTTTACCCAATCTCCATACATCTTCTATATCAAAGTCTTGTGAATATATAGGAGCAGGATTTTCAACAACTTCTTGACTAACAGGTATTCTAAATCTCAATAAATTATTTTTCATAAATTTACTTTCTAATATCCAAGAGGAGCTAAAATTTACAAGTAACATAGTTAAACCAGTAAAAATTATAACCCTTTTGGCATAACTTATCTCTGTGTAACCTACTGCAAATAAGAATAAAAATGAAAGATGTAAAATAGCATATAGAAAAAATAATCCAAAAGAAATTTCTTTTTTAATAAGACCAAAAATGGTTAAAAATACTAAACTTCCTATTACTACAAAAATTAAAAAAAGTTGTTGTATTATAAGCAATGTCTTTTCCCTTTTCTTTAATTCAAGGTAAGGTTTTCTAAAATAATATATACATAGTTGCCCAATAGTTATTGATGAAGTTAAATATAGAGGTAAACCATATTTTTTATTTTTCATCTGTATCAATGATATAAAAATTAAAACTAATATAGTCCAAAGATAAAAAACTTTACTTTCTTTTTCCTTGGGAATTTTAAATAGAACATAGATAGAAAAAAACATCCAAGATCCCATATAAACAACAAAATCTGTATAAAATATAAAACTATGACTATGTTTTGTTGACCAAGCTGAAACTTCATTTTTTAATACATCTAAGAAATAATTTCCATGATTAAAATACATTGAAATTCCCCAAATAGAAGCAATAGCAATAGATATAATCAATGAAAAAATCACAGATAAAGTCTTTTTTGTAAATATTTCTTTTGGGAAAATTACATAATGAGCAAGCAAAAAAGGGATAAACAATGAATAAAATCCAACAGGTCCTTTACTTAAAAATGATAATGTTAATAAAATACCCATTCTATATAAGTTCTTTTTTTCACCATATTTTATGTACACATAAAAAGCTAATGAAGCACAAAAGGCGAAAGAATAAGTATAAATATTCCAGCTATTTTCAGCACCTAATTTTATAAACATAAAGGTACTTAATAAGATAAAAGAACATAAAAAGGCAAATAGCCTATCTTTTTTTATTCTAATCATACTTCTATATAAAAATAAAACTGTGAAAATACAACATAGCATATTTGGCAATCTTAAAATAACTTCTGAATGAGAATGAGTTATCATCATCACAAAAGCAGTCAACCAAATTGGTAAAGGGGGATTTTCAAAATAAAAATGTCCATTCACAGTGGGTGTCCACCAATTAGAATTTTGTAAAATTTCACGAGCTGATATAAGATTTTTTGCTTCTGCACTATCTATTTCTCTTATCCAGATAAATGATAAAAGAGCGAAAATAGAAAGAACAATCAAAACAAAAATATCTTTTCTTTTAGTTGAAAACATTTTTAAATCTCCTTTACAATATAATCAACTATATTATACAACTTTTTTAACATTATTTGGAAAAAAATTTTAATAATTTTTAGTAAGAAGCTCCAACTTTTGTATCACTATGCTTTAAAATAATTAGTATAGATAAAAAGTCCTATTGGAAGAAAAGCATATAAAATAATTATAAAATTTTGAATATATTTTTCTATATTTTTTATAATTGAATATTTTTCTATTAGCTCATCTCTTACAATAAGACTTAAAAATATCATTCCTATGCAGATAGGCAACATATATATTTGGAGTTTTCCACTTACGATAGATAGCAATATTAAAGGTGGAATAGACCAAGAAAAAGTCCATTTTTCAAATAATGTCCATTCTCTTTTCTTTTTCCAATTTTTCAAATATTTAAAAAATCCGTAAATATAAAATAAACCATAGGGAAAAAAAGTAAGAGGAATATATACAAAATAATAATAAAAAGGTCTAGCATGAGAAAAAGACTTATAAGCTCTTCCAACTGTCTGCTTATTTAAAAGAAGATAAATATATTCTTTACCATCAGGTTGTTGATATAAAATTAAAAACCATAGAGAAAAACAAAGCAATAAAAAGATTATTCCTTTTTTCCAATGCAAAAGATTAAGAAATTTTAAATTATTTTCCAAATATAAAAATATGAAAATAATTAAAATTGGGAAAATTATTCCTAATACTCCCTTAGTAAAAACTCCTAAAAAGAGATTTAAATAAAATATAAATAATTTCATATTATTTATTTTATCTTGATTAAAATAAAAATAAATAAATAATGAAAGAACAAGAGTTATAAAAAATGTCATAAGCATATCCATTCTTAAAAAGATAGAAATACCCATTAAATATGGAATAGTAAGAGAATAAATTAAAAAATTACTCCTCCATTCCTTTTTTAAATAACCTAATTGCCAATATCCTAGAAATAAAATACCTAAAAATGGTAAGTAACTAAAAAGGATAAGTGATAAAGGGAACACCAAATTTTCTCCAAAAATTTTATAAATTATTATTAAAAGCCAAAAATATAATGGAGGTTTATCTGGATAAAGTCCCCCTTGATAATATAGTATCCAATAACTTTTTTTATCTATCATTTCTTGTATTATATTTAAGTATTTCATTTCATTTCTTAAATCTGGGAAACGGAAAAAAGGAAGAATTAAAAATAAAATTAAAATAAATATCATTTTTTTATTTTCTTTAAGCTCTTTCAACATATCTTTCCCCTGTTGGATAATATTTAAAATACTGTCTAATTTTTTCGCTTTTTATATTTATATTTCTTAAGTCAAAATAATAATTATCTCTCATTCTTTTCTTTAATTTATTCAAGTCCATTCCTCTAAATTGGTTCCATTCAGTCATCAAAACTATTGCATCTGCTCCATTAGCTATTGAATATTCATCAGCACAATAAATAATGCTTTCTTCATAGTCTTGTAAACGCCATATGGCTTCTTTAATACCTTCTGGACAGTATGCTTGAATTTTTGCTCCTTCTTTAATCAATCCTTCTAATATATCTATGCTTGGAGCATCTCTCATATCATCTGTATCTGGTTTAAAAGATAAGCCTAAAACTCCTATCACTTTCCCTGATAAATTTCCAACAGCATTTTTAATTTTTTCTATCATTTTTTTCTTTTGCTTTTCATTTGCAGCAATAGCAGCAGAAATAACAAACATGTCCTCTCCATATTCTTTTCCTATTTCTACAATAGCTTTTGTATCCTTAGGAAAACAAGAGCCTCCATAACCAGGACCACAATGTAAGAACTTAGGTGAGATTCTTCCGTCCATTCCCATACCTCTTGCTATTTCTTGGGTATTAGCTCCAACCTTTTCAGCAAGTAAAGCTATTTCATTTATAAAAGAAATCTTAACTGCTAAAAAGGCATTTGAAGCATATTTTATCATTTCAGCTGTTTCTAGGTTAGTAAATAAAAATGGTGTGGCATTTATATATAAAACATTATAAACCTTAGCCATTATTTCTTTTGCTTTTTCTGAATCAGTACCTATTACAATACGATTAGGTCTTAAACAATCTCCAACAGCCTTACCTTCTCTTAAAAATTCTGGATTAGATACAACATCAAATTCTATATTTTCTTTTCTATTTTTAATTTGTTCTTCTATAACAGAAATTACTTTTCTTCCTGTTCCCACTGGAACAGTAGATTTATTTACTATAACTTTATATGAATCTATATAAGTTCCAATTTCAGTTGCAACATTTAAAAGAGCACTTAAATCTGCACTTCCATCTTCAGAAGCTGGAGTTCCAACAGCAATAAATATTACTTCTGAATTTTTTACAGCTTCTTCTGTATCAGTTGTAAAAGAAATTCTTTTAGCTTTTTGATTTTTATGTAATAATTCTAATAAGCCTGGTTCATATATAGGTAATTCACCTTTTTTTAATTTTTCAATTTTTTCATCAGATTTATCTACACAAATAACTTCTGAGCCAAATTCTGACATTATAACACCTTGAACTAAACCAACATAACCTGTTCCTATAACTGCAATTTTCATTTTAAAAACTCCTTTTGTACCATCTAATAAAATTTTCTATTCCATCTTCAAATTTTGTATTAACTTCATATCCTAAAAGTTTTTTAGCTTTATCTACACAAGCAAAAGTTTTATCAACATCTCCTGCCTGTCTATTTTCAAATCTTATTTTTGCTTTTTTATTTAACTTATCTTCAATTATTTTTATCATATCCATTAATTTTGTTTCTCTTGAACTACCTAGATTTATAATTTCATAGACATTTTGATGAGCATTTAGATATTTAAAAGATTTATAAATACCACTTATAATATCCTTTATATAGGTATAATCCCTTGAAGTGTTTCCATCACCATAAATAGTAATTTCTTCATCTGCTATTATCTTTTTAATAAATTTATGTATAGCTAAATCTGGTCTTTGTCTTTCACCATAAACTGTAAAAAATCTTAATTGTACTATATCCATATCATAAATATGTGAATAAACACTTCCAAACTCCTCACAAGATTTTTTAGTAGCTGCATAAGGAGATATAGGAAAATCCACTCTTATATCTTCTGTGAATATATCTGTCTTTGCATTCCCATAAACAGAAGATGAAGAGGCTTGAATTAATTTCTTTATTTTAAATTCTTTACAAAGCTCTAAAATATTTAAAAAACCTCTGATATTAACTCTTTCATAATCAAATGGTCTAAGTAAAGAAGGTCTAACTCCTGCTAAAGCTGCTAAATTTATTACAAATTCTATCTTTTCATTTTTAAAAATTTCTTTTAATTTTTCTAAATTACAAATATCCTCAACATATAATCTGTAATTATTAGTTTTAGTATTTTCAATTAAGAAATCTAATTTCTCATCACTATTTAACTTTGAAATTTCTTCTTTTAATTCCACTTTATTTATTGATTCTAAAACATTAGAAATTTTTACATCTGTTGAATAAAAAGAGTCAAAATTATCTACAACTATAACTTTGTGTTTTTCTTTTAAAAATTTTTCAACTAAGTGTGAACCTATAAAACCAGCCCCACCTGTAATTAAAATATTCATATTATCCTTTCCTTTCTAAACGATATAAATTAGTTGTTTTATGGTTTATCTTTTGATATTTATATACATCTATAATCTTATAATTATTCAATAAATTTTTGGGTTCTTCATCACTTAAGAAAAATATTTCTTTTTTGCTGGGAATACTATTAAGAATTTTAATTTGTTTACCTATTCTCCATACTTCTTCTATATCAAAACCACTAGAATATATAGGAAAATTACTTTTAACAATTTCTTGGCTAACAGGTATTCTAAATTTTAATAAATCCTTTTGCATAAATCTATTTTCTAATATCCAAGAAGTACTAAAATTTATAAGTAACATAGTCAATCCAGAAATAAAAATAATTCTTTCTGCATAATTAATTTTTTTGTAATTTATAATATACAAAAATAAAATGTGCAAAACTAAATATAAGAAAAATAATGAAAAAGAAATTTCTTTTTTTATAAATCCAAAGTAAGTTATAAGAATCAAACTTCCTAAAATTATAAAAGTTATAAAATATTTTTGTATAACTAACAGAATTTTTTCTGATTTTTTTAGATTTTCATAGGCAGTCCTAAAATAATATACTGCTAATTGAGCAATAGTTATTGATGAGGTTAAATATATAGGCAAACCATAACGCTTTTTTTTCATTTGAATTATTGATATAAAAATTAGAGAAATTATAGTCCAAAAATAAAAAACTTTTTCTTCTTTTTTCTTAGGTATTTTAAATAGAACAAAGATTGAGAAAAATATCCAAGAACCCATATATACAAAATAATCTAAATAAAAGAATATATTATGGGTATGTTTTGTTGACCAAGTAGAACTTTCTTTTTTAAGAACTTCTAAAAAATAATTACTGTGACTAAAATACATTGATATAGCCCATATTGAAGAAAAAATAAAAGCAACAATTATAGCTAAAATAATAAATTTTATTTTTCCTTTTCTTTTTTCTTTTGAAAAAGTAAAAAAATAAGAAATAATAAATGGTATAAATATTGAATAAAATCCGATAGGACCTTTACTTAAAAAAGATAATATAAGAAAAATACTCATTAAAAATAAATCTTTACTAAGTCCTTCTACCATATATAAATATAATGATAATGAAGCTAGAAAAGCAAAAGTATAAGTATATATATCCCAAGTGTTTTCAGCACCTATTTTTATAAACATAAAGCAAGTGATTAAAATAAAGGAGCATAAAAAAGCGAAAACCCTATCTTTTTTTATTCTAAGTGTACTTATATATAAAAATATTACAGTGAATATTGAAATTAATGTATTGGGGATTCTTAAAATGAATTCTGATTTACTATGAGTTATTAACATAGTGAGAGCAGTTAGCCAAGTTGGAAAAGGTGGCTTTTCAAAACGAAGTTGTCCATTTAATGTTGTTGTCCACCAATCAGAGCTATCTAAGATTTCTCTTGCACTTATAAAATTTCTTGCTTCCATAATATCTACTTCTTTTACCCATATAACAGATAAAAAGGCAAAAACTGAAATAATCAATAAAATAAATATATCTTTCTTATTACTAGATAACACTATTACTCTCCTTTAATAGAATGATTTTTAAGCTGATTGAAAATATCTGAGAAAGTCCCATCAGCATAGAACTTTCTCAGTTTTTTATAGTTAAATTTAATAAGTTTTAAATTACTTTAAGATTTTTAATTTTTCTCATTAAGGAAATTTTGGAATACAGTTTCATAAAAGTAAATGTTTATCTATACTAGAAACCTTTTTTATTTTTTAATATTTCACCAGTATTTGCATCTATAATAAATTCTCTTTCCATAAGTCCTTCATTAAGTTCTACTTCATAAACTAATGTTCCTTTTTTATTTTTTAATTCTATCTCTTTAAATTTTCCATTTTTAGATTCTTTTAATGCAATTTCTTTTGCTTGTTCATAAGAAATTTTTGGAGTATCTATTACTTTATTTTTAGTTTCACTTTCTGATTTTAAAACAGTACCTGTTTCAGCATCTATATCAAACTCTTTTTCAACATTCCCATCTATTACTTCAACTTCATAAACCATTTTTCCATGTTCTTTATCTAATTTGAATTTTGTTATTTGCCCATTTGGAACTTCTTTTACAATAATATCCTTTATTTGTTGTTCTGTTAACTGAGCAAAAGCACTTGTTGAAAATCCTATGCTCCCTAAAATAATTGATCCTACTATTAATAATTTTTTCATTTATATCCTCTCCTTTTTTATGTAATTTTCATTAGTTATTATTTATTTGATAAATTTATAATTTTATTGCACTTATATATTTTTTAAATTAAAAAATTTAATTTTCTTCTATCTACTTACTGAAACTGTATTCAAAAATTTCCTTAATGATTTCTTTTTATAAACCATATATTCCTAAAATAAATTAATAAGTTAGGAGCTTGTCCTAAAATAAATACAGGGTCTTTTCTATAAATTGCATATATGAGTAAAAGAGAACTTCCTAAAACACTAAATATCCAAAAACTTAAAGGGACTACACTTTTTTTATGTTTTTCAGAAGCTATCCATTGAACTACAAAACGCATTGAAAAAAAAAATTGTCCTATAAATCCTAAAATCATAAAAAAATTAAAATTCAATTTTATTACCTACCTTTTAACTATTCACTTATAAGAGCATTTTGAAATTCATAATGAATTTTTCTTTTTTTCATCCATCTAACTGCAAAAGCATCTTTTAATCCTTTCCATAATCTATTCCAAACACCATATTTTGATTTTCCATGTATTCTATCAAAATGTTGAACTGGAACTTCAATAACAGAAAAGCCATTTATTTTTGCAAGGGTTGGAAGAAATCTATGCATACCTTCATATAAATAAAAAGATTTTACGACTTCTTTTTTATATAATTTTAGTGGACAACCTGTGTCTTTTATATTATCTCCTGTTATAAGATTTCTAACTCCATTTCCTATTAAAGAGGATAATTTTCTTTTAAAACCATCTTCTCTTGTTGTTCTATTACCATTCACCATATCATATTTATTCAAATAAGGTAGCATTAAGTAAATATCCTCTGGAGTTGTTTGTAAATCTGAATCCATAGTTACAACTATATCTCCTGTACAAGCCTTAAATCCTGCTGATAAAGCCGCTGTTTGCCCATTATTTTTAGTGAAGTGATAATCTTTTATATGAGAATTATTTGAAGCTATTTCCTTTATCAATTCTGTACTACCATCTGTACTTCCATCGTCTATTAATATAATTTCATAAGAAATAAAATTGTCTCTTAAAGTATTTTCAACACTTTCTACAAATGGTTTAATATTTTCTTTTTCGTTAAAAATTGGTGCAATCACTGATATTCTTTTCATAATTTTCCTTCTTTCATCTATAAATTAAATTTTTTATTTTTAAGGGGGGAGAAAAAGCTAATTGGATTAAATGGGATTAAATTAGCTTTTTCTTTGATAATTTTTTATCTATATAAATTAAATCTTTATATTTTTTATAAAAAGGGAGAGAAGGGAAAAAGCCATTAAGTCAAGGGGGATTAAGTTAGCTTTTTCCTTTTCACAGGCTTATTATAAAAATTAAAAATTAAAAATTAGTAAAAATAAAATTAAAATTTGGTAAAATTCTAGAAAATTTTTTTTAATTATGTTATTATTCTAACTAGGTGATAAAAATGATAAAAATTTTATTGGTTGAAGATGATAAAAATATTCAAAGACTTTTAACACTGGAACTAAGACACAAAGAATATTTAGTAGATTCTGCTTATGATGGTGAACAAGGTATGGAATTATTTACAAAAAATTATTATGATGTTGTTTTATTAGATTTAATGTTACCAAAAAAATCAGGCAAAGAATTATGTAAAGAGTTTAGAAAATTGACTAATACTCCAATTATTATTATTACAGCAAAAGATGCTGTTTTAGATAAGGTTGAGCTTTTAGATTTAGGGGCAAATGACTACATATGTAAACCTTTTGCAATGGAAGAATTGTTGGCAAGAATAAGAGTTGCAACAAGAAATAAAGAAAACTCTGCGGGAAAACAATTTTACTTAGAGCAAGGTATTAAATTAGATTTGTCTACAAAAAGAGTTTATTTGGGACAAGAAGAAATTAATCTTACAAAGACAGAATTTTTAATATTAGAATTTTTTATGAAAAATAAAGGTTTATCTTGTTCAAGAGAAAAAATAATAACTGATGTTTGGGGTTATGATTTTGATGGTGATGAAAAAATTGTAGATGTATATATAAATTCACTTAGGAAAAAAATTGATTCAAAAAGTGAATATATTCATACTATTCGTGGTTTTGGATATATATTTCAATATAAAGAGGTTAAAAAATGAAAAAATTATCTAATGAATTATTAAAAACTTATTATTGGATGATAGTTTTATTTGCTATATTTTCAATATCTGTTATTATAAGTTTTGCTCTTTTTCTTTGGAGAGAAAATGAAGAAAATATAAAAACAGTAGAAACTTTCATAAATTATGAATTAAAAGAATTTGAAGATAAAGAAGAATTAAAAAAATTATCTAATGAAGAACTTTTTAAAACTGCATTGGAAGAAGCACCTAAAATACAAGATGTATATGTAGAAATTTTTTATCAAGGTAAAAAGTATACTAAACCTCCTTATTTACCAGATAGAAAACATAATTTTTTAGACTATTATTCTGTTACAAAAACTTATCAACTTAAGGGATATGATCCGATAGAAGTTAAAATTACAAAAAGAATTACCAAAAATAGACTTTTAATTATTTATACTTTTGGAAGTTTTTTGTTTTTCTTATTTTTTTGTTTATTAATAATTATAAAAATACAAAAAAAATTTTATGGTAAATTTAAAAATTCTCTTGATAATTTAAGAATTTTTACACAAGATTATAGCTTAGACTCTGAAATAAGAATACGTGATGAGGAAAATTTTATAGAATTTAGTATATTACAAAAATCTTTTAAAAATATGTTAATGAGACTTAAAGAACACTCTCAGTTGCAGATGGATTTTGTTAATAATGCTTCACATGAACTTAAAACTCCAATTTTTATTTTAAAAGGTTATATTGAAATGCTTAGTGATTGGGGAAAAGATGATAAAAAAGTTCTGGGAGAAAGCTTGTTTACCTTAAAAGCAGAAACTCAAAATATGCAGGAATTAGTGGAAAAGCTTTTATTTCTTGCTAAAAGCAAAAAATTGATTATAGATAAGCATAGTATAAACCTAAATAGTATTTTAAAAGATACAATTAATAATTTAATTTTGGTATATCCTAAACAAAAAATAAATTACAATGGTTCTGATATTTCTATGAATTCAGATGCAGCTCTTTTAAAACTTTTATTTAAAAATCTTATAGAAAATGCTATAAAATATGGAAATAATAACCCAGTAAATGTAGTATTGAAAAAAGAAAAGAAAATAGAAGTTATTATAGAAGACTTTGGTGTAGGAATATCAAAAGATGCCTTACCTCATATCTTTGAAAGATTTTATAGAGAAGATGAGGCAAGAAATAGAGAAATAAAAAGCTATGGTTTAGGACTTTCTATTGTAAAAGAAATTATTACTTTACTTAATATTGACATCCAAATTGAAAGCCAATTAGGTAAAGGGACAAAAATCACATTACAACTGTAAAAAATAGTTCATTACTAGCCAAATTTTTTAACGGATAAAAACTAAGAATTCGCTGCAAATTTGCTAAACTCACTTCGTTCAAACACAGCAAGATTTGCTCGGCTCATTCTATTTAATTTTTATCCTAAAATTTGAAATGTAATTCACTTATTTTTTGTCCAGTTTAAGATTACTGTGATGTCCATTATTGTTGAGTGAGCCTTTATAGAGTTCGAAACATTAATGGCTATCAAGCAGCTGAAATATGTTAAAAGAAATTTTATATAATCTTACTTCAAGAAAAATTTATTTCACCTCTCCATAATTTTTGTTACCATTTCCTTTAATTTTGGAACAACCTCTTCTTCAAACCAAGGATTTTTCTTTAGCCATCTAATATTTAAAGGTGATGGGTGAACTATTGGGAAAAATTTAGGTAGATATTCTTTATAAGCATGAACTGTATCTGTTAAATTATCTTTTAGTTTACCTTTTAAGTAAAATCCTTGAGCATATTTTCCAATTAATATAAATAATTCAACATTAGGTAATAATTCTAAAATTTTATTATGCCACTTTTCTCCAAAATCTTTTCTTGGGGGTAAATCTCCACTTTTTCCCTTTCCTGGATAATAAAAATCCATTGGTATTATAGCAAGTAAATTTGAACTATAAAAAGTTTTTTCATCTACTCCCATCCAAAGTCTTAATTTATCTCCACTTTTATCTTTCCAATACAATCTATTTTCTTGAGCTTTTATACCTGGAGCTTGTCCGACAATAACAATTCTTGCTTCTTTTGGTGCAGAAAAAAGAGGGTCAATACCTTGTTCTGTATATTTCTTATTTTCTTCATCATTTTTTATTTCTTCAATAAGTTTTTTTAATTTTTCATCTCTATTCATTTTTTTCACCTAGTTTATAATAAATTTTATATGGTCTATTATAACATTTTTTAAATAAAAAATTAAATTAATTTTTTATTTAAAATTTCAAATAAAATTTTATTTAAAAGAAAATAAATATATAAAATGTTCTATAAAAAAACAAATAAAATTAAAAAATTATAAAATTTTTATAAAAATATTGACATTCTACAAGCTGTGTGATAATATAAAATGGTGTATGGAAATCAAGTATTTTGAATAAAAATTGATTTTCAAAAAACTAGATATTAAAGGAAATAGGAGGCAGTTATGAAAAAGGTTTTATCTTTGATTTTTTTATCACTTTTCACTTTACTTTTAGTTGCTTGTGGTGGAAAAAAAGAAGAAGCTACTAAAAATGAGGGGGAAACAAAGAAAGAAGCAAGAGTTATAAAAGTTACAACAAAATTTGTTGATGATGAACAAACAGCAAAATCATTAGTAAAAG
>ERZ773083.1476-NODE-1476-length-15945-cov-3.516803_pt1 | contig 15945 bp, 15 predicted proteins | sample MGYA00511465_ERZ773083 | MGnify/ENA primary metagenome ERZ773083 (study PRJEB29015, sample SAMEA2738001) | human oral metagenome | biome: human oral; feature: human-associated habitat; material: dental | place: China | collected 2060 ... | reverse complement strand
CCATGATGGGCATCGAGTCCTGCGGCATGTTGCTCTCTGCGGTCAATGAGCGCAATGGGGAGGAAGAACTTCATCTTCTCATGGTAGATAACCACATCCCGGCGGGGGCGAAGCTGTACTAAAAAATGGAAAACTAAAACATACCGAGAGAGGTATGCCGATTCAGAACAATCTGAGGAAGCGTATCTCTCTTTTTATGTGGGAGAACGCGAACAACGAAGAAAAGGAGAATCTTATAAGACAGGAGTACAGGGAGATCGGTCGTACAAGGGAAGTCAGGGAGGAAGTGGAGAAGCTTCGAAAGAAGTTTCTCCGCTATCAAGAGGCAGAAGTGGTCTACAGCATTTCACACCGCAAGTTAATAGAGCTCTCGGATCGGGCGGGGGCGTTGTATCGCATTGACGGGACCGTGCTGATCAATCGCGATATCTTCGAGGCGTTTCTCGAGAACTTTCACGAGAGTAACAAAGGAATCGAAAAGCGGGGCCTCGGTAAAGCGGAGCGCGCCCAAAAGGAGACCGAGAAACGAGCGGTAAGCTGTGGATGTATTCAGACCAATTGGATGATGAGGATATTGAATTTGTGCGGCACAGCTTTTTCCGCTATGCAGAGGGAATCGCCTATTATCGCCTGACGGAGAAGACCATCACAAGGCTTGAAAAGAGCGTGGAGTCGGTGCAGAGCATACGGGAAAACGGAGAATGGTGACTCAGCCACCACCCCTCAGTGGCGAACGTTGAGTCACCATTTGCCTATGAGGGAGATTATTTTTCTCCCATTTTTCTCCAGAGTGTTGTACGGCTCATTCCCAACTGATCAGCGACTTCTGCAAGTGTCATTCCGGCATAATCGCACATATTATTTACCATCAATGCAAATGCCTCATCGCTTTTGTCGGATACTTCGTAGTAATCTGTTGCTTGTTGGATTAGCTTTTCTTTCCCGATAGAGTCTATCACAGCCCTATAAACCGATGACTGAGTCAAATTGGATGTCTCTAAGTGCATAGAAGCAAGTCTTGAGGCTGCGGCTTGAATCTCAGATAAATTCCCAAGCCATTCATACCAACGTAGGAGGCTCGTAGCGCGTTCAAAACGCTTCAATCGAAGCGGCTTATTGGTACATAGCTCTATCTCTCGTTCGAACAAGGGAACGATATCCTCTTTTCGGTCACGTATTGCCGGGACATTGATTATTTGAGTTGTGAGTAAGCTAAAAAGACCTGTGTTAATCTCCCCCATGTCAATGGGGGTATCAATAACTGTTACAAAGCGGATGTCTAAACCAATCTTTTTGTATCCCCCGGTAGGAGTAATCTGATGGTATGTTACTGCGTCAAGAAGACACGACTGCACGGCAGGATTTGAGTGATTAAGATTGCGCAAAACAACGGTTCCGCCATTTGCCATTTCCAATAGACCGGTGTGCGGCTCCATAGGATCACTGCAGCCCAGTAAATGGCGCCCTGCGTCGTTAACGGAAATAGTCGAGAGATTCAATATTAATAGTGGCTTTTTTGCGCGAGTGCTGCCGGAATGCAAGCACTCGGCAAATAACTTTTTATGTGTTCCCTGCTCTCCAACGATGGCACAGGGTAATGTAGAATCGGAGATTGTTTTTCCGTAGTTGATAGCCTTCTTCATAACTGAAGATTCGGTAATCATATCGTGCCATTGATAAGCAAGTTCGGTCTGTAATGCAAGTTTTTCCTTCTGTAAGGTGGCGAGTCTGGAATTATCTATTCTCAGAGTCGTAAAATGTCCAATCAATTCACCTTTTACGAGCAGTACTTGTTGTGTACAACGGAGACGAACTCCTTGAATAACACAAAAAAATTCAGAAGCTCTTTGAGCGCGCGGAACCAAGTTTTTCTGCAATTCTGCCAACAATCTTCCTTTGGCAACACCTGAATCAACCCCCAGATATTCTTCCGCTTTGCGATTAATCATTGTTATATATCCGTTTTCATTGCTGATGATAATCCCAATATTTGTGTCTTGAATAAGCGCACGATTGATGGTTGAAAAACGCTGTTCCCTTCTGATAAATGCCGCTGTATTTCTGGCACGCATGATTGCACTTCGTATTGTCTTATCTCCGGTATATGCAAGTACATATTGCCGACCGCATTGTAGCGCATAGTCCCGCACGACAGTCGTACCGATCAGAACGTCATACACTGATTTTTCAATTAAATCACGCAGTTCCAGTATATCCTCATATACCAGTAATCCGACATCCTTTCCCAATAGCTGTGATAACAGGGGAATGTCGACGGGTTGACTGTATTTATACAAAACGATGGCAGGATTGTGTCCGCATGATTCTGCCTTTTTTAGTGCAATAAGATAGTCGATTTCAGTTACCTGTAGCTCCTGAATATACAAGGTACTGATCTGCTTAAATTTGGCATAGTTACTTCCACCCCCGACAAATACCTCAAATCCGTTGCTGACGGCCTCGCCGAGCACTTCTCTTAAAGTTCCGGGAGTACAATCTCGCAACATGAACTCGGTATCTGAAAGTTTCATGTCCTCAATGGTCTTTTTTGCCATTTCAGTAAGACCCGGGTATCCCAGAAAACAAATCTTATAGCTGTTCATTTGCACTTTCTCCCGCCAAATCAAATTTCTTTTTGCTTGTTTTGTGGTTTTACGACCATAGCGTTGGTTGACACCCGTTAGAAACAGTTTGATTTTAGCATAAAATGTTTCAATTTAAAAATAAATCAAAGATATGAAACGTTTATAGGCGAAGATAGAGAGGTTTTGGGCTTTATTGTTGCTATGGAAAACGTATGCTATCTTTTTGCCAAGCTGTTATGTTCTCAATGTGCAAAAGGACAGACAAACCGTAAAGCAGAAGATAAGGAGGAGCACGATGGCACAAGGATTATTGAGTGGCACAGTTGTTCTGGATCTGACAAGAGTTCTCGCAGGTCCGTATTGCGGCATGTTGCTTGCAGACATGGGGGCAACGGTCATCAAGGTGGAAATGATAGGAAAGGGGGATGACAGCAGGGCCTATGGTCCCTTTGCAGGCGGAGAAAGTTGCTATTACATGGGACTGAACAGAGGAAAGAAGGGATGTACCCTGAACCTTAAGACAGAGGAGGGGCGTGCAATATTCCTCAAGATGGTCAAGAAAGCAGACATCCTGATTGAAAACTATCGTCCCGGAACCATGGAAAAGTTGCATCTCGGATACGATGAATTGAAGAAGGTAAATCCGGGACTTATTTATGGGGCAGTATCAGGATTTGGTCATACCGGACCTTACAGCAAGCGTGCCGGATACGACATTATCGGTCAAGCAGCCGGTGGTCTTATGAGCACGACCGGATGGGAAGGCGGCTCACCTACTAGAACGGGAACTCCGATGGGAGATGTTCTGGGTGGTTTAAATCTGACAATCGGAATTTTGGCAGCTTTAAACCACAAAAATAAGACAGGACAAGGTGAAAAGGTTGATGTTGCGTTGGTAGATGCAGTTGTTTCTGCAATGCAGAATATCAACATGATTTACCTCAATGAGGGACGTATACCAACTCGTATCGGTAATCGTTACGAATCCACTTACCCGTATGATTCCTTCCGTACATCTGATGGCGATGTCATCATCGGTGCCGGTAATGACAAGCTCTATGCGACGCTTTGTGAAGAAATGGGAATGCCTGAGTTGAAGAATGACCCAAGATTTCTCACTGTATCGGATCGAGTCAAAAACCACACAGCGCTGAAAGAAATAATAGAGACGTGGACCTCGAAGTCTACGATTGATGAAATTGCGGACAGACTCAATAAAGTCGGAGTTCCTTCGACACCGATTAATACCATCGACCGCATCGTAAAAGATCCTCAGATTGCCGGTGCAAGAAAAATGTTCCCTGTCATTCAGCAACCCGGAATCGGTGGAGTACCGACTACCAACAATGCGCTGAAATTTACCAATTGCCCGGCCGATCCGGAGGAACCTGCTCCTACATTAGGACAGGACAACGACATGATTTTCAGCACTTATGCCGATCTCAGTTCCAAAGAAATTGAGGAACTCAGAGCCAAGAAAATCATCTGACAGCGCAGGAATTACAAGGAGATTTGTTATGAGTGAGAAGAAACAAACGATTGACATTATTGAAGTCGGTCCTCGCGATGGCTTTCAGAATCTCTGCAGCTATCTGCCGACCGATCGGAAGATTTATTACATCGAACAGTTGATTGCTGCCGGTCTCAAGCATTTACAGATTACCAGTTTTGTGAGTCCCAAGGCGATTCCGCAGATGAAAGATGCGGCTACGGTTGCAAGTACTATTGTTGAACGTCATCCCAACTTGGATCTCTTTGCGCTTGTTCCGAATTTTAGAGGGGCGCAAAACGCCCATGAGGCCGGACTCCGTAAAGTTAACACGGTTATTTCCTTGAGCAAAAGCCATAATATGGCAAACGTAAACAAGACGCACGACCAGAGCTTTGAGGAACTTCGAAAGATAATTGAAAATCTGAGCGATATGGAGGTTGTTCTTGATGTCGCAACAGCGTTTGGCTGTCCGTTTGAGGGAAAGCAACGCTCTGCATCGGCTGTGGTTGAGTTCTGCGGACGGGCTTATGACATGGGGGTGAGAACATTTAATCTCTGCGATACTGTCGGGCAGTCCGATCCCGCACAAGTTGCCACTTTTACGTGCGCGATGAAAGAGGCGTTCCCGGATGCTCGCCTTGAGTTGCATATTCATGACACCCGCGGAATGGGAATTGCTTGTTCTCTAGAGGGGTGGAAAGCCGGAGCAGACGGAATTCAATCTACCTTAGGAGGACTCGGAGGCTGCCCGTTTGCGCCGGGGGCCTCGGGCAACACAGCTACGGAAGATCTGGTTTTCATGTTTGAGGAAATGGGTATTGATACAGGAATTTCTTTTAAAGATATTCTTGCATTAGCTAAGGAAGAGCACTCAGAAATTCAAGGAAGTTACTCAGGGGCTAACCTTCTTGTAAAAAACACGATTTATGATTTGATTCCCCTCCCGCAGAAGTCCTGATACTTGTTGTTCACAAGTCTACATTTATGAGAGGAATGTACAATGAACATCGCATTAATTTCTCTTGCTGTCTTAATTGCAGCAATCTTGATTGGTTTTTTCCGCAAGATGAACGTTGGTTTGATTGCTATTTTGGCAGTCACAATCTTTGCAAGCTTCATCAGTGCAACAGATAAGGATGTTATAAAAGGATTTTCTTCCGGTTTGTTCATCATGTTGCTGGGTGTTTCTTTTCTGTGTGCCGTCGGAATTACGAATGGTTCACTGGAACTCTTAGCTAAAAAGGTGTTACGCCTTTCCGGAGGACATACATTCATTGCGCCGATTATGTTATATCTGATTGGCTATGGGATTGCAGCAATCGGTCCCGGATGTGTGCCTGCGTTGGGTATTGTTGCTGCACTGTCCTTGCCGCTTGCCAAAACCACAGGATATAGCTCAACCATGTTGGCTATTATCGGAGAGATGGGGTCTTTCGCAGGGAGATTTTCTCCGATAACGCCCGAGTCGGCACTGATCAGAGAACTTGCCGCGCCGCAGGGAATTCAAGGTTATGAGATTGATGTATTGATATATGCAACCATTACGACGATTATTCTTGCTTTGGCTACGTATTTCTGGTTCAGAAGAGAGAAAAAATCGGAGGCCGTTGCTGAGCGAGAGAGCATTCCGCACTTCAACTCAAAACAGTTGCTTACGCTTGCAGGTTTTGCTGTACTGATTATCGGATCCGCATTTTTCAAGCGCAATGTCGGTCTTCTGGCATTTGCAATCGGAATTTTTCTTATTCTGGTTGGAGCCGCTGATGAGAAAAAGGTCTTTCAGGCAATTTCGTGGTCGACTTTGCTTATGGTTACGGGTTTCGGCATGCTGATGAACATTGTGATTTCCATTGGTGGCGTAGAGCTACTTTCCAATGCACTTGCATCGGTTATGACACCTAAAACAGCTACCGCAATCCAAGGTTTGACTGCAGGAATTATGTCGTGGTTCAGTTCGGCCATCGGTGTTGTTTGGCCGACAATGATCCCGACAGTAGGAAACGTTGCAACCAATGTCGGAGTTTCTCCGGTTGGATTAATCAGCATTATGTGCCTTACAGCATCGTTTGCCGGTCTCAGCCCCGCATCCACCGGTGGCGGATTGATTATGGCTGCTGCTTCCTCCGATCCTGATTTCGATAAAGAGAAGGAGAACAAGCTATTTCTGACCTTGTTTGCTGTATCGGCAGTGTGCCTTTTCCTTCTTGTACTTGCGGCACTTTTAGGACTGTACAGTATTCTGGGATAAGATACTTCCTCCGGACTACCGGACAATTTAATCTTTTGCCATATAGAAGCGAGGCCAATGGGTAATGCCATTGGCTTCGCTTTTTCGGATGACACAGAAGAGCGAGGAAGCTCGCATATGTAGCTATGATATGTGAAAGAGATTCAGCCTAATCCACATGTTTTGAGGCTTACAAGGGCATTAAAAACTTCAGGTGACAACAGGAAGCCGAGGTCAGAAATCCTAACATGAAAGCGTTCGGATTCAATCCCGGTTTCTTCTATAATAGTAGGAGATTGGGGCATGGAATGGTGTTTCCGATGTGTTTGGTTTCGTAGCGATTGTAATTGACTGCGATGTTAGGCCATGATTTGTCCCGGTCGACGACGATTGCGCATGAATGGGAGGATAAGCCGGTCATCAGAGAACCTCTGTAACAACTTTGGAAAGTTACAACAAATCCATTGGGTATGGCACATCATAATAGGCCATAACATAGAATGAGAACTTAGCTCGGAATCTTGGAAAGCCCTATAACAAGCGGTTTTAGGTAATGTTAAAGGAATCGGAAGTATATTCCCGACCATGAAGACCATGAAAGCCGAGAACAAAGAAGCACATGGCGAGAGCGAGGGCAAGGCGGAAGAGGCAAGCGGCTTCTTTACCCCGAACGAGAAGATAGATTTCAGCGGGGTTAAGATCGAGCCCCTGTTCGAGGATCAGGTGGATTTCGAGACCTTCTCGAAGAGCGATTTCCGCGCGGTCAAGGTAAAGGGCTGCAAGGCAGTGCCGAAGTCGAAGAAGCTTCTGCAGTTCACTTTAGACGACGGAACCGGCACGGATTGCACGATTTTGAGCGGCATCCACGCCTACTACGAGCCGGAAGAGCTGATCGGAAAGACCCTGATTGCAATCACGAACCTGCCGCCGCGCCCCATGATGGGCATCGAGTCCTGCGGCATGTTGCTCTCTGCGGTCAATGAGCGCAACGGGGAGGAAGAGCTTCATCTTCTCATGGTGGACAACCACATCCCGGCGGGGGCGAAGCTGTACTAAAAAATGGTTTAGCAAGGGCCCCATGCAGTGAAAAAACGTGACGTACTTCTACACCAACCGATGCGAAAAGTGCTGCAACATGGCGGCAGCCCCGAGACGTAAAAATCTTGGGGCTGTTTTCATTTGACAGGGTTGAGTTGACAGACGGCAGCTGTCCCCGGGATGAGGGGGGAGTTTTGGACAGGAGTTATGGTTTGACCGGAAGAAACCGGATTACCGAGAACAACAAGAATTACTAGGAGCTATTGGCATAATGATGTTTGGGATTACTATATCTGAACTTATGAGCTGTGATGGCTACTGTAGTGTAATAAATGCGGAGACGGTTAATGTGCCGTCTCCGCATTGTCGTTAAGTGTGTTGAGCAGTGAACAAAAATCGATTTTTGGTTCTTCGGGGATACCGGTGTATTTTCCGAGCAAGTATTGTTTACGAATGTTATTTTTCTCCCCAATTTTGTTGTTATAATGGAGAATGCACTGAATCTCTTTCTCTCCGGAATCAACTTCGTTGATTACATAGATGCACTCTTTTGGAATATCGGATTCCATCAGCAGGGTGTTATGCGTAGTCATTATCAGCTGCCCTTCAATGCTGTCATAAAGTGATGTAGCAAGTGCTTTTACAAGAAGGTCATGTATTCCTGTGTCGAATTCATCAATTACAGCTACGGATCCCCTTACTACGACTAGTATAAATGGTAACTGTTGAATTAAGGATTGGGTGCCGGTGGATTCCAAAGCGAAATCAATGTCTCGCGGCTTTCCAGCTATGTTTTTAGTTATTACAAGTTGATATTGAATCTGTTCTTCGTCGTAAGTGCGTTTATAGTAGGCACGGATGATATCTTTATAGGTTAGCCGCAAGAAAGCATCCAGCATTTTTTCAGTACGGTTTAGAATCTCCTCATCGCGACGATCAATTTCTCCGTTTTCATATTCTCCAAGAATTTCGGGAGGAAGACCGATGATTCCACGTTCTTGGCGGCTGCTAAATTTAATTTTGCAGGATACTCGGGAGAAAAACTGAAGTACTAATGCGAAATTCTCTTCTATCTGCTCCCGTATATAATTATCGGCCTTATCATCTGATTCATGCAGCAGTATTGAAAGCAGGGAATGTTTCCCCCAAAACTTTGCACAGGCTTTTTTTATAGCCTGATAAGAAGATCTATCCTGGAAGATTTTTGTGTTTATAGTTGCTTTCTCCGGCGTGATATCATAATAAGCGCCCCTTCTTTGAGTTAGTGTGTATTCAAGACGTTCATGGATGATTTGGGAATCATTCATTTCCAACAGGTATTTTCCGCTTTTTCCGTCGATGCGGAAACCGAATTCCATAAGCATGGATTCGGTGGACGAAACGGTCTTGTTTTCCTTTATAAGCGTCTCGATATCCTTATAGCGCATGCGGAAATACTTTTTAAACACTTCACTGCTCTTCAAGCGCTCAGTATCGTCGGCCAGCAAAGATTCCATTATATCCCGAACAGCCATAGTCCTAAGAGTTTCAGAAAGCATAAAAAAAGCAGAAGCGAGATTTGACTTTCCAATACCATTTTCGCCATAGATTAGGACCATCTTTTTAGGTTTGTTATTTCGGTCTAAGAGATTAAACTCGATATTCCCGAAGGATTTATAATTTTTCAACTTGACATATTCAAACATGGCTGAATCCCTCCATGGATATAATACCACAAAATTAGGATTTGTAAATGATATAATTTTATGATGCTCTTAAAAAATAAGAGTAAAAGGCATTAATATTGATTTTTGAGAGAGGGTGTGGTATTATTTTGGGGAAGATACCAGATGTAGGAGGGATGAGCGGATGGAAAACGGGCGAGGGAAATCCCCGGGGCGGGTTACAATCATGAGGTTAATTGCAGCTTCAGGAGGACATTGCCAGTTTGAGGGATGTCCCTGTAACCTCTTTAAGGACAAGCTGACATGGGCAGAGTTAAATAATTCCAATGTCGCTCACATTGTCGCATCATCACCAGATGGACCGCGAGGCTCGGAAGACTCTTATAGATTATCGGATAAATATGAAAATCTGATGCTTGTGTGCCCGACACATCATAAGGAGATTGACACTGATACGGAAACATATACTGTTGAGAGACTCATGAAAATGAAACAGGAACAAGAGCTGAGGGTGGAGGAGCTTTTAGAAGGAATGAATTATCCGGAATCGGAAATTGTGATTCTGGAGTCGCCGATAAAGGGCAAGTTCGATGTACATGTGGATAAGAAGCAGACCGTTGAGGCACTCAGGTATCGGAAGAAAAACCCTGCATCAACGCACCCCACTTTAATAAAGGTAGACGGGTATGGAGAATATAAATCTCTTATATACTGGCAGATCCTTTCAGAAAAACTGAAGGCAGAAGTTGAAAAGCAGATAATGGGTCACCTTCAGTATTATCCAGAATTGATGTTGTCAGTCTTCCCACTGGCACCAATCCCGCTAATAGCAAAGTTGGGTGAATTGCTTGGTGACAAGAGGGAGGTAGATGTCTTCCAAAAAACACGAAAACCAGATACCTGGCGCTGGAGAGCAGAAACGGGTACTAACACATTTTCGACAGAGATTATTCGCAACGAGAATGGGGATGCGGAGAAAACTGCAATCATATTATCTCTGACGGCCCGCGTTTCCCCTGACCGCGTATTATCAGTATATAACGCGGCGACGATTTATCATATAGTGGCCCAAAATAATGGGGTAGATTGTATCGTTAGCCCTGAAGACCTTAGATTATTTTGGCAGGAGTACCAAGGGGTATGTGATAGAATCAAAAACAATGATCATTGTGATAATGCAGTAGTATTTCCTGCGATTCCTGTTTCTGCTGCTTTTGAAATTGGCAGGCGGCACATGCACGGCGTTCATCCGGTGCTGCATGTATATGATGATGACAATGGCTTCTTTGAAGCCCTGACAATAGGAGGACAGTAATATTGAATGATAACGAGAGAATGCTTGATGATATCCTCAGACGAATTGTCCGGGAAATTAGCATTACGCCCGCTATGACGGAAAAGGCGGTGGAAAGCTATAAGGTAGTCGGAAAGTGGATTGGAGAAGGCTTGCCTTATGACGTGCATATAAACCCGCAAGGGTCTATGAGCCTTGGCACCACGAATAGGCCAGTGTCGGATCAGGATGATTACGATATAGACCTTGTGTGTCTGCTTATGGATGGTACGAACCTTGATGCGGAGCACATAAAAAATACAGTGGGAGATCGCCTGAAAGAGAATGAATTATATCGAAAGAAAATAGCTGGAGAGGGAGAAGGAAAGCGTTGCTGGAAAATGCAGTATTACGAGTTCCATATGGATATTCTTCCCTGCGTTCCGAAAGACTATTATCTGGAACCATATTTTACGGATATTCGTCTTACGCATAAAAACGCCCCGCATGATTATGAGGACCGTTATAGCAATCCGTTTGGCTATCGAAAATGGTTTGAGGGGAGAATGAGGGAGATTCTTGAGAAGGAGAAGAGGGACTTCGCAATTAAGAATCAGGTGAAAATAGACGAGGTTCCGAATTACAGTGTGAAGACGCCGCTCCAAATGGTCGTACAATTACTTAAACGACATAGGGACATTTGCTTTGAGAATGATCCTGATAACGCACCAATCTCCATTATCATTACTACCCTTGCTGCTCATGCTTATAATGGCGAAACGAGCTTATATGAAGCTATGTGCAGCATTCTGAATCATATGATTGAACATATTTCAGTAAAAGACAGAGTTTATTGGATTGAGAATCCAGTGATGCCGGCGGAAAATTTTGCTGATAAGTGGGCGCTATATCCGAAAAGGCGGGAGGCCTTTTTTGCCTGGATACAAAGAGCGCGTAAGGAGTTAATTGATGATCCGTTGCAGGTGTTCGGAATAGATCAGATTAAGAAACATTATTCGAATGTGCTTGGGGAAGCGCCGGTGACCAGAGCAATCAAGGCACTTGGCGCAGGAACCCGCATCAAAAGCGAAAACAATGCATTATATTCAGCAGGACTTGTGGGTGGATTGACAAGTTCCGCTGCCGCTGGAAACAAGCAGGTAAAGGGGCATACGTTCTTTGGACAATAAAAAGTATTACAATTCCTACAAAATATCATTAGCATCACAAGCCATACATTTGCGCAAGGAATATCCTGAAAGCAGATGTTCGCTGCATTGTGGAGAACTTATATGGTGGGGGGGGGATACGCCCCACTCCGTTGTCAAGGACCTATAAGATAAGAATAGAGTGTCATGGCCTCCAACGACGTCCAAGAGTTATCCTTTATGGAGATCATATTGAAGGGATAGATAGTCGGGATTTTCCGCACCATTTTGAAATCGACAGAGAAAAACCCGAAGTTGTACTTTGCCTTCATATGCCGTATGAGTTTGATCACAGATGCTGGATAGCTGATACCATTATTCCTTGGACACAAGAATGGCTGTATTTCTATGAAATATGGTTGGCCACCGGAGAATGGTGCGGGGGCGGTCATATTCCTGAGGCAAAACAGAATAACTGGTTTCTGGGAACTGTCAACTCGCATAGGTGACAGCTGGCGAGCAACAGTGCCTCTTTCTGTATCCGGCGTGTTATTGGTGCTGAAGGAGGAACAAAAATGTACTTAACGGGCCCTGGCGGAGAAAAATCTACGAAAAAAATTGCGACACTTACCATGCAGAGGTGGAAGCTGCTATTCTGCCATGTGTTAAGTCGAAACCGCTTTTTCTATAATGAAAATGTAAAAATGTCGGAAGGAGGTGGTGCCTAATTCAGCTGAAATTTACACAGGAAGAAAAGGTGCAGATTGGCCACCGCATTCAGAACGCCCGGGTTGCTTTCAAGCTGATATAGGCACAGCTGGCGGAAAAAAGCGAGTGTTCTACAAAGCTCCTCGGTTACATTGAAAGAGGCGCCGCCAGCGTATCTTTTCCTCTGGTGGTAAGAATCGGTAAGGCATTGAAGACAAGAGTGGACTACTACCTTGCTGAATCTTAGGATTATTGCACCGATATCATGATTGATGTGAAACTGTCCGAAACGCTTCGCGAGTGCGATAAGGAGACAAGGATGCTGATAAGGGATACCGCAAAGCGAATTGCAGAATACGATGAAAGGATACGGAGGTTATCAAAGTAAGGCTGGGTTTGTAGCTGTCAACAGAAAATTTGGCGGCCACGAATAATTACATGTAGGAAAGACCGCAGGGCTGCCATAAAAAGGTGGCTCTGCGGTCTTTTTATGTACCGGACTGTAAAGTCTGATACAGGGAGGGGGGCATGGCTATGTTGGAAAAAGTACTTTCAAGGAACCGTCCGCAGCATATGAGCGCCGGAAACGGACAGCAGCGGGTAATCCCGGAGGCGGATTATCAGAGGTTCGTATCTTATGAGGAGCTGTCCAGTAAGATTGTGGCTATAGAAGCAGCCTGCATAACATGGAGGATCCACAGGAGATAGTGATTGGCGTCATGAAGGCAGCCTGTGACCTGTACGACGCCGACTGGAGCGGCATTCTGATTGTCGATTTTCACGCACGGATGTGGCAATCTGAGATCTGATATGAAGTGGCGACCGGTCCGATGCGGTATACATTGTTCCATAAATTTGAAATGACGGATGAGTATGTCACCCGGGTAACGCATCTGATGGATTCGGAGCCGCTCATGATTCAGGATGTGGAGGTGATTAAGGAAAGCAGCCCGAAAGAGTATGCAACATATCGGAGACTAGATACCAAGTCAGTCATCGGCGTCCATTTCGGACAGTATCCTTTGGGCTTCATGGTGGTACGAAATCCGAAAAAGAATATAGAATAGTATAAACCGATCCAGACTGCGTGCTTTGTCGCGATGATGATGATGGAGCAGAAGCACCGACTGGAAGCGGAGCGCCGGTTCCTAATCAGTGAGGGCGAAGTGGACGACGAAAAGCTCCGTCTCCGCTATAACATTCTGGGGCAGCACAGCTTGGAGATTTACGGCGGTATCATCTGGGAGCAGGATCTGAATCATCCGAACCGGCGAGAATGGCTACTGCTTCTGTACCTAGTGCTACATAAGAGGCCGGTGGACATTGCCGTGATAGCACGGGACCTGTGGCCGGATGAGGAGATCACCCAGATAAGGAACAACAATCGTCAGGCAATCTTCCGGATTCATTCGGAGATCGCCTATAACCATGACGCGAAGATCATAGATACACGAACCGATACATACGTGCTGACGGATGACATCCATTTGACGACGGACGCGGATGAACTGGATAGGCTGTATGAAAGAGCGAAGCGCCTGCCGGATACCGTAGATAGGCTGGAGATCCTGAAGAAGGTATATAACCTTTACCATGGCCGTCTGTTTGAAGGCGGCGGAGGGGAACTTGGTGCCTAGGCTATTCCATATGCCGCTCACTATAATCAGATCTTCGTGGATGTTACCTGGGAACTGCTGTCGATCCCCGGCCGTCAGAAGGATTATCACTGCATTATTGAGTACGGATCCAAAGCCATCCGTGTGGAGCCAGTGATCCAGGAAGCCTATTACTGGGTGATCCATGCGGCGGAGAAGACAGGGAACAGAGCCACGCGGAATCTGTGTCTTGCAACAGCAAAGGAGGAACTGACGAAGGAAGAGTATGCTAAGCTCATGCAGAGGCGCTGGATTATCTGATTCTCGGCAGAGGCGGCCGGACAGATGAAGCGAAAGAAGAGCTAACTGCAATCAGGGAGCGAGTGGAGCATATCCTGCAGTTGCTCTAAGCACGGGTAGAAATAGTATCCAGGAAAGAAACCGGAAGAATCCGGCGGGATTTTCCAACTTCCGATGTTGGACTATCGGCAAAATAACCAATGATTACCGAAGTCCGGAACTTATAGTTAGATACTAAAAGGTAATGCTCTTTAAAAAGACAAGATCTCTTTCCAGAGCCGCGTCATCAGAAATATCAAGCCAGTTCTTATCGGATTTGTGAAGCTCCCGCAGATAGCCGGAATTTGTAAACATCCGCTCTATTCTGGTGATGATCGCTTTCATATCTGATACATTTTTTAGTGTTGGATCGTCAAAAATGTATTTCTGAATGCAGTCTTTCAGCTGCTCCATGTCTACACGTTCGCTCAGATAGCAGATATCGTAGACGTCCTTGTATCTTGTATTGCGGACTCCGAACCTTACCATGGATTTGAGTTTTTCCGTGATCATCTGCGCCGGAGAGTTTATGAGAAGGCTTACGGCATCTTCCTGGAAGCCTACGTCAAAAGCATATTCATCCTGCTCTATGGAAAGATTCTTATGTACGCCCAGATCCATTTTCAGGGATATGGCGGTTCCCTCTGTATCGGTGACGGAAATGAAGATGCGCTTTCCCTTGTAGTCATGATGATTGAGTTCAATGATATTTCTGTTAAACTTTATGGTCAGGCTGTCAATGCAGTTGAGTTTATCCACAAATCTGCGAATCGAATCATCGGATATGGAATATCGGATGAAATCCAGGTCGAGATCTTGAGTAGCACGCCGGGCATTGCCGGAAATGCTCCTCATGACAACGCCGCCTTTTATTGTGGCACTCTGCGCCATACCGCTGTCAGCTATGGCCTTTAGCACGATGTCCTGTCCGAGCTTTGACTGGGCGTTCTGCTCATTGTAGCCGGACGCCTTGATCTTTTCTATTTCTTCATACAGGTTCATCAGAGCACCTCCATCTGTATCATATTCATCAGTTTTGCGCTGCTTTTGAACATGGCGGCATATTCCTCAACGATTCCGAAATCCAGCTCGAAGGAAATCTTGCGGTAATTATTGATGATCTCCTTATAATAGTCTAGCGGTATCCTGGACCTAAATCTCATAAGCTCGATCAACATACGCTCCCTGTCATATATACGGATGTTGGAATTGTTGTATTGTATCTCTGTGATGCCGGCATCAAATATTTCGTCTGTCAGGAAAGATTGAATGACGCGGGGATCCTTTATCCTTGTATCCGTTCGTCTGGTCGCAAGGTAATAATGATTCGGGATTACATCGGTAAGGGAATGGTAGTAAAAAGCACTTTTCCCGGTATATACCGCTTTCGGGTATTTCCGCATGATTACATCGATTTCGGAAGCATTCCGCTTGGTGGAATAGATCCCCTTTTCCTTCATGAATAGAGCGCCGCTTCCGATTTCCTTTTTTATTTGATAATCGCTTCCGTATTTATTCAGGCATTCCTGATAGGTCAAAAGCATGGAACCACCTCCGTATAAAGTAAACGTTCACACAGATACAGTATTGCGTGTATTTTTACTCTAATCATAGCATCCATTTTGGGAAAATCAAGATATAATTAGATTAAATATACACACAACTACTGCAATGCGTGTATGATTACTAAAATATATCGGCTTTTCACAGTTCGTGGGAGGCTGTTTTTGTTGAACAGAACCTCACAGGCTCGGATTTTAGTGCCTTGGAGGCGCTAAGAAGCAAAGCCGGTTCCTAATAAACGTACCCAGAGCAGCAGGAACTGCTGCTCTGGGTACGGCCAAGGCTGCTGTGCCCGGGACCTTGATTTCTGATT
>ERZ773083.1473-NODE-1473-length-15956-cov-39.390227_pt1 | contig 15956 bp, 11 predicted proteins | sample MGYA00511465_ERZ773083 | MGnify/ENA primary metagenome ERZ773083 (study PRJEB29015, sample SAMEA2738001) | human oral metagenome | biome: human oral; feature: human-associated habitat; material: dental | place: China | collected 2060 ... | reverse complement strand
GAGGAATGTCTTATGATGAAATGTTTAAATCATTGAAATTTGCATTTAAAAATTATTCAGTTACATCAGCAGATATTACAGAATTTAATCCATTGAATGATATCAATGGAAAAACTGCTGAACTTGTTAATAGTATAGTTCAATATATGATGAACCCAGATTATTAAAAAGAAAAAGGAATTGCCTAGAGAAAAATTTGAACAAGATTTTAAAGATAATTTAAAAAATATACTGACTAAATATATTATTTTATTTAATATATTTTAGTCAGTTTTTTTTTAAAGTGATATAATAAAATAAAAAGATATATAAGAGGTTAAATATGAAAAAAATAAAATACATACTAATAACTATTGTCTTTTCTGTTTTATTTGGATCTTGTTCAACAATAATAGCAATTTATCAAATAGCAACATGGAAACCTAAAATATTAGTAGACTTAGATATTAAGGTATACTCTGTTTATAAAAATGGAAAATTTACAAGAGATGGTTTAAAAGAAAAGGAGATAACAAAATTAGGTTATCAAATAGTAGATGACTATGGATTGTATCTATATAATGGTAGAATAGGGACAAGAGGAGAATATTCAAAGATTATATTTTATGATGATATAAAAATAACTATAAATAATAAAACAGTAGTAATACCAAAAAATAAGATAAAAGAAAAAAAGATAACAGATATAGGATATGTATATGACTATTCTATTGAACCATTAAAATTTAATGAATTTTCTACTGAAAGTTTCATTATAGATTTGGGAACTATTGAAATAGTTGAAAAAGATGGAAAAATAGTTAAAGAAAAAAGAAAAATTCCTCCAATTATGTTAAAAAATACTATAAACATATACTGGCTTGAAAATGCTTTTCATCCAAATAGTGTAGATACATATTATTATTATTGGCTTGATAAATACAAAGGAGAATTTGGAGATGCAAAGACAATCTATTTTAATCCAGAACTTGTTAAAATTCCTAATGATATAAAAAAAATAATAGAAAATAAAAAGAAGTTGTCTAACATAGAACAAAAAGTTGGTGAAACATGGCAAGGTAAAGTAATAACTAATGATACTAATTTGAATATACGTACATGGGAAAAAGTTGATGAATAGGGGCATTCCAGTATTGTCCCTTTTATTATTCTAATGTTTTTTTATAATTTTCTTCAAAATATTGATAAGTATCAACAGTATCTAATAAATAACCATCTACTCCCATCTCATCTAATTTTTTTGATATTCTTTTATAATACTTTTCCATTCAGGACTCCAATACTTAACTATACAATTTCCTTCCCAATTCTCATTTTCTTTAACTATCCAATTAGGTTTCTTCTTATTCCAGTAAAATTTATAATCCTCAGCCTCCCCTATACTTAAATAGGCAATGACCAATCTTTTCCCTCCATTATTTTTAATCTTTAATTCTTCTATTGTTTTAATTTATCAGCATTGAAAAAGAAAAATATTTTTTTAATATTAATCACCTCTTAATCTAATACAAAAATATTATAGCATAAGAATTGAAATTATTTTAAAAAATGGTTTCTTTATTATAAAAATAAGGAATTACTAAGATATTAAAATTTAAAATAATGAAGAAGATAGTATTTTATTGTATTGATTGAGAACATAAAAATATTAAAATTTCTAAAAAAATATATTGACAAATAAAATAATTCTTTTTACTATTGATTGAAATTAAAAAAATTTGAAAGGAGAAATAATAATGAAAAAATTATTAGTCTTACTTACTATATTATCTTCAATAATAGCTTATGCAGAAGATACAATAGAACTTGAACAAACAACTGTAAAAGGCTCAAAAACTTCTGATTACACTGCTCCACCAAAAGAGCAAAAAAATACTTTTGTAATCACACAAGAAAGGATTAGAGAAAAAAACTATAAAAATGTGGAAGATATATTAAGAGATGCTCCAGGGGTTGTAGTACAAAATACAGCTTTTGGACCAAGAATTGATATGAGGGGTAGTGGAGAAAAATCATTGAGTAGAGTCAAAGTTTTAGTTGATGGTATCAGTATCAACCCTACTGAAGAAACAATGGCAAGTTTACCAATAAATGCTATTCCTGTAGAATCTATTAAAAAGATTGAAATAATACCAGGAGGAGGAGCAACTCTTTATGGAAGTGGTTCTGTTGGTGGAGTTGTAAGTATCTCAACAAATTCAAATGTTACTAGGGATAATTTCTTTATGGATTTAAACTATGGTTCTTATGATAATAGAAACTTTGGTTTTGCAGGTGGATATAATTTCAATAAAAATCTATATGTAAACTATGGTTTTAGTTATTTGAATAGTGAAGATTATAGAGAACACGAAGAAAAAGAAAATAAAATTTATTTACTAGGATTTGACTATAAGATAAATGCAAAAAATAGATTTAGATTCCAAACTAGATTTAGTGATATTAAACAAGATTCATCTAACCAAATTCCTGTTGAAGAATTAAAAAATAATAGAAGAAAAGCAGGACTTAATATGGATATAGATACAAAAGATAAAAGTTATACTTTTGATTATGAATACAGACCAACTCAAAATTTAACATTATCAACAAGTTTATATAAACAAGAACAAGATAGAGATATTAAAACAGAAAGTATAGATGATATTAAAATTATTGCTTCAAACAGAAGATTTTCACATATAACACAAGAAAAGATTTTTTATGATGTAAAATCTGAAATGCAAGCCAAATTTGAAGAAGATAAAAAAGGTATGAAAATAAAAGCAAAATACGATTATAACTTAATTGGAGATAATCCAAGTGAAACAATAGTTGGTTTTGACTATCAAACATCAACAAATAAAAGAAACTCTCTTGTACAATCTGAAACTTTAAAAAATTATTATGATAGTGCTATTGGAGGATTTAGGAATTTAGATTCAGCAGACAGATTACCAATTATTAATAAAGTTAATATGAAAATGACTAAAAAATCTTCTGGAATTTATGCTTTTAATAAATTGGGATTGACTGATAAAGTTGATATGACCTTAGGTGGAAGAGTAGAAAAAACTCAATATAATGGTTATAGAGAAAATGGACCAAATGTTATGCCATTTGTAAGCCCTGAAAAGAAAAGAATAGATACTGATGAAAAATTAACTAACTATGCAGGAGAACTTGGTTTCCTATACAAATACAATGATACTGGAAGAATATACACTAGATATGAAAGAGGATTTGTAACTCCATTTGGAAACCAATTAACAGATAAAGTCCATGATACAGAATTAAAAAATAAACAGGCTGGAATTATTGTGCCTCCAAGTGTAAATGTAGCATCTAAATATGTTGCCAATAATTTGAAATCAGAAAAAACTGATACTTTTGAAATAGGTTTTAGAGATTACATTTGGGGTTCTTCTATTAGTACATCATTTTTCTTAACAGATACAACTGATGAGATAACTCTGATTAGTTCAGGTGTAACTAACCCTGCTGTAAATAGATGGAAATATAGAAATATAGGAAAAACTAGAAGAATGGGAATTGAATTTGAAGCTGAACAAAATATTGGAAAATTCAGGTTTAATCAATCTTTGACATTAGTCAATACAAAAGTATTAAAATCTAATGAGGAAGCAAGAATAGAAAAAGGTGATAGAGTTCCTATGGTTCCAAGATTAAAAGCTACTTTGGGAGTAAAATATAATTTTACAGATAGATTATCAGGATATTTAAACTATGTTTATTTAGCTAAACAAGAAAGTAGAGAACTTAGAGAAAATCCTGATATATCAAAAGACGATATTGTTATAAAACATACTATTGGTGGACATGGAACTTTGGAAGCAGGACTTTCATATAAACCAGATAACTACTCTGATATAAAAATAGGTGCAAAAAATATTTTATCTAATAAATATAATTTAAGAGAAACAAGTTTGGAGGCTTTGCCAGCACCTGAAAGAAATTATTACTTACAATTAAATGTTAGATTTTAGTTTTTCAGAAAAAGGAGTACATAATAATGAAAATAAAAAAATTAATAATGATATTACTAATAGTAGCTGCCACAGTTTCTTATGCTGATGAAAGAACAGATACTATTAAACAAATTGATAAAATAATAGACAATGCAATAACTAAAGCAATAGAAGATGATAAAACTAATCCTTATTTAAAAGAAAATAGAATAAAAGCTATTAAAGAGCAAATACTAGCTGCTATAAAAAAAGATTTAGATGAACCTAGATTAAGCCGTCTTGATATTCCAGAAATATTACCAAAAATAGATAAAGAAATTAAAAAAATTGGAGATGGAATAGGACCTAAAAATAATTATAGAATAATTCAAGAAAGTAAAGAAGTTATACAACCAATAGAAAAAACAGCTTATGAAGGATTTTTAAGAGTGGTTGATGCTCAAAATAGAATGAATGGTATTAAATCAAATTATTGGGAAAAAGGAAATGTAAAAGCTCAAAGAATGCATAATGGAGTTGATTTAGTTCCTATTGCTCATGAAGTATATACTGTTTCTGAATCTAAAAGAGAGCTTCCAGATGCAACATCTAAAGTTCATAGAAATTCCACTGCTGTTGCTGATTTAGCTGAAAAAGGAATTGGTGCCTTCACTAAGGAATATTATTCCGAATTACCTTATCAAAATAGTGATCAATTCTATGGAAAAAGATTTTATTTTGGTGCTGGAAATACAGTAAAAGATATTATATTTTTAAACAAAGAAAAATTTTCATCAGAAGTAGAAAATAGTAAAAAAAATAAAAATGAAAAATATTACATAGAAGGTGAATACAAACTTGTAACAACTAATGCTACTGAAACAGAAAGAGCTGATAGTTTTGGTGCTGAAAAAGATGTAAACCCTTTGGATATAACTATGAAAGAATACAGAACTAGGATAGAAGGAAAATCTAAGGCAGAAATTTCAGCTTTCTTAAAAGAAAAAATGGCACAAAAAAATATAAAAAATGTAATTCAAGAGGGAGAAAATTTATATACAGTTGATGGTAAAGGTAGAAAATGGAAAGTAGATTGGAAGTTAGAACCTGTATCTGTTGAAAGTGGAAGTAAGACTGAATATAAAGATACTGTTTTTACAACTATTAATTATTATAGCCCATTTGATGATAAATCAACTACTGATAACAGGGGAAAATTATTATATACAAAAGATGGAAGCATCTATGCACAAGATAAAAATAAATATACCAATGATGTAAGTTTAAAACTTACTGAAACTGAAACTAAGATTGAAACTAAAATAAAGAAAATGGTAAAGCTTACAAAAAAAGAATACGGTCCTTATGAAACAATTTCAGAGGCTGACTTTAATGCTAAAAAAAATGAGTATACTGATTCTACTAAATATGATTTTTATTATGATGAAGATGACGAAATGTATCATGTTAGTAAAATTACTAGAACATCTAAAGAATTTGATGAAAATGATACAGAAGGTATAAATAAATTTAAAGGAGGAACATTAGGAGTACAAGAAGAAAAATTTGATAAAGAAGTTAAAGAAACTGTAAAAGTTAATAAAGATATAACAAAATCTTTAAATGATTTTATAGCAACAGCCAAGGAAAGAGCTGAAAAAGGGGAAGCTCCTCGTAATCAATTTGATCAATATTTTTATGATAAAAAGAATTTATCAAAAGAAGATTTTGAAAATAAATGGGTTAAACCTTTTAAAAATCCAGAATATATAAAAGCTAAAGAAAACTATGAAAGAGAATTAGCAGAAGCTCAAAAAAGATATGAAGCTGCTAAAAAAGAATTTGATAATGCAGCTAAAGAAGAAAATGGTTTCTATGATAACCCTAATAGACCAGCTAATTTTTATGGAATAGCAACTTGGGAAGGATTAGATACTGAACAACAAAAGAAAGATTATTTAAATAGTTTATCTGATAAAGATAGAAAATATGTTGAAACTTGGGTAAAACTTTATGAAAATCGTATAAAATTAGAAAATGAAACTACTAAATTAAATTCTGATATAGCTTCAGGAATTGCTAAAAAATATGGTTTTTGGAATAATCCGTCTGCTACCCCTGAACAAAGAAAATATGCAGGATTAAACGGACTTATAAAAGATTTAGAATTAACTAGAAGTATTGCTGGAAAAAATGTTGAGTTTAGAGGAATAGGAAGAATAGAAGGAACTGTTGATTTAGGAGAAGGTAAAAACACATTAAAAATAGCAGAACAAATGACTGGGCAATATGGAACTAATATAACATTAGGAGCTTATGCAAAACTTAAAAATATAGATACTGTTGAAGTTGGTGGCTCATTAACTCTTGATAATGCACAAGCCTCAATATCAGGAAGAACTTCTTTAAGTATGGATATAGATGCCACTAAAAAGAATAGTGAAGGGCATTATTACCAACATGCTTTAAAAGATTCTAATCCAAATATTAGATTTATAAAATTTGGAACAAGTAATATGGATAGTAGAAATGATTTTATGATTGAATTATTAACAAGTAAAATCACTGAAAATGAAGCAATTATAGATATGGGAAGAAAAATAGACTATACTTGGCATGATACGATAACTGGAAAAGATTATGATATGACTATTCCATTTGTGTCAGATTCAATAGCTCATCAATTAATTAATAATAAAAAATTATCTAAAAATGGAACTTCACTTTTAGAATTAAAAACAAGAGAAGAATTAAGAAGATTAAATGCTGATGAAAATGCTGTATATAGAAGTATTAGAAATGCAAATAAATTAGGTATTCTTTCTCCAACCCTTACAACATCAAATAAAAAGACTACTTTTAATATAGTTGATGAAGAAAAGGAAGCTAAGAAAAAGAAAGATTTATTAACTTATTTGAAAACAAAATCTGGTGAAGAATTATTAAATGATTTATCACAATTTAATTTATCAGCTGATGAAAAAAAAGAAGCCTTAAATTTAATTAAAAATTTAAAAGAAAATAATGATTTTAAATCTATCATTAATAAAGAAAAAGAGTTAAAGAATAAACTAGATGAGTTTAATAAAATTGAAAAAGATGCAAATTATCAAAAACTTGCTTTTAAAGATTTAAGTGATAGTGTAGAAAATAATTTTTCTAAACTTTCTAATAATATTTACTCTTCATTTGCAAATAAAAATAATTTAGAAAAATCTTTAAATGTGGATTTAGATAGAACAGATTCTTTTGAAATTATTCAAAAAGCAATTTTATTAGGGGATAAAGTTCCAGAATTAAAGAATAAAATGAATGATATAAGGAATGAATTAAAGACTTCTTTGAATAATTTTGAACAAAGTTTAAGAAAGGATTTAGAAACAGTAAAAGCCTTAAAAGCTAAATATCCTAACTCTAAGTTTGGAGAAATAGAAAAAACTATAGAATCTATTTTAGCTGATAATAAAATAAGAACAGTTTTATCAAGAAATCTAAATAATGATAATGAACTAGCAAAAGTTATAGCTGATTATAAAGTATTACTTTCAAATATTTCAATGCAATTAAATACAAGAAAAACTATTGAAAAAGAATTGGAAGAAAATGATGCTAGTATAGAACAACCTCGTTATGCAGATTATCATAGATTAAAATCTAAAATATTCTATACTATGAGAGAAGAAGAAGTTTTATCTGAATTAAAAAATATGCTTAACCAATTAAGTGATAGAAATATTTATTCTAAGTTAAATAAAGTTTCTAAAAATGAAATTTCAACTTATACAACTCTTCCATTTGAAGTAACTCATGCCCTAACTGATAAGAAACATATAGGAAGAGGTGGATTTATTTCTAATAGAACAGTTCAAGATAATTTTAAAGGAAATATTTACACAGCTTATGGACTTTATGAAACGACAGCTAATTCAGGAACTAAATATGGTATCTTATTTGGAGGAGCTCATACAAAACACAATGAAGTATATCAAAGAAGCCTTACAACTGTTGCAACTGAATCTGAAATAAAAGGAACTTCTGCTTATGTTGGAGGATATTTCAATAAACCTGTTGTAAATAATTTGAATTGGATTACTGGAATTGGTACTCAATATGGAAGATATAAGGTAAAAAGAGAAATGAGAAACAATTATCAAGATTTACATTCAGATGGAAAAGTTAATACAACTTCATTGAATACATACAGTGGTCTTATTATTAACTATCCTATACAGGAAGATGTATTTGTACAACTAAAAGGACTTTTAGCATATACCATGGTAAAACAAAGTAAAATTAATGAAAGTGGAGATTTACCTCTTGATATAAATGGAAAAACTTACCATTATGTTGATGGAGAAGCAGGAATTAGCTTTAATAAAATTTTCTATGGAGAAGATTTAAAAAGTAGCATTTCAGCTGGTGCTTACGGAATCTTAGGTATCACTGGATATAAAAATGGTGATATGGAAGCAAAAATTAATGGAAGTTCATCTTCATTTGGAATAAAGGGAGATAGAGTTAAAAAAGATGCTGTAAAAATTCATTTAGATTACAATGTTCAAACAGATGCAGGATATACTTATGGACTTGAAGGAACATATATAACTAATTCAAAAGAAAACAATGTAAAAATTGGAATTAAAGGTGGATATACATTCTAAAAACTAAATTTTAGAAATATAAGACTAGGTGTTCAAGAAATTGGATACCTTTTCTTTTTACACAAAAAAGGATTAATTTCTAAATATTAGAAACTAATCCTTTTAAACTTTTAATTATTTACTTTTAACTATTTTACATTTTTAAGAATAAGAGCAGTTCCCATTCCTCCACCTATACATAGAGAAGCTAAACCATATTCTACTCCTCTTTTCTTCATTTCATGGATTAATGTAACAGTTATTCTGTTTCCAGAAGCTCCAACTGGATGTCCTAATGCTATTGCTCCACCATTTACATTTGTTCTTTCTTTAATCCATTCAGGAGTTACTCCATGTTCTTTACAAAGTTCTTTTATAACACCTAATGATTGAGCAGCAAATGCTTCATTTAATTCTATTAATTCCATATCTTTTAATTTTAAATCTGTTTTATTAAATGCTTTTCTTATTGCTGGAACTGGTCCCATACCCATTATTAAAGGATCTACTCCACCAGTACCTGTTGCTATTATTTCAACTAATGGTTTTAAATTATATTTTTTAACTGCTTCTTCAGATGCAAGCATTACAAATGATGCTCCATCGTTAAGTCCAGAAGCGTTTCCTGCTGTAACTGATCCATCTTTTTTGAAAGCAGGTTTTAATTTAGCTAACTTTTCTGCATCTGTTTTTCTGTTTGGATATTCATCTGTATCAAATGTAATATCTCCTTTTTTATTAGGAATAATCACTGGAACTATTTCATCTTTAAATCTTCCAGAATCAACTGCTGCAATAGCTTTCTTTTGAGATTCTAATGCAAAAGCATCTTGTTCTTCTCTTGTTATTCCATACTTTTCTGCTATATTTTCAGCAGTAATTCCCATATGAATATTATGATAAGCATCTGTTAAAGCATCTAATATCATGTGGTCTTTCATAGTAAGATCAGCCATCTTATGTCCACCTCTTATTGCACCAGGTAAAATAAACCCTGCACCAGACATAGATTCTGTTCCACCAGCTATTACTAAATTTGCTTCTCCTGCTTTGATGTTAGAGAAAGCTGTTATAATTGATTTCATTCCGCTTCCACAAATTATGTTTACAGAATAAGCTGGGACTTCATAAGGGATTCCAGCTCTTATAGAAACTTGTCTTCCAACACCTTGAGCTTGTCCTGCACTTAAAACATTTCCAACTATAACTTCATCAATATTAGCTGGATCTACTTTTGTTTCTTCAAGAATATTTTTTACTATTTGAGCTCCTAAATCTCCAGGTTTTAAAGGTGCTAAACTCCCTAAAAAACTTCCAATAGCTGATCTTTTTGCTGCTACTACATAAACTTTACTCATATCTTCCTCCTTAAAATGTTATAGTAAAATAAAATTGCAAACTAAGAAATTAAAGCATTAAACCACCAGATACAGATATTACTTCTCCAGTTATAAATGAAGATTCATCACTTGCTAAGAATAAAACAGCATTAGCAATATCATCAACTTGTCCAAGTCTTCCAAGAGGAGTTGCTGCTAACATTCCTTTTACTGTTTCTTCAGGTAATACATCTGTCATAGGTGTTTGAACAAAACCAGGAGCAACACAGTTTGCCCTTACATTTCTTCCACCAAATTCTTTTGCCCAACATTTTGACATTGCTATTACTCCACCCTTAGTTGCAGCATAATTTGTTTGTCCAGCATTTCCATGTAATCCAACAACAGATGATAGAGTAATAATAGATCCTTTTCTAGCTTTTAACATAGACCTTGATACAGCTTGTGTCATATTAAAAACACCTTTTAAATTTACATTTATAACTGCATCCCATTGTTCTTCTGTCATTCTCATCAATAATCCATCTTTTGTAATTCCTGCATTATTCACAAGAATATCTATCTTTCCATATTCTTTTTCAACTTCATCTACAAATGTTTTTATAGCTTCTCTGTCAGTAACATTCAAAATTTTATGAATTACATTTTTTTGTTCATAAGATGTTTCACCCATATCACAAGAGACAACCATTTTTGCACCATGTGCTGCAAGTTTTTCAACAATAGCTCTTCCTATTCCTCTTGCACTCCCAGTAACAACTGCAATTTTTCCTTCTAGTCTATTCATCAATTCCTCCATTCAATATTTGTTTTACTTCGGGAATATACTTTCCCTTTCTAAAAGTATATTACATATGTTATTCAATGTCAAGAATTTCAATCTATTTCTTTATATAATTTATTTTAATCACTATAAAACTTTGTACAGTTCTCCTGTAATTATTATATAATATTTACATAAATTTTAAAAGTAAATATTTTTAATTTTAAAAAAATTTTAATTTCTGCTGAAATTTTTGAAATAGTATTAATAGATTGATATCTAATCAATGAAACACTGCTGAACTAGCCCCACTTTTAGAAGTAGAAACTTTTTACTAAGGTTTGTTAAATAATATTTGACATTTCACTAATAAAAATAATACAATATATTATATATTTTTGAAATAATTTCATGGAGGATATCTTATGGCAAAAATTATAATGTTGGAAAAAAATGGTGTCCAAAAACAAGGTTTTGTTGGTTTTAGTTGGACAATGTTTTTCTTTGGATTTTTCGTTCCATTATTTAGAGGAGATTTTAAATGGCTTTTAATTACCCTTATATTAATGTTTCTTAGTTTTGGATTAGCTCAATTCATATTATGTTTTCTTTATAATAAATTTTACACAATAAATTTGCTGGAACAGGGCTATAAACCAGCAGATGATTATTCTGAAAATATTTTAAATATGAAAGGAATATATAGATCATAAAAAAATAGCTGTTGCAAATTAATCTATTAAAATGTAAGTAAAAAATAAGTGAATTTACATTCTAAATTTTACTTCATTCACTAATTTGCAGCAGCTTCTATTTTTTTATTTCCTATATATTTTGTACTAAGTTAATTTTTTATGCTATAATTATAAAATATAAAATATTAGTTTTTAGGAGGCTTTTATTATGAATACTTCTTTTTATGTTTCACTAGATAAAGATGCTTTATATCACAATATTGAATATTTAAGAGAATATAAGCAAAAGGAATTATTACCAGTTATAAAAGCTAATGCTTATGGTCATAACTCTCTTTTGATTGCAAAAGCTCTTTATGATTTCAATTTAAAAACTTGGGCAGTTGCTAGATTTTCTGAGGCTATATCTATTACAGAATATATGATGAATAATTTCTCTATAAATGATTTTAAAATTTTAGTTTTTGAATCATTAAATGATGATTATTCATTTCTTGAAAAATATCCTCAAATTTGTCCAACTATTAATAGTATTAAAGATTTAAAAAATGCTTTGGCTAACAACATTCCAATAGATAGACTATCATTGAAAATTGACTTTGGCTTTGGCAGAAATGGTGTAAAAGAAGAAGAAGTTGATGAATTAAAAAATCTTATTAAATTCAATAGTCTTAAATTTCTAAGTATTTTTTCACATCTATTTTCTGCCTCATATACTGATGGTTTAGAAGTCATTAGGAAATTTACAGAAGTTGTTAATAAATTAGGTAGAAATAATTTTCAAATGATACACCTTCAAAATGCAGCAGGAATTTATAATTATGATGTTGAAGTTGTAACACATATAAGAACAGGAATGTTGACTTATGGTCTACAAGAAGCAGGATTTTATGATTTAGATTTAAAGCCTGTTTTTACAGGACTTATTGGTTATGTAGATTCTGTTAGATATGTCAATGAATTAGATTATGTTGCCTATGAAGATTTATCTTCTATAAGTCCTAAAACTAAAAAAATTGCTAAAATAAAAATTGGCTATGGTGATGGCTTTTTAAAAGCTAATAATAAAACTACTTGCCTTATAAAAAAGAAAGAATACATCATTTCACAGGTTACTATGGATAACACTTTTATTGAAGTTGATGATAGAGTCAATGTAGGAGATAAAGTACATTTGTATCATAGACCTAATGAGATGAAACTTAGAACAGGAATAAGTATGCTTGAATTTTTAATAGCTATATCACCACTTAGAGTAAAAAGAATTTTTAAAGGAGAAGAAAGCTAATAATGATATTACTTTTTTTAAAATCAATAATTATTGGTGTTGCTAATATAATCCCTGGTGTTTCTGGAGGGACATTAGCAGTTATGCTAAATGTATACGACCCTATTACAGAAAAAATAGGAAATTTCTTTTTGGTTGACAGAAAAACTAAACTTTCTTATTTTTTCTATTTACTTGTAGTTTTAGTTGGAGCAGCAACAGGAATTTTTCTTTTTGCTAATATCATAAGATATTCCATAACTAATTATCCTAAAATTACAGTAACAATATTCACTTTACTTATATTGCCATCTATTCCTTATATAGTTAAAGGATTGGACTATAAGAAAAAGAAAAATATATTAGCTTTCTGTTATGGAGCTATAATTATGATAATCTTTATTCTTTTAGGATTAAAGTATGGAGATAAAACAGCAGGGGCAGTTACTATTCAATTAAGTGAAGGTTTTACAACTATATATTTAATAAAATTATTTTTATGTGGAGTTGTAGCAGCAGGAGCAATGATTATTCCAGGTATTTCAGGCTCATTATTATTAATGATGTTAGGAGAATATTATAATGTAGTATATTTAATTTCTTCTTTAACTTTATCTTTAAAGGAAAAATCTTTTACAATTTTTATACCTTTAATTATTTTAGCACTAGGTATTGGTGTAGGTTTAGTTGCTTTCTCAAAAGCAATAAATTATTTGCTAAAAAATCATAGAGAATTCACTTTATTCTTTATAGAAGGAATTATAACTTTTTCCATAATTCAAATGTGGTTAAGTATTTAAAATATTAGTTAAGGAGTTTTTTAATGAATCCAGTATTTTTAAAAATAGGTCCTATTGAATTGCATTATTATGGACTTATGTATGCAATAGCATTTTTTGTTGGTATCAGTCTTGGAAAAAAAATTGCAAAGGAAAGAAACTTTGATGTTGATTTAGTTGAAAATTATGCTTTTGTTGCTATTATTTCAGGACTTATAGGTGGAAGACTTTACTATGTTCTGTTTAATCTTCCTTATTATTTACATAATCCTCTTGAAATTCCAGCTGTTTGGCATGGTGGAATGGCAATACATGGAGGTATATTAGGAGGAATTGTTGGAACATTTATTTTTGCAAAAATAAAAAAAATAAATCCTTTAACTTTGGGTGATTTTGCAGCAGGTCCATTTATTTTAGGTCAAGCTATTGGTAGAATAGGTAATTTTATGAATGGTGAAGTGCATGGAGTTCCAACCTTTACACCACTCTCTGTAATATTCAGTTTAAAGCCAAAATTCTATGAATGGTATTCTCATTATCAGTCTTTATCAATAACTGATAAAGCAAATTATCCAAATTTAGTTCCTTGGGGTATTATATTTCCAAATAGTTCACCAGCAGGAAGTGAATTTCCTAACTTAGCATTACATCCAGCTATGTTATATGAAATGATTTTAAATCTTATTGGCTTTTTTATAATTTGGTTTGTGTTAAGAAAGAAAAAAAATAAAGCACCTGGTTATATGTGGTGGTGGTACATAATAATCTATTCTATAAACAGAATTATAGTAAGTTTCTTCAGAGCTGAAGATTTAATGTTCTTTAATTTTAGAGCTCCTCATGTGATAAGTGTTATTTTAATTGCAGTTTCAATTTTTTTCTTAAAGAAAGATAGTAAAAAATGTCTTAACAAAAAAACACCCAAAGTTTAAAACTTTGGGTGTAAATATTTTTTAATTATAGCCATCCTCTAACTCTCATAGCTTCAGCTATTCTCTTGATAGATTTCATATAAGTAGCTTGTCTGAATGAAACATTCTTTTCAACTTTCATTTCCCATATAGGTTTAAATGCATCAACCATAGCTCTTTCTTCTCTTTCTTCAACTTCTTTTTCTGTCCAATAATATCCATAGATATTTTGTACCCATTCAAAGTAAGATACTGTAACTCCACCAGCATTTGTTAAAACATCAGGAGTAACTACTATACCTTTCTTATAAAGAATTTCATCAGCTTCTGGAGTTATTGGTCCATTAGCACCTTCACAAATTATTTTAGCTTTTACTAAATTAGCTTCATGTTCTTTAATAGCATTTTCTAATGCACATGGAGCAATAGCATCAACATCTAAAGACCAGAATTCATCCATAGATAATTCTTTTGCACCAGCAACTTTTGTTAAACTTCCAGCAGCTTTTGCAGCTTCTAATTCTTCAAATGTAAATCCAGAATCTTTATATATTGCATAAGCTCCTTTTGCTTTTTCAAATTCAGCAACTGCTACAACTTTTCCACCTAATTTCATTATATTTTTTACAGTGAATTTTCCAACATTTCCAAATCCTTGAACAGCAACTTTTGCACCTTTTAAATCTTTTCCTAGAGCTTTGAATATTTCTCTCATAGTTACAGCAACACCAAATCCAGTTGCTTCATTTCTTCCTTGAGAACCACCATAAGTTAAAGGTTTTCCTGTGAAAACTCCAATAGTTTGTTCACCAGTTAACTTGTTATATTCATCTTGCATCCAAGCCATAATTTGTCCATTTGTATTTACATCTGGAGCAGGAACATCTACTTTTTCACCTAAGTATTTCCACATTCCTCTTACCCAACCTCTTGATAGTTGTTCTAATTCTCTTTGAGATAATTCAGAAGGATCTACTGTAATTCCACCTTTTCCTCCTCCATAAGGAATACCAGTTACTTGACATTTAATACTCATCCAAATTGATAGAGCCTTTACTTCATCAGCATTAACATTTTGGTGGAATCTGATTCCTCCTTTGAAAGGTCCTACTGCATCATTATGTGCTGATCTGTACCCTTTAAATGTTTTTATAGATCCATCATCCATTCTTACTGGAATAGAAATTTCTATTATTCTTTGAGGTTCCTTTAATAATTCATACACTGCTGGTTCCAATCCTAATGCATCACATGCTTCTTTTACTTTTGCTTGTGCACTTAATAGTGGGTTTAAAGTTTCTTTACTCATTCTAATTCCTCCTTAAAAATTAATAAACAAAAAACAATAAATTTTGTTCCATTTATATTTTATATTATATCATATTTTTTTTATATGTCAATATAAAATTCTTTTTAATTTTTCAATACAATATGTAATATTTTTGAAAAAAATATTACTAATTATTATTTTATATGAACATTTTTTATATCATTAATTATATATATCATTAATATTTTATTCTTCATTTTATTTTAAATTTTTGGTGGAAGTTTTATTTTATATATGAAAATATAAATTTTATAAATATTTGTTCTTTTCTTTTATTTTTTTTA
>ERZ773083.1470-NODE-1470-length-15992-cov-19.156742_pt1 | contig 15992 bp, 15 predicted proteins | sample MGYA00511465_ERZ773083 | MGnify/ENA primary metagenome ERZ773083 (study PRJEB29015, sample SAMEA2738001) | human oral metagenome | biome: human oral; feature: human-associated habitat; material: dental | place: China | collected 2060 ... | reverse complement strand
ACACATGGCTGAACCGTTCGGATGTACGCCGCATGCTCGGTGACCGTGACGGCGCACTCTCCGATGCGATGAAGGCAATCGAAACGGATGCAAAGAATCCCTACGGCTATCTCATTGCAGCAGAAATCTATGATGAGATGGGCAGTACGGCGGAGGCACAGGCGTATTTCAAAAAGCTCTACGCCGTCGAGCCCAAGGCGCTGGGGCGCATTCCGGACGAGTATCTGGAAGCTGTGGACAAGCATGCCTATGCGACCCGCATGAAGGAAAAAGAGAAAGAGCGCGCGGCTCGCGAGAAGGAAATTCGCGCAAAACTGCAAGAAAAAAACCGTCCAAAGGACGGCAATACAGATTGACGAGGGGGCGGCTCAGCCGCTCCTTTTTTTACTGTGCTTTCGCCACAGAGCATAACAGAGCGCACCTGTTGCAATAACAACGACATCGACGATGCTGTAGGTAAACGCATAGCCATAGGTGACGGCGACAACGCCAAGTCCTGCGGCAGCGAGTCCGACGCTGATGTCGAGCGACCAGAAGTAGGTGGCAGTCGCGACACCTGCGCGCGCGGCGGGTGCACTGCGTACGGCGAGTGTCTGGAGGGCGGGCGTAACCGCACCAAAGCCTGCGCCGAGGAGAAGCGCTGCCGTGATGAGGCCTGCGAGTCCCATGATCGTGCCGAGGAGGAACATCCCCGCCGCGAAGAGCAGCAGCCCCGGATAGACGGTGTAGTCCGGTCCCTTGCGGTCGAAGATGCGTCCGATGAAGGGGCGTGTCACGAGGATGGCGCCCGCATAGCACGCATAGAAGAGGCTCGTCTCGGAGGAGAGCCCGAGGCTGCGCGTATAGAGCGGGATAAAGGTGAGGACGCTTCCGTAGGCGAAGAAGAGAATGCCCGCGATGAGTGCGGGGGCAAGGGCACGCCGCTCAATGAATGTGCTGACGGAAAGTGTGCGTGCAGACCTTTTTTGCGGAAGGATGACCTCGTCGGGGAGTTTCTGCCCGCCGCCCGCGGCGATGGAGACGGCGGCGAGAACGCTGAGCGCGGCAAAGAGCGTTGTTGCGGAGAAATGTTCCATGAGCAGAAGACCGATCATCGGCCCCACCACCATCGCCAGATTCGTCGAGAGAGCAAAGTAGCCGATGCCCTCGCCCTTGCGGGCGGGGGGGAGAATCAGTGCCACAAGTGCAGCTGCCGTCGTCGTTGCAACAGCGAAGATAATGCCGTGCAGGAGGCGCAGTCCGTAGAGCGCGGAGAGCGCTGCGGCAAAAGCAAATGCCGTCATGACGAGGAAGAATGCCACCGTAATCGCGATCATCAGATGCCGCTTGTTGACGGCGTCGATGAGAATGCCGGCAAAGGGGCGCGCGGTGACTGTCCCGATCTGGAAGAATGTCATGGCAAGCCCCGCCTCGATATCGCCGCCGTCATACTCCGTCATGATGACAATGGGCAGCGCCGCAATCATGGCATACTGCGTGATATAGATGAGAAAATTGCTCAGACTCATGCCAAGAAACTCGCGTGTCCAAAGTTTCTCTGTGTGCATCTTGTTCATGGGATAACCTTTCATCTTCTGTTTGCATCATGTAGGATTCAATATACTACGAACGGGCGGGTATGTAAAGATGGAGGCGCTGTATGTCAAGCGGCAGCACGACGGACGACAAAGTCAATATCCCGAACGGCAACCTTTTTTCTGTGAGTATAATTAAAGATTGACGATATGGGACGAACATCTTATAATGGAAGGGACGAAATAGGGAATGTTTGTCAAATGGGAGGCAGGTCATGGAAACACAGAAAAAACCGTCGGTGCGTGATGTACTCTGGGAGAAGAAGCGTGCGCGTGATCATATGCTCGACGCTGTAAGAAAACTCAGTAATGAAGCGTGGGCGCTTTTTGAAAAGATCGCCGCAGACCGCTCCGCAAACACGAAGGATGCCGTGACGGCACGGGAGATTGGACTGCAACTGCGATCCCTCGGCTATCTCATCGAGGGGGAGCATTACATCGACCGCATTGCTTTCGAGTTGCAGACGAAAGACGTCTATGTGACGGCGAGTGAGGTCGCAAGAGCATATGTGTCGGACATGGTTCTGCAGTATCTCGACAGAATTCTTCTCTATGGAAAGCAGTCTGAATGGGACAACGGGGCACTGCGGGAGGAGTATCAGACATCGTTGGAAAAGTCTCTTGAGGAAATACGCGCAGCGCTTGTTCCCGCGACCGCGCAGTCACAGGTGAGCGAGCCTGAAAACGCCGAAAACGATTGATTGAGACAGTATTTAGGAGGCTTGCCGTAGATGTTCGGGATGTCAATGGATATCGGAATTGACCTTGGGACGGCAAATGTGCTCGTCTATGTCAAGGGCAAGGGGGTTGTTCTCAAAGAACCCTCAGTAGTCGCGGTCAACCGCGACACGAATCAGGTACTCGCCATCGGTGAGGAGGCACGGCAGATGATCGGGCGTACGCCCGGTAACATTGTCGCGATCCGTCCCCTGCGCGACGGCGTTATTGCGGACTATGACATTACGGAGAGTATGCTGCGCTTCTTTGTCGAAAAGGTGGTCGGGCGCAGTGTTGTCTTCCGTCCACGCATTATGATCTGTATCCCGTCGGGCGTGACAATGGTGGAGCAGCGTGCCGTGCAGGAAGCTGCCGAGCAGGCGGGTGCACGCCACATCCAACTCATCGAGGAACCGCTTGCGGCAGCGATGGGCGCGGGGCTCGATATCGTTGAGGCACAGGGGGCGATGGTCGTCGACATCGGCGGCGGCACATCGGATGTTGCTGTCATCAGTCTTGGCGGTGTAGTGACGAGTGAAAGTATTCGCACGGCGGGTGATACATTCGATGAAGACTTGATGAACTATGTCAAGCGCGAGTTTAATCTGCTCATCGGTGAGCGTACGGCAGAGGAGATCAAGGTACGTGTTGGTGCTGCGTATACATCGGCACGGCGTGAGCAGATGGATATCCGCGGGCGGGATCTCCTCACGGGGCTTCCGAAGAATATCACGATCTCGACCGCGCAGGCCGCCTCAGCCATCGAGAATTCGGTCATGCGCATTGTCGACTGTGTGAAGAAGGTGCTTGAGGATACTCCGCCGGAGCTCGCGGCGGATATCATGGACCGCGGCATTGTGCTGACGGGTGGCGGAGCACTGCTCTATGGCATGGCGGAGCTCATCCAGCGTGAGATAGGTACGCCGACTTTTGTTGCGGACGATCCTATGACCTGCGTTGCGCTCGGCTGCGGCAAGGCACTCGATATCTTTGATAAATTTGACGGCAGGGCAGTGAATACGAGTTTCGGTCGAAAAAAATAACAGGAAGGAAAAACGCATCTTATAGCGAAATTATATAGGAAAGCTGTTTTTTTGGAAAAGAGGGATAAGATATGTGGAGAGGGCTCTATATCGCAGCGTCCGGGATGATCACGGAGACGAAGCATACAGATATGATCGCGAACAATCTTGCCAATGCAGCGACGACGGGATTCAAGCGTGACGACATGGCGATCCGTGAGTTTGAACCGATGCTTCTGCGCCGCATCAACGACAACTCTGCGGATACAAAAGTGACGAGCTTCAAGGGGTTCCGTGTCGACGGAAATCGTGCGCCGCGTGTCGGTATTCTCGGTCTCGGCTCTGCGGTGGATGAGATCGCAACGGATCATCTTCAGGGTGCGATGCAGACGACGGGCAATACCTATGACTTCGCCATCTCGGGCGAGGGATATTTTGTTATCGACACGCCGCAGGGACCGCGCTATACGCGTGACGGCAGCTTTTACCGCTCGAGCAATGGGCAACTGCAGAATGTGCGCGGGCAGACGGTACTCTCATCGCGGGGGCGTCCGATCACGATCCCGGAGAATGTGACCCATGTGAATGTCTCGAGTGATGGGCGCATCTATGCCAACGGTGCGGAGATTGCACAGCTCGGTTTTGTGCAGTTCGATGCACCCGACGCGGTCATCAAGCAGGGGGACAATCTCTATCGCCCGCAGGAGGGCGCGCAGCCGCAACAGGCGACAGGCGTCATCGAACAGGGTATGCTTGAGATGTCGAATACGAGTGCCGTTACGGAGATGGTGGAACTCATCAACAACTACCGTGTCTATGAGGCGGGCTCGAAGGCGGTGCAGACACAGGATAGTCTGCTCGACAAGGCGGTCAATGATCTTGGGCGTACGAGTTAAAAGGATTTAAGGAATCACTGATAAATTCAGCACCATCATCTTGGCGCATCTTTTTTGCCCGCTTTTCGTCGGCAAATCCTCCACAGAGCACCGCTCTGCATCCGGTTTGCCTCCTCAATCGGACGAAAAATCTACGTCAATCGGACGGACTTTATTTTATCAGTGATTCCTTAAGAAATAGGGCATTTCATTCGATATAAAAGAGTGAACGAAATGTAATCATTCCTTGGAGGGGGACATCAACTATGATGCGAGCACTTTGGTCTGCGGCGTCCGGCATGAAGGCGCAGCAGGCGCATATGGACGTCGTCGCACACAACATCGCCAACGTCAATACGCATGGCGGAAAGAAAGTGCGTGCGGAGTTCCAGGATCTCGTCTATCAGACACTGCGTGAGGCGGGCGCACAAAACGGCGCGGACTCGCAGTACCCGACCGCACTCCAGATCGGTCTCGGTACACGCGTGGCGGCGACCCAGCGTATCTTTACGCAGGGCGCACTCCAGACGACGGACAATCCGACCGATATCGGCATTCAGGGCGAGGGCTTCTTCCGCGTCACGATGCCGGACGGTACGACGGCTTATACGCGTGACGGCACATGGAAGCTGGACAGCGATCGCCGCATGGTGACAACGGACGGCTATCTGCTTGCCGACGGCATCACGATCGGTCAGAATGCGCCGTCGGACTCCATCACAATTTCCGGCGACGGGCGTGTTTCCTATCGTGAGGCGGGACAGACGCAGCAGCAGGAAGCAGGACAGATCACGCTCGCACGCTTCGTCAACCCGGCGGGGCTCACCGCTATCGGTAAAAACCTCTTTGTTGTATCCGACGCCTCGGGCGAGGCGATTGAGTCGAATCCGGGGGTGGATGGCGCGGGCACCCTTGCTCAGGGAACACTTGAGATGAGCAACGTGCAGATCGTTGAGGAAATGGTTGAGATGATTGTTTCCCAACGTGCGTACGAATCCAACTCGAAGGCAATCACGACATCGGATTCGATGCTCGAGATTGCGAACTCGCTCAAGCGTTGATTTTTCAAGGACGTACGATCACAGCCATTCTATGCCTATGGAGTGGCTTATTCGCTTTTCTGTGGATGGGGGTACCCACAGCCTCTGCGTACGGACCGACACAGGGCGACTATTTCCCGACGGTTCTGTCCTCCACGCAGCTTGCTGCGCTTGCAGAGCAGAAGATCGAGGAAAAACTTGGTGCGATGGGCGAGACGCGGCGGCATGAGCTGCGTCTGCAGCGTGCGGCGTCGACCATGCGCCTCCCTGCGGGCGAGGTAACTGCCGTCGTCGAGTTTCCGCGCGGTCTGCCTTACAGCCGCGAGTTTCCTGTTGGTTTCGCCATCTATGTGGACGGCCTGCTGAACCGACGAGCGACGAGCTACTATAAGGTGACGGTCTATGACCGTGTGCTCGTGGCGATGACGGATATTCGTGCGGAGGAGGCAATCTCCGCCACGAATGCACGTCTTGAGGAGCGGGCGGTGGATACCCTGCCCGAGGTGACACTCTCGGATTTTTCACGTCTTGAGGGACGTGTAGCGGGACGCTACATCCGAAAGGACGCCACGATCACACCGACAATGCTCGCCATGCCGCTCGTTATGCGGGCGGGCAACGCAGTGGAGCTGGTCTTGGATACAAACGGCATAATCATCCGTGCGGAGGGCGTGGCGCTCGAGCCGGGACGCATCGGCTATGAGATCCGCGTGCGCAATGTGCGCTCGGGCAAGATCCTGCGCGGCAAGGTAATCGATGCTGCGACTGTGCGGATCATCAGATAAGAGAAGTACGGATAGCATTTCCATAAGGAGTTCGATATGAGTAAACAAAAATGGCTCGCAGGGATGTTGGCTGCCGCCTTCTGTACGGCAAGCCTTGCTCCCACCGTTTCGGCAGAATCCCTGTGGAACAATCCGAACGGACATCCGACAAAGAACCTGTTCTCTGACCACCGTGCAACGGGCATCGGGGATATTGTCACCATCGTTATCAGCGAGTCGACAATAACCTCGGCGTCGCGCAACAATTCAAATGAGAAGAGCGGGTCGGTCAGCCTCGGTGCCGGGATTGGTATTTTCGACTTCCTCAAAGCGGCGTCGGCGAACGGCTCGGATAAGTTCAATGCGAAGGGCTCTGCTTCCTCGTCGAATCGCGTTGCCGGCAATGTCACGGTCACCGTGGTGGATGTAACGCCAAACGGCAATTTCATCCTTGAGGGCACGCAGTCCATCTGGCAGAACCGCAATGAGCACAAGATTGTCTTCCGCGGCACCTGCCGTCCCGAGGATATATCGAGTTCGAATACGATCCTCTCCTCGCGGGTAGCGGATGCGACCGTGCGTTTTGATGGGAAGGGACCTCTGAACGCGAAGCAGCGGCAGGGCATTCTCACACAGATCTTCAATATTCTGTTCTGACGGGAGGCGCTTTTATGAAGAAAACTACCGTCCTTCTGCTCCTCCTCGCGCTTGTGCTCACGGCGCTGCCGGGGATTGCATCGGCAGACTCTGCCGTGACGCGGATCAAGGACATCTCCAAGGTGCAGGGGGTACGCTCCAACCAACTCATGGGCTATGGTCTTGTCGTGGGGCTTGATGGCACGGGCGATGGCTCAAGCTCGGGGGAGACGGTGCAGTCCATTGCAAATATGCTCACGAGCTACGGAATCACGGTCAACAGCAGTTCAATCAAGCTCAAGAACGTGGCGGCGGTTATGGTGACGGCGACGCTCCCCCCGTTCGTACGCGAGGGGGACAGCCTCGATGTGACGGTCTCCTCCATCGGTGACGCGAAGAGCCTGCGCGGTGGGACACTGCTCCAGACACCGTTGCGGGCGGGCAACGGCGAGGTCTATGTCGTTGCACAGGGCGGCGTTTCCACAGGCGGATTTACGGCAGGCAGCGGCGGAAGCACTACGACAAAGGCATTCCCGACAGTTGGCATTGCCGTGAACGGCGGCATTGTCGAGCGCACGGTGGAGGATGATAATATCGGTGCGAACGGGCAGATTTCGCTCTCCCTTTCGCGGCCGGACTTCACGACCGCCGCGCGCGTCGCGGGGGCGATCAACGCGCAGTACGGAAGTATCGCACAGGCGAGCAATCCCGGGCGCGTGGATGTAGCAATCCCGTCCTACTTCCGCGGCAACGTGGTCGGCTTTGTCGCATCGATCGAGGATTTGCCCGTCCGTCCCGACAATATGGCGCGCGTTGTGGTGAACGAGCGCACGGGGACGATCATCATGGGCGGCGATGTTTCGGTGGATGCCGTCTCTATCACACAGGGGGGGCTGACGATCCGCATTCAGGAAAATCCGGATGTGTCGCAGCCGGCACCGTTCAGCTATGGCAATACGGTCGTGACGGACAATCCCGATGTTGAGGTGACGGAGCCCAAGGGCAGCACGATTGTTCTGCCCGCAACGACGAATATCAGCGATATCGTGGGTGCACTCAATACGGTGGGCGCTACCCCGCGTGATACGATCTCGATCTTGCAGGCGATGAAGGCGGCAGGGGCTCTGCACGCCGAGCTGGACATTGTGTAAGGAGGGGCATGATGATACAACCGATAGGTGACAGCACGCTCCTTGGCGGGGCATCCGGCGCCTCCTACGATGCGGCACGCATGAATGCCGAGAGCAAGTCCTTTCAGGCAACGCTGGACGAGCTTCAGCGCAAGGCTGCGACTCCTGCGGAGGAGACGACGGGCTATGTACCGAAGAATCCAATGACGGCGGAGGATATTGAGGCGAAGAAGCTGCGCGAGGCATGTCAGGGGTTCGAGGCGATGTTCCTCAGCATGATGTATAAGCAGATGCGTGCAACGGTGCCCGAAGACGGGCTTTTTGGCAAGAAGTCCAACGCGGTCGAAATCTTTGAGGATATGCTCGATACCGAGCTGATGAATTCCGTGGCGAAGAGCGGCGGCATTGGCATCGCGGATATGATGTATAAGCAGTTGTCCATCAAGACAAGGTGAGAGAACGGTGTTCAATAAGGGGAGCTGTTTGCGCAGCGTCCCCTTTTCTATTGCAAATGTTTAAGGAAGCACTGATAAATTCAGCGCCATCATCTTGGCGCATCTTTTTTGCCCGCTTTTCGTCGGCAAATCCTCCACATAGCTTTGGCTATGCGTCCGGTTTGCCTCCTCAATCGGACGAAAAAATCTACGCCAATCTGAGGGTCTATTTTATCGGCGATTCCTTAAGGCTTAGTTTGGAGTATCCTATGCGTGTTTTGAAAAAAATCCTTGTGCTTGCGGCGGCTCTGATGCTTGCCGCATCCTCCTATGCGTGGGCGGCAGGGCTGAATGCTCTGCGCGCATCGAGTACGGCAGAGCATGATCGGCTTGTGTTCGATTTCACGGAGATGCCGGTCTATCATGTCAGGCTCTCCGAGGACGAACGCGAGCTGACCTTTGATTTTGATGACACGGATGCAGAGGCGTTTCGACGTATTGCCGTGCGGACGAAGCGCATTGACTCCGTCGCCTATGCAGCGCGTGACGGTCATTTCTATGTGACCGTCACCTTGGCAAAGGGGATGGGCTATCGGATCGGCAATCTGACGAACCCGTTCCGCGTATTTCTTGATGTTGCGCCGAAGACGGCAGGGCAGCAGCCGTCTGTGAAGCCGGTGACACCGCCGCCAGCACCGTACCCCCCGAAACAACCGGCGAAAACAGAGGCGGGCGATGCGCAGGCGCAGCCCGAAACGCCGAAGCTGCCGATCCTGAAGGAAGAGCCGATTGCGGCAGGGCTGATGCAGCGCACCTACATCTATGAGGATGAAGATGGACAGGTAACTTCGTACTTTATCGAGGCAGATCCGACACGCTACAGCGTGCGTCCTGCACTCGCGCGCGGCGTGATTCCGGGTCGACAGACGGTGAGCGGGATCGCGCAGGACACGAATGCCGTGGCGGCGATCAATGCCTCCTATTTTGCGGTAAACGGTGTCATCCTCGGCGTGACAAAGATCGATGGCATGATTGTCGGCACGACCTACTATGACCGCAGTGCGTTCGGCGTAATGCCCGATGGTTCCTTTGTGTTCGGTACGGTGTCCTACGATGGGGCAGTGAAGATCGATCAGGTGACGCTCCCCGTGTCGGGGGTCAACACCGAGCGCGGTGAAAACGAGGTCATCATTTACAACCGCGCCTATGGAAGATCGACAGGGACGAATCCCTACGGTCTTGAATACGTGATCCGCGAGGGGCGCGTCGCGGAGATCAACACGAATGATTCGCCGATTCCTTCGGATGGCTACGTCGTCTCCGTCCACGGTTCCTCGATGGATGCTTTTGCGGCAGCGGGCACACGGCTCGGCGATCCCACCGTCCTGACAGAGAACATGGGGAGCATGTGGAACAGCGCCGTCCAGATTGTCGGCGCGGGACCGCGGCTCGTCGAGAACGGAGCTGTGCACGTGACGGCGGGCGAGGAGCAGTTCCCGGGCGATATCCGTTACGGGCGTGCACCGCGCAGTGCCGTCGGCGTGACGAAGGAGGGGAAAATTGTCTTCGCCGTCGTCGATGGACGCCAGTCGCACAGCCACGGGCTGACACTGACGGAGTTTGCCGAGCTGCTCGTGAAATTCGGCGTACAGAACGCAATCAACCTTGACGGCGGCGGCTCCTCGGCGCTCTGCGTACGCGGGAGCGTGGTGAATTCTCCCTCGGATGGGTCTGAGCGTGCAGTTGGAAGTGCTCTGATTTTACAGCAGCGATAAATCTAAGGAAACGCTGATAAAATGTAGTCTGTCAGATTGGTGCAGATTTTTTGTCCTGCCAAGGAAACAAACTGGACGCATAGCCGCTGTGCTATGTGGAGGATTTGTTGACACAGGCAGGGCGAAAAAGATGCGCCAAGATGATGGGCTGAATTTATCAGTGCTTCCCTAAGTACATGAGAGTCCAATGAAATAATTTTGACGGTATCATCGCAATATGATAAAATGTGTGGAGGTTTATACACACTATGGAAGAAAGTTTGTGGTGCACATTGCTGCGCCCAATGTAGGTGATACGACGTTGAAGAACGACATTTTTGATGTCATACAGGCAGATCTCGAGGAGTTTGAACTGGTGCTTGCCGCGTCCATTGTTTCCGAGACGCCGCTCATAACGGATGTTGGAGAACATCTCGTCTCCTCGGGGGGGAAACGCCTGCGTCCCGCGCTTTTTTTGCTCACGGCGCGCGGCGGCGCCTCGTTCGATCGCGCACGCGCGATGCCGATTGCGATCGCGCTCGAACTGATCCATACGGCGTCCCTCGTCCACGATGATGTCATCGACGAGGCGGATACGCGGCGCGGGGCAGCCACGACGAATGCCAAATGGGGCAATCAGGTCGCGATTCTGAGCGGCGACTATCTCTTCGCGCGTGCATTCAAGCTCGTGGCGGAGGAGGGCTATGACTCGTCGGTCTACATCAAGCTGGCACAGCTTGTTTGCACGCTCAGTGAGGGCGAGATCCTCCAAGATCATACAGCCTATCAGGTGCCTGCAAGCGAGGATGCCTACTATGAGCGCATCCGCAAAAAGACGGCGGACTTTCTCGAGATCTGCTGTGAACTCGGCGGTGCGATCGGCGGCATGTGTGCGGCTGATACCGAGCGTATGGCGCTCTATGGGCACGCAATCGGCATGGCATTTCAGATCACGGACGATCTGCTTGACTATCGGCAGACCTCGGAGGATATCGGAAAGCCTGCAGGGCACGACCTCGCACAGGGCTTTGTGACACTGCCCGTCATCCGCGCGCTTGAAGTGCTGGATGAAGCAGGACGTACTGAGCTTACTGCACTCATCACAAATCCGAAGATGACAGAGGCGGAGGTTGCGCGTGCCCTTGAAATCGTTCGTACGACGGACGGTCTGGACTATGCGCAGGCGCAGGCGGATGCCTATCTGGAGCGTGCGAGGAACGCACTGCCGGAGTCGCTGGACGAGAAGATCCGTGAGACCTGTCTGATGGCGGCGGACTTTATCGGTCGACGTGAATTTTAGAGCATATTTTTAGGAGCGAACATGGCACAGCCATGAGAAGGAGTCATCCATGTTTGGCATTGGTGTACCCGAACTGATTTTGATTTTGGTGGTGGGACTTATCGTCTTCGGTCCCGGCAAGCTGCCCGAGATGGGGCGCTCACTCGGCAAGGGCATCCGCGAGTTCCGCAAGGCGTCGAATGCGCTGACGGCAGCAATCAACGCGCCCGAGCCACCGCCTGCACCACCCGCACCGGCGGCACAGTCCGCCCCGCAGACTGCTGCTCCGGCAGAGCAGGCGGTTCCTACAGCGACACCGACCGCAGCCACCGCAGCGACGGCTGTTGAGGCGCACAAGGCGGAGCAGAAAAACGCGACGGAAAATAAAGCATAGTGTATTGTTTTAGGAGGTTCTTATGTTTGGTCTGGGAGTTCCCGAACTCGTACTCATCCTCATCATCGGTCTCGTGATCTTCGGTCCCGGTCGTCTGCCCGACATCGGCAAGGCGCTCGGCAAGAGCATCAAGGAGTTCAAATCGGCAAACAATGAGCCACAGGACTCACGGACGGAGATCAACGTCACCGAGGAGGCGAAACAGCTCAAGGACGCTGAGAAAAAAGAGGCAAAGAGCTGACCCATGGCGGAGGAATCGAAATCCCTTGATCCGGAGCACACAGGGGAGACGAACGGGGAGCAGCCCGTTCCGACCTCTGTAGAAGCCCCGCCGATGACGCCTCCAACGCAGACGACAGAGAGCGTATCCGACGATGACGGCAGTATGACACTCATCGCGCATCTCACAGAACTGCGCGCACGGCTTATCAAGTGTCTGCTTTCCGTTGCTGTCGGCTCCGGTGTCGGCTACTATTTCATCGACGATATCATGCACTATCTGACCGTTCCGGTCGGAAAGCTCTACTATATGCAGCCCGCGGAGGCGTTCTTTACCTACATCAAGATCGCCGTCGTCGTGGGCTTTCTTCTCGCGCTGCCTGTGATCTTCTACCATGTGTGGCGCTTCTTCCTGCCCGCACTCACACCCGCAGAGCGGCTTGTCCTCGGGATCGTCGTACCTGTATCGGTCATCCTTTTCTTCCTCGGGCTCGCGTTCTCATTCTTCCTCGTATTCCCGGCGGCGATCATGTTCTTCAAGGGATTTGGCAACGAGGAGCTTGAAGCGCTGTTCTCAGTGAACCGTTACTTCGAGTTCGTCATCATGTTTGTCCTGCCGTTCGGCTTTGTCTTTGAGCTGCCGCTCGTCATCACGATCCTCGGCAAGCTGGGCTTTATCTCGTCCGCGTTCCTGCGGAAATATGCCCGCATCGTCATCTTCCTCTCGTTCGTCATCGCCGCCGTGATCTCGCCGACGCCCGACGTGTTCACGCAGTCGATGATCGCCCTGCCGATGATCGCGCTCTATGGCGTCGGATATTTGATTGTAAGATTTATATTGAGAAAGTAACATGCATGGAGACTGTAATGTCCCAAAGCGAACCCTAGTGGAGCAAGTGAGTAAAGTGTGCGGTACGCCCCGGCGGATTTCTTTCGTTCAAGCGCAGCGCGTTTAAGAAGTCCGCCGGTAGTTAAAGCGTACAAGTGCACGACTGCTTGCGGAACGAGGCGTTTGCGTGGGGCACGCATGTCTCGTTTGGCTTAGCCTCATAGAAAGTAAAGGAAATAAATATGACGATAAGCAATTTCTTTCTCGTCTTTGTCGGCGGCGGGCTTGGGGCGGCGGTGCGGTTTTTGGTGACGACGGCGGCGGCGCGCTGGGGGGCGGCGTTTCCTCTTGGTACGCTCGCGGTCAACGCCGTCGGCAGCTTTTTGATGGGGCTCGTCATGGGGGCTGTTTTGCTCCTGACGGAAAAATACGGGCTCATCGCCGAGCCCCTGCGCCTGCTAGTCGCGGTCGGCTTTCTCGGCGGGCTCACGACCTTTTCCTCCTTCAGTTTTGAGACCCTGCTCCTCCTGAAGGGCGGCAGCTATCTTCTCGCATTCTGCAACATCGCCCTTCAGCTCCTCGCCGGGCTCCTGCTCGCCGCTCTCGGCATGATGCTCGCCAAGGCTTTGCTGTCGTAGAGAACAGCTCTTTACCGAAAGAGCTTGTCATTTGATGTAAAATATGAGATAATACGGTGGAATAAATCATAGTTATCTTATAGGATGGCAGGGAGTGTGTGAATCTAGGGAGGCGGTGCCATTGCTTGATCAATGGAGATGCTTTTGCTTCGGGCAAGAGAAAAAGGTTCTTGCCTTGCGCAAAAGGCCAGGAGTAAAAGTTTTAACTTTTTTATGTTTTGTTACATGTTAAGAAAGGATGATTGAATATGTCAGTAGGCAATCAAGGAACCCCTCCATATGAATTAAATCGTAGTTTGATTACAGGGAGCCGTTGGCTTAGCTATAAAGCTGATGGAAATGAGTCTGGTTGTGTTACGGGCTCTGGTACAGATATGTATACCAATCGATTCGCCGTTCTTGATGCAAACCAAAATGCTACGTTAGGCGATTCTTATGGTGGTTCACTTTATTCCCCTCCTTGGAGCTGGTGGGTTCGCTATCATGGGATAGCGTATTCGTATGATGGTTCTGGTTGGTATTTGATGGAGCGAAATGACTATAAAGTTACAGGCTCCGCTAATACGAATCGTATTGTAACACACGGTTATTCAAATTCAACGATTAGTTTCAATAGTAGTGCTGGCGCTCTTGAACTTACTAGTGGAGATAGCGTTTATGTCAATGCGCCGAACGATTTTGTGACAATAACGGGCGGTTGGGGTACGATTAATACCACCAGTGCGAACGCTGCGGATAAATTTTATGTTAATACCACTTATGGCATTACGGTGAATGCAGGAAACAATAATGATACTGTTACGATTGATAGTGGCTCTATAGAGAACATTATTCATGGCGATGCTGGTGTGGATCATATTAGCCAACTTGATGGTAATAACGAGATTCATGGTGATGGCGATCATGACGTAATTCACATGCGAGATAGCAACACCTCTTATGTTGATGGTGGTGCGGGTAGTGACGACATTACGCTCAGAAGCCATAATAGTCAGGTCTATGGCGGTGCAGGCAACGATAATATTATTGCCGTTGATCATAATGTTGTCCATGGTGGAGGCGAAGGGGGAGATGATAGTAGCGATACCATTCAGGCGAACGATTCCAATCTTATCTATGGCGATGCCGATATAGATAAGATCACTGTCCATAATGGAAACATAGTCTACGGCGGCAGCAGCAGGCACGATACTGGTTCTCCTGCCGATGGGGGAGACCTCATACAGGCACACGATAGTGATACGATCTATGGCGGGGATGGCACGGACAGCATCTTTGCACAGAGACACAACCACATCGAGGGTAATAATGGCGTCGATACGGTCGAAGCGGACGACTATAATACGGTCTATGGCGGCGGCGCAGGCGACAGCATCAAGGTCAGTGAGTACAACCTCGTCTACGGCGGTACTACGTATGGCTACGGACAAGGCGATAAAGACGATAATAACGATGGCACTGATGAAGGTTTTGGCGAGGCAGATGCTGCAGACACCATCGAGGGCGATATCGGCAATACCATCTACGCCGGCGGCGGTGATGATCAGGTCACGATCAATTACGCCAATATCGCCTTCGGCGGCAAAGGCAATGATACCATCATCGCGAAAGACAAGGATTCAATCGGCGGCGGCGCCGGGAACGACTGCATCAAAGCCGGCCAGCATGCCTACATCGATGCAGGTCCGGACAACGACAACGTTAAAGCAGACTTTAACAGCAGCATCTGGGGTGCCGGCGGCAAGGATACGATCGATGCTACCGATACAAACTACATCGACGGCGGCGAAGACAGTGACTACATCACCGCTACCGACGACAACACCATCTATGGCGGCTCCGGCAGTGATACCATCTCTGCGCAGGATGGCAATGCGATCTGGGGCGACTGGGGCGATGGCAAGCCGGCGACTATCGTTTCCGGTTGGACCGACAGCCTCAACAATGTAAATACTGCCTCCTACACAACGTTCTCTCTAACACATACCGACCTTCAGAATTTTGTTCGTAATGAGGGCGGCTGGGCGGGTAACGACAGCATCGTCGCACGCAGCCGCAACACCATCCACGGCGGGTGGGGCGACGACAGCATCAGCGCCAGTGACTTCAACCTAGCCTACGGCGATGCGGGCAAAGACACCCTCTTCCTCAATTCCAACAACAGTATCTGGGGCGGCGCCGGCAGTGACATTATCCAGGCGACAGACTTTAACCTCATCTATGGCGATAACGTGCGGGATGGCGCTGATCCTGGCGCAGGCGACGACAGCATCGTCGCCCGCACGGATGATACCATCTACGGCGGCGCCGGCAAAGACACCATCATCGCGGACGACGCCGCAAAGATCGACGCCGGCACGGGCGACGACAGCATCTCCTTTGGCATGAACAGCTCCGTCGTCGCCGGCACCGGCAACGACACCATCGTCTCCCAGGCACCCGGCTCGCCCACCGCGCCCAATGGTTCCGGCGGCTCCTCCATCTGGGGCGGCAGAGGCGACATGGACAGCCTCGGGCGCCCCGTCTACGCCTGGGGTACAGACGTCCACGGCAACCGCGTCCCCGTTGACCCCAGAATGGCAGGTTCGACCGACGTCCATGGGCACAACATCTTCACCGGTGACGATGCCCGTGTCACCATCATGGACTTCAAGTTCGGCAACGATGTCATCCACTTTGGAAAGGCC
>ERZ773083.1469-NODE-1469-length-15998-cov-2.837233_pt1 | contig 15998 bp, 17 predicted proteins | sample MGYA00511465_ERZ773083 | MGnify/ENA primary metagenome ERZ773083 (study PRJEB29015, sample SAMEA2738001) | human oral metagenome | biome: human oral; feature: human-associated habitat; material: dental | place: China | collected 2060 ... | reverse complement strand
AAGTAGAACCTAGACGTAAGTTTATTGAAGAAAATGCAGAAAATGTAACAAATTTGGATTTATAAAAGAAAGCTGTAAAATTCTAGTTTAGAGTTTTACAGCTTTTGCTTATATTTTTAAAATTTAATACGAATGTTAATATAAAAGTGTAAGATATTAGTAGAGTATAAAAAATACTTGAATAAATTTTTTATTCTGGGTATTGACGACTATAAATAGCAATGATAGAATCAGTACAGATAAATCAAATATTTTCAATGTAGATTGATAAAAATAGTTTTAAATAAGGAGGAAATTATTATGGAAATTACAAATGAACAGTTATTACAGCTACTTCAGTCAAAGCTTGAACAGAAACCGGCAGCATCTATGTTGCGTATGGAAATTGAAGATTTTACTGCAGATGCTTATTCCAATGGGGAATTTGTGAAGATTAGCAAAAAAGATCTTCTTGGTAAATGGAGTGTATTATTCTTCTATCCGGGAGATTTTACTTTTGTATGTCCAACCGAATTGGCAGACCTTCAGGATAACTATGAAGAATTTAAGAAGCTTGGTTGTGAAATTTATTCTGTATCTATGGATTCCCATTTCGTTCATAAGGCATGGCATGATTCTTCCGATAGAATTAATCATGTAACTTATCCGATGATTGGAGATCCGAATGGACAGCTTACTAAGATGTTTAGTTTATATAGTCCGGCAGACGGGATGGCGGAACGTGGAACCATCGTTATTAATCCGGAAGGTAAAGTTGCTTCTTATGAAGTAGTATCTGACAACATCGGGCGTAATGCAGAAGAATTAATTCGTAAAGTTGCTGCGTCTCAGTTTGTTTATGAACATGGTGATCAGGTTTGTCCGGCTAAGTGGAAACCGGGTGCAGAAACTCTTAAGCCGACATTTGATTTAGTAGGTAAGTTATAAAAAGGAGAGGCATCATGGAAAAGAAGTATGATGCCATAATAGTTGGCGGAGGTCCTGCAGGGCTGTCCGCCGCTATTTATTTGGCACGTGCACAGTTTAATGTTTTAGTAGTAGAAAGAGATGCTATTGGTGGGCAAATTGTAATTACAGGAGAAGTTGTAAATTATCCGGGAATTCTTGCTACGAATGGTAAAAATCTAACAGCAGATATGCATCGCCAAGCAGAAAATTTTGGTGCAACATTTTTGTCCGCGGAAGTTACAGGATTAGAATTATCCGGCACCTATAAGACAGTACATACTACTCGTGGTGATTTTTCAGCACCGGGAATTATTTATGCAGCAGGTGCACATCCCCGAGCAGCCGGTTTTAAAGGGGAAGAAGATTTTAAAGGTCACGGTGTAGCTTATTGTGCAACTTGTGATGGGGAGTTTTTTACCGATAAGGATATTTTTGTGGTTGGAGGCGGATTTGCTGCGGTAGAAGAAGGTCTTTTCCTGACACGTTATGCACGTCGTGTATTTATGGTGGTTCGTCGTGACGATTTCTCTATTCATTCTCCAGCAGTAGATGAGTTGAAGAGTCATGAAAAGGTTACCGTACTCACACATACTAAAATTAAGGAAGTGTTAGGAAATGAAGCCATTCGCAGTGTTATTTTAGAAAATACAGAAACCGGTGAAGAGAAGAGATATGATGCTGATTCCGGAGATTTTTGCGGAGTATTCGTATTTACCGGTTATGCTCCGGAAAATAAATTAATTCAAGGGCAAGTAGAGTTGGATGATCGCGGTTATATTATCACTGACCGTGATCAGAAGACAAACCTTGCAGGCGTATATGGTGCCGGTGATATTTGTGTTAAGAATTTGAGACAGGTAGTGACTGCTGTTTCTGATGGAGCTATTGCTGCTACTTCGTTAGAAAAGTACATTGAACAATTATATAGAAATCTTGGTATAAAGAGAGAATATAAAAAAGTAGTTATTCCTAAAAAAGAAGAAAAAGTAGAAACTGTAAAAGCAAGCAATGGATCCTATTTAGACGATTCTATTCGTCAAGCACTGGCTCCTGTATTAGCACGCTTAGCAAATCCGATTACATTGAGACTGTATGATGATAACTCTACTTATGCATCTGAAAATAAGAAGTTAATTGAGGAATTAGCTCAACTATCAGCTAAAATTTCTACGGATATTGTTGCAGCAACTGATGATTTTAAAAACACGATTGCTATTATAGACGCTTATGGGAATGATATGGGTATGCGTTTCCATGGTGTTCCCGGCGGACATGAATTTAATTCATTTATCTTAGCGTTATATAATGCTGCAGGTCCCGGACAGGATGTAGGAGAAGAAATAGAAAAGAGAATCCAATCTATTAAAGAAAATAAGCATATTCGCTTAGTTATTTCTTTAACATGTACTATGTGTCCTGATTTAGTGGCAGCTGCAGAACGTATTGCTGCAGGATCTCCACATGTAACTGTTGATGTGTATGACTTGCAACACTATCCTGCATTTAAGGACAAGTATAATATTATGAGTGTTCCCTGTTTTATGATTGATGAGGGAAAACTTCATTTTGGAAAAAAGAGTATTCATGAATTATTAGAACTCTTAGGTGTTTAACACTTCTAATAATGTGAACTGTTGACAAATTATTTTTTTAACGATATAGTAGATGTATCATATAAAGCAATGAAGGAAAGAGTAAGTCTTCCATGATGGCATAGCGAGCCCGGACAGTGAAAGCGGGTACAGATAAGAGACTGAAGTGCATTCCGGAGCTTAGAGGCTGAATGAAGTAGGTTTTCTCGGGTACGCCCGATATAGCGTTCACGGTATGAACACGTACCGGTAGAGGCAAATATGGTGACATATTTGTGAATTTGGGTGAGAATCACGAAACAAAGCTTTCGTCCCTTAGGGGCGGAAGCTTTTTGATTTTAAAAAACAAGGAGGAGTTATCATGTGTGCATCTTGCCATGGACACAATACAGTGAAAGGTCAAGCTGATGCTGTATTACGTGCTAGTCAAAAACAAAAAAACAAGAGACAATTAATTATTTGGACAGCAGCTTTACTTTTAGGTGCAGTTCTAGGATGGTTAAATAATACTGCTCTTAATGAATTATTTAACTTTGTAGCTACAGTATTTACTCGGTTGTTTCAATTTATTTCTGTGCCTACTATTGCTTTGGCAGTGATTACTACTTTGGCATCTTTAGGTGCAAAGAAAAATACCGGTCGTATCTTTGCTCACACCATTACCTATACTTTATTAACTACTTTTTCGTCTGCGCTAGTAGCTTTTTCTTTATATCTACTGATTGCTCCCGGAAATATTCCCAGCCAAGTTATTGGTGCAGGAGCCGGCTCTGTACCTGCTAATTTACAAACATTAAGTTATTATGATCATTTCTTATCTGTAGTTCCTAACAACATTTTAGCTCCTTTTCTGTCCGGGAATGTGTTATCTGTTTTATTTATTGCAGCTTCTTCCGGTTTGGCACTTGCTTTTATGCCAAAGACAGAAAATAGAGATATGCTTATTAAGACTATTCACGGATTACAGGAGTTGTTATTTACACTTATAAAAGCATTGTTATGGATTCTCCCCGTAGGGATTACCGCTTTTGCTGCACAGTTGTCAGCTCAAATTGAAGCCGGTGTTATTGTGGGTACTCTTGGTAAATATTTGGCAGTAGTTCTTGGCAGTAATGCCATTCAATTCTTTATCGTGATTCCTTTATTCTTAAACGCAAGAGGATTGAATCCCGTGCTTGTATTTAAACAAATGTCTTCCGCTTTAGCTGTGGCATTATTTACTAAAAGTTCAGCAGGAACATTACCTGTAACATTGGCTTCTGCAGAACAAAATATGAAAGTCAATCGTTCCGTTTCACGTTTTGTTCTTCCTATATGCACTACTATAAATATGAATGGTTGTGCAGCATTCATATTAACCACTTCTTTATTTGTTATGCAGAATGCGGGGTTTGACCTTAGTTTAAATACTATGATTTTATGGATATTTATTGCCGTTATTTCAGCAATCGGAAATGCCGGAGTACCTATGGGTTGCTATTTCTTAACATTATCTCTTATGTCTTCTATTGGTGCGCCTTTGGGATTGATGGGGGTAATTCTTCCTATTTACACGATTATAGATATGATTGAAACAGCAGAAAATGTATGGTCTGATGCAGCTGTATGTGCTATGACTAACCATGATTTAAAAGATGTGTTGGAAAAAGAATCGGAAAATCCGGTTCATGCAGCGGTACTATAAATAAAAAAACCTCGTTCGTAAGAACGGGGTTTTTCATTTATTTTTAAGAATTTTTATTTTGTAATGTATGTAAAAGTTGTAATGTATCTTGTGCTATTTGCTGAGGAGTCAAATGATTTGTTTTTGCAAGTTCTTCATAATCGTAGCGGTCATAAAAGTTTTTCTCTAATCCGAAATTTAGAACGCGCATAGTTGTTGGCGCATAGAAACCTGCAATTTTTTCACCAAAGCCACCTGCTAAAATCCCATCTTCAATTGTACAAACTAGATGATGGTTAGTTTGTAATTGCGTTAATAATTCCTTATCTATACTGCTAATAAATAAAGGATTGATAAGTGTAGCTTGTATATTTTCTTTTTTGAGTAATGATGCGACTTTTACAGCTATATGATACATATTCCCTACACCTAATATGGCGACCGCATTCCCTGATTGGGTTGCTTCATAAGAATTAATATCGTCATAAGAATGGCGAATCGGACTGTTGGAATCTGTAAATTGAGGTAAAGGAACACGAATGGCTACCGGATGATTTTTCTGATTAATAGACCAATCTAATACCGCTTTATATTCTTTGAGTGAAGTGGGTGCTATATAAACTAAGTTGGGAATGGAAGATAACATGGGGATATCAAAAATGCCTAAATGTGTTACATCGTTCATTCCATAAAATCCTGCCCAACAGACAAGAAAAGTTACAGGATTATTATTGATGCAGACATCTTGTGATATTTGGTCATAAGTACGTTGCCAGAATGTGGCAGCAGTAGCAAATACAGGATGAACACCGTTTTTAGAACAACCGGATGCCATAGCAACAGCCTGTTCTTCTGCAATTCCGACATCTATATATTGTGCTCCGGCTTGTTCTCTTCGCTCTTTATTGAAACCGAGCGCAGAAGGGGTAGCAGCTGCTATGGCGACTAACTTTTTGTCTGTTTTCATCCGGTCTAATAAATAAGTGGCAGTTAATTCTGCATAAGGATTTAAGAACTGTTCTTTTAATTCACCGGTTTCTATGTCGAAGGCATCTCGATAGTGCCAAGCTTCTTTATTTTCTTCTGCAAGTTTATATCCTTTACCCTTTTGGGTACATATATGAATGACTATGGGATGATCAATATTTTTCACTTCTTGAAAGATTTGAATAAGCTTTTCTGTATTATTTCCATCTGCAACAAACCGATAATCTAATCCCATTGCTTTAAAAAGGTTGTTAGGAGATTTACCGTTAGTCTTTCGCAGTTCACTAAATGAACGATACATACCACCATGTAATTCTGCAATGGATTGATTGTTATCATTGAAAATAATAATTAGGTTTGTACCTAATTCACCGATAGTATCCAGTCCTTCAAGTGCTTCTCCACCACTCATAGAACCATCACCTATAACAGCAATAATATTTTCCGAGTCGCACTTGAGATCTCTTGCTTTAGCTAAACCTGAAGCAAGACTTAAAGAAGTCGAGGTGTGGCCGACATTAAAAAAATCATGTTCACTTTCATCAGGATTGGTATAACCGGATACATCATTGTAATGCTCTTTATATAAGAAAGCATCTTTACGCCCGGTTAACATTTTATGTGGATAGCATTGATGCGAAATGTCAAAGACAATTTTATCTTTGGGAGAATCAAAAACTGTATGAAGTGCAATAGTTGCTTCTACGATTCCAAAGTCCGGACCAAAATGACCACCGTGTATACTGGTTCGAATAAGCATAGCATCACGCATCTCTTGTGCTAATATTTTACGTTCATGAGGTGTATAGTGTTTGATGTCGTTAGGAGTTTGAATTTTTTCGAGATACATGTATAAGTTCCTTTCTATAGCTATGTGTATTTATATTCTAGATTAAGTTATTGTATCAATAATAAAATATTTACTATTGGATAGGCAAGTCATTTAGTTTTTGATAAAATTAAATGATTGATTATAGGAATTAAATCGTTATATATGGATAACTAAGATAAAAAATAAAAGTTGGTATTGGATAAAGTGAGGTTTACTGTGGTTACGGAAAAACCAAAAATAGGAAATATAAAGCTTAATGGTTGGGCAGTATTAGCCCCTATGGCAGGTGTCAGTGATTTGCCATATCGTGTTATAGCCATGAATCATGGTGCAGCTATGACAACAACAGAAATGGTAAGTGCTAAGGGGTTATATTTCAATAATGAAAAAACTAAAAATATGTTAAAAATTCATGAAGGAGAACATCCTGTAACTATCCAACTTTTTGGAAGTGATCCGGATATTATGGCTTTTGCAGCAAAAGAAGTTCAAAAAGTTGGGGCAGATATAGTGGATATCAATATGGGGTGTCCTATGCATAAAATAGTTAGAAATGGAGAAGGATCCGCTTTAATGAAAAATGTTTCTTTAGCAGCAGATATTGTAAAATCTATGGTTCGTGCAGTATCTGTTCCTGTAACAGTAAAAATGCGTATCGGATGGGACGAAAAATCTATCAACTGTATAGAACTGGCACAAGCAGTAGAGGAAGCCGGTGCTGCAGCTATTACTGTACATGGTAGAACTCGATCAGAAATGTACATGGGGCATGCACATTGGGATGTTATAAAAAGGGTCGTAGAATCTGTAGCTATTCCTGTATTTGGTAATGGAGATGTAGTAGACGGGATTTCAGCAAAACGACTTATGGAGGAAACCGGTTGTGCCGGTATTGCTATCGGTCGTGCTGCTTGGGGGAATCCTTGGATTTTTAGAAGTGTAAATGCTTATTTACAAGATGGAAGCATTCTTTCTGAACCAACTGCCGGAGAAAAATTAAGGATGGCGGAATTGCATTTAAAAGGGTTAGTCATTGATAAAGGTGAGTATGTAGCTGTACGAGAAATGCGAGCACATGCAAGTCATTATTTTCGTGGATTAAGAAAAGCAACCGAATTACGGCGAGGTATAATGAAGGCTCAATCTGAAAAAGAATTTATTGATTTATTACATGTGTATAAGAAAAAATATGACTTGTAAAGAAAAAATACTTGACGCTACTAATCGGTATTGATATAATGACTTCCGAAATGGTGATTTTATGTTGCTAACAAATATTATAAAAAAAGGCGAACTTCTAGATTGCTACGGAGAGCTTTTGACAAAAAGACAAAGAGATTGTTTGGATTTATACTATAATGAAAACTTGACATTGGCAGAAATTGCGGAACATTTTCGGATTTCAAGACAAGCTGTTCATGATGCTATGCGTCATGGAGAAGAGCAGCTTGCCTATTATGAAAAGACACTCTGTCTTCTTTACAAAAAAAAAGAAAAACAAAAAGCCCTTGTTAATGTAAAAAATATATTAACGGAAACACAACTAAAAAAAGCGGAAATATGGTTGGAACTATTATCAGAATGAAGGTGAATACATGCCATTTGAGAATTTAGGTGATCGGCTACGAAATGCGTTTAAAGATTTACGTGGAAAGGGAAAATTATCTCCCGATGATATTGATAATGCACTTCGTGAAGTAAGAAAGTCTTTACTGGAAGCAGATGTCAATTTTAAAGTGGCAAAGCAATTCATTGCTAATGTGCGAGAAAAGGCTTTAGGAGAAGAAGTCTTTGGGAGTTTGAAACCGGATCAAACTGTTATAAAAATTGTACGTGATGAATTGACGGAATTATTGGGTGGTACATCCAGTAAAATTACAATTTCTTCTACGGGTCTTACAGTACTTATGCTTGTAGGATTGCAAGGGGCAGGTAAAACTACTACAGTCGGTAAGCTTGCGTTGCGATTAAAAAAGCAAGGCAAAAATCCAATGCTGGTAGCTTGCGATGTATATCGTCCTGCAGCTATTAAACAGTTGCAAATTCTTGGTGAACAAGTTAAAGTTCCTGTATTTACTATAGAAGGTAGCAATTCTCCGGTTGAAATAGCTAGAAATGCATTGGATGAAGCAAGGAAATTAGGCCGAGATGTGGTTATTCTTGATACAGCAGGAAGACTTACGATTGATGAAGAGTTGATGGAAGAACTTCGTCTTATAAAAAGTAAGGTTCATCCACATGAAATTTTATTGGTGTTAGATTCTATGACAGGGCAAGATGCAGTAACTACAGCATCTGCTTTTGATGAAAGTTTGGGTATTGATGGAACGATACTCACTAAGATGGATGGTGATGCAAGAGGCGGTGCAGCACTTTCCATTAAGAGTGTAACCGGTAAGCCTATCAAATTGATTGGGATGAGCGAGAAATTAGATGGCGGTTTAGAAGACTTCTATCCGGCTCGTATGGCTAGTCGTATTTTAGACTTAGGCGATTTGGAAACTTTAATTGATAAAGCTAAGATGGCTATTGATGAAGAAGAAATGCAAGAAGCAGCCTCTAAATTGTCTAAAGGAGAGTTTACTTTAGACGATTTTCTTACTCAGCTTCATCAAATAAAGAAATTAGGCTCGTTACAAAGTCTTTTAGGGCTTATTCCGGGAATGGGGAAATATAAAGAGGCATTAAAAGATGTGGATCTTGATGGAAAAGAGATGAAACATTTGGAAGCCATTATTTATTCTATGACCCCGGAAGAACGTAGAAAGCCTGAAATTTTAAATGGCAGTAGAAGAAAGCGAATTGCAGATGGCAGCGGTACTCGAATTCAAGATGTAAATCGTATGGTCAAGCAATTTAAAGAAATGAAAAAGCAAATGAAACGTATGAAAAATAATAAACGCATGAACTCATCCTTGTTTGGCAACGGCTTTTCAGGGATGTTCCATAGATAATAGCAAATAAATTGAGGAGGTGAAATTATGTTAAAAATTCGTTTAACTCGTATGGGTGCAAAGAAAAATCCATTCTATCGCATTGTTGTTATTGACTCTCGCGAAGCTCGTAATGGTGTTCCGACCGAAACTTTGGGTTGGTATGATCCAACTAAGTTGGACGCACCGGTACAGATTGATGGAGAAAAGGCTGTTTATTGGTTAAGCAAAGGTGCACAGCCAACAGACACTGTTCGTTCTATCTTGAAGAAGAATGGAATTCTTGCTAAGTTTGCAGAAGCAAAGAAGTAAGGGAGGCGTCTACTTATGAAAGAATTGGTGGAAGTTATCACTAAGGCTCTCGTCAAAGATCCAGACGCTGTCTCGGTAACCATAGTTCAAAAGGGGAATATGGAGGTTTATCAAATCCATGTTGCCCCTGAGGATATGGGGAAAGTCATCGGCAGACGTGGTCGAATTGCAGATGCAATTCGAACTGTAGTCAAAGCAGGTGCTCTCAAAAAGGGCATTAAAGTAGCTGTTGATATTGTTTAAGGGGTACAGAAATGGATGAAATGCAGATTCTCGTTCCTGTTACAGTTAAGTCTAAGTTAACAGAAACGTTGAAAAACACATTAATGAATGAAATTGACCAGAACCTCAGTCGTGTGGAACATGATTTGTCTAGTCTTGAATTTGAAGCTAATGGCAAGATTGCTGAACAAGCTAAGTTGAATATGCAGGGAGTAGCTTCTCTTCGTGCTCAGTTTGAACAGCAAAAATTTCAAATGACTCAGGTTAAGGAAAAACTTCTCGCAGATAAAGAACATCTTAATAAACTTACTATCGGCGCAGAAATTGTTCGTCCTTCTATGACTCGTGTAGTAACTCTTCGTGTAGGAGACGACATGAATCAAGTATTGGCTGGGGAAATTCTTGTAGAAGACGGAAAGGTTGTAGCTTTTCGCAATTAACAACATATGAAATCCGATGAATTGATAATTATCGGTCGAATCGTAGCCCCGCATGGTGTGCGGGGTGATTTGCGTATATTACCGGATACGGATCGACCATCTATTTATAAAAAATTAAAAAATATTTACATAAAAGGTCATATATATGACCTTCTTTCCGCACGTCCGCATAAAAACATCTATATTGTTCATTTAGAGGGAATAGATGATAGGAATATGGCTGAAACTTTAGTTGGTGAGACGGTAGAAGTACCATTTTCTTTACTTCCTAAACGTCCGGAAGGAGCCATTTACTATTTTGAACTTATTGGGATGACAGTTGTATCAGATATGGGGGAAGTTATAGGAACTCTTTCTCAAATATTGGAAACAGGTGCTAATAAAGTGTATGCAGTTAAACTGCCGGATGGTAAAGAGATATATCTCCCTGTAATTCCTTCTTGTGTGTTAAATACTGATAAAGAGAAGCGTATAATTACAGTGAAACTTCCAGAATGGGCATAGCATATGAAAATAGATATTTTATCTTTATTTCCTGATTTTATAGAGTCTTTTTTTAATCAAAGTATTATTAAGAGGGCGATTGAGTCGGGATATGTGGAGATGGAAGTTACAGATCCACGTACTTTTTCAAAAAATAAGCATCGTCATGTGGACGATACTATCTATGGCGGTGGTGCAGGCATGCTTATGCAATGTGAGCCTTTGTTTGATGCAGTAGCATCCGTACTTCCCACTAAGACAGAAAAAGACCGAGTTATATTTTTATCTCCGGCAGGACAACCGTTTACACAAGATAAAGCTAAACAACTACATCGTGATTATAACCATTTGGTTCTTATCTGTGGACATTATGAGGGGGTCGACCATCGAGTAGAAAAGTATTTAGCGGATGAATTGATTTCTATTGGGGATTATGTGCTTACCGGTGGGGAGTTGGGGGCAATGGTTATTGCTGATGCAGTTTCAAGAATGATTCCCGGTGTTCTTGGTGATAGCAGTAGTGCTACCACAGATTCTTTTTATGAACCTATATTAGAATATCCTCAATATACAAAGCCGTATGATTTCAGAGGGATGAAGGTTCCTGAAGTTTTGATTTCAGGGCATCATGCGAATATTGCGAAATGGAGAAGGAAAGAGTCTTTACGTAGAACGATGCAAGAAAGACCGGATCTTATGAAAAAACTGATTTTATCTAAAGAAGATAAAAAAATGATAAAAGAAATTCTTGACGAAGAAAACGAGGCGTAAATATGGCACCAGTTTATATTGGGTTATTGCACTATCCAATTTATAATAAACATATGGAGATAGTAACAACGGCACTTACCAACTATGATATTCATGATATATCCCGAACAGCGAGGACATATAATGTATCGACATACTTTATTATTCATCCTATAGAAAAACAGCGTGAAATGGCATATCGTGTCATGAATCATTGGAAAAGCGGTTATGGAACTCAATATAATCCGGATAGAAAAGATGCATTTATAACAACTGAATTAGTTTCCGATTTGGAAACAGCTGTAAATACGATTGAAAAAGAATGTGGAAAGAAACCGATTGTTGTTACTACAGATGCCAGGGTGTATCCTAATACAGTAGGATATCCCTTTATACGTAAAAAAATTTTGGAAGAAGAAAATCCAATATTTATTCTCTTCGGAACCGGATTTGGAATGACAAAAGAAATGATGAAAAATTTTGATTATATTCTTGAGCCAATTTATGGGGGTGGAGAATATAATCATTTATGTGTAAGAAGTGCGGTAGCTATTATCTTAGATCGTTTATTAGGGGAATCTTGGTGGAAATAAGGAGGCTTTATAATGTCAGGACATTCAAAATGGGCAAATATTAAGCGTACAAAAGGTAAAAATGATGCTATGCGAGCAAAAGTAACTACAAAAATTTCAAAAGAAATTACAATAGCAGCTCGTATGGGTGGAGGAAATCCTGTTGGTAATATGCGTTTAAAGTTAGCATTAACTAAAGCAAGGCAAAATAATGTTCCTAAAGATATTATTAAACGTGCTATTGATAAAGGTGTTGGGGCTTCTACCGGTGCCGGGTTTGATGAAGTAACTTATGAAGGGTATGGTCCTGGTGGAGCAGCTATTATTGCAGAATGCAATACAGATAATCGCAACCGTATGGCAGCAGATATTCGTCACGCTTTTAATCACAATGGGGGTTCTTTAGGCGCAACAGGTTCTGTTGGATGGATGTTTAAGCGTAAAGGAACTATTATTATTGACAAAGAAAAAGCAGAAGAAGATAATGTAATGCTAATTGCACTGGAAGCAGGGGCGGAAGATGTAATTACAGAAGGAGATACTTTCCAGGTTATTACTTCTCCTGAAGATTTTTTGACAGTTTCAGAAGCTATTGAAAACGAAAATATTCCTGTTGAAGCATCAGAAGTGGCAATGATTCCTGATACCACTGTAAATTTAGAAGGGGATCAGGCAGAAACAATGAGTCGTCTTATTGCTGAATTAGAAGAAATGGATGATGTACAGGAAGTGTATCATAACGCAGAACTTCCGGAAGAATAATACATAATAAAAAGAGAGAATGAATTCTCTCTTTTTATTATTGTATAAGTATATGCTATATAAAAGAAAACCAAATATATGAATAGTCTTAAAGTAATAATATATGTAATTATCTATCAAAGTATACTTTATTATTGTGATATAAAAAAATAAATATAAATAATTATTAAAAAGTGTAAAATAATCTAGACAATTTATATTAAAGCATATACAATGAAGTTAATTGGACTGGTAGGACTCAAGAGTCAGCTTATTTACAACTGACTCTTTGTTTTTTCTAAAAGGAGTTATAATGACACATTTGTCTGGGTTCCTGCATCGAGGATTGGCAAGTGCAGCGGTTAGCCTTATGCATGTTGTCCCGGGGGAGATTGTATATTATTGTGTGTTATTATTTGTGTTTATAATGCAGTATAACTCTATGTCCGCATGGAACAACTCTCTGTATAATGGATTATTGTCTTTAAAAAAGACTGTTTTCTTTATGCAGGGAGTGTTTTTATTTTATGTATGAAATAGAAGGAGTTATAAGGAGGATTTCTAATGCATGTTGCAATAGTAATGGGAAGTGATTCGGATCTTTCTGTAATGAAAAAAGCGGTTGAGATTTTAAATCAATTTGAAGTGACATATGATGTAGCATTAGCATCCGCACATAGAACACCGGAGAAACTGATTGATTTTGTAGAAACACAAGAAGAAAAAGGAGTAGCTGTTTTTATTGCCGGTGCCGGTATGGCAGCGGCACTTCCTGGTGTAGTTGCAAGTCTTACTACTAAGCCTGTTATAGGAGTTCCTCTTTCCGGTAATACATTGGATGGAATGGATGCGTTATTATCGATTGTTCAAATGCCAAGCGGTATGCCGGTTGCTACTGTAGCTATTGATGGTGCTAAAAATGCAGCTCTTTTAGCGGTTCAAATGGGTGCATTATCAGATGCGGTATTGTGTGATCAATATAAGGAGTATCGAAATAATATGGCAAAAAGTATTTATGAAAAAGATAAAACAATACAAGAAAAGTTAAAAGATTAAAGGAGAATATCATGAAACAGTACAAGCCCTATAAAGAAGGAAAAGTTAGAGAATTATACGATTTAGAAGATAGTTTAGTTATGGTGTGTACCGATCGTATTTCCGCTTTTGATAAAATATTGGAAACAGATATCCCTGAAAAGGGCGATGTATTAAACTATATGTCCAAGTTTTGGTTTGATTTAACTAAAGATATTATTCCTAATCATATGCTTTCTGTTGACACAAAGGATATGCCTGAATTTTTTCAAACAGACTGGTTTGCAAAACGTAGCATGAAGACTTTAAAGCTGGATATGATTCCTGTAGAATGTATTGTCCGCGGGTATATTACTGGTAGCGGTTGGGAAAGTTATAAAATGGATGGACATGTATGTGGTATTTCATTACCTGAAGGCCTTAAAGAGTGCCAAAAACTTCCTGAAGCATTATTTACTCCCAGTACTAAAGCACCGGTGGGTGAGCATGATATGAATATTTCCATGGAAGAAGGGGCTGTTTGGTTAGATAAATTCTTTCCGGGTAAAGGAAAAGAATATATGGAAAAATTAAGAGATCTTTCTTTAGCATTGTATAAAAAATGTGCTGATTATGCTTTAGAAAAAGGAATTATCATAGCAGATACTAAATTTGAATTTGGACTTAATGAAAAAGGAGAATTTATTCTAGGTGATGAAATATTGACACCGGATAATTCTCGTTTCTGGCCACTAAAAGGTTATGAAGTTGGTAGAGGCCAACCGTCTTATGATAAACAATTTGTGCGAGATTATTTGAAAGAAAATCCGACAGATGCGCTTCCAAAAGAAATTATTGAAAAGACCATTGGTAAATATAAAGAAGCATATGAATTATTGACTGGAGAACAATTTTAATATATAGGATATACAGTATGTATAATTACCTAGAGTGAAAACAGGAGTGTATAGTGAAGTCTACAAATATAATTTATGATTATAGACCTCATGAAGAATGTGGTGTATTCGGGATTTTTGATCATGAACGGCAAGCAGGACTTGAAACCTATTATGGATTGTTTGCATTACAACACCGAGGACAAGAAAGTGCCGGAATTACTATTTCTGATGGAAAGAGTATGGAAACTCTTCGTGGAATGGGATTGGTTACAGAAGTTTTTAGACAAATACCGGAAAAAGAAGGATTTATTGGGATAGGTCATGTACGTTATAGTACTACGGGTTCCTCTGTTTCCAGTAATATTCAACCATTACAAGCAGAAGGTATTAATGGATCTGTTGCCATAGCACATAATGGAAATTTAACAAACACTATTTCATTGAAAACACGTTTGTTACAAGGTGGAGCTACTTTTCAAACTACTATGGATACAGAGGTTATTATTAAACTTCTGGCTCGCTCTAAAGAAAGACGAATTGAAGATCAAATTAAAGAAGTGATGAGCGAGATCCGTGGAGCATATGCTTTAGTCGTATGCACTAATCATTCACTCTATGGTGTTCGTGATCCATTGGGATATCGTCCCTTAGTTATTGGACAGACTGAAAAAGGCTGGGTTTTAGCATCTGAAACTGCTGCACTAGATCTTATCGATGCTCAATATTATAGAGATGTGCAGCCGGGAGAAATTGTAACTATTGATGAAGAGGGATTACATAGTGAATGGTTTGAGGCTTATCGTCCGGCACGATTAGGAATGTGTTCTTTTGAATATATATATTTTGCACGACCTGATTCTATTATTAACGGACAAAGTGTTTATGAAGCACGTCTTGAAATGGGAAGGCAGCTGTGGAAAGAAGCACAATTTGATGGAGATGTAGTTATGAGTGTTCCTGATTCGGGGAATGTAGCAGCGAGAGGTTATGCGGAAGTATCCGGAATTCCTTACTCTGTCGGTTTACTCAAAAATAAATATATGGGGCGTACTTTTATTAAGCCCGGTCAAAAAAATAGAGAAATAGCCGTACGAATGAAACTGAATCCTATTCGCTGTAATGTGGAAGGAAAACGAATTGTACTGATTGATGATTCGATTGTTCGTGGTACTACAAGTGGAATTATTGTCCGATTATTAAAAAAAGCAGGAGCTAAAGAAGTAAATTTACTGATTAGTTCTCCACCGGTATGTTATCCTTGTTATTTCGGTATAGATACAGCAGAGAGGAAACAGTTAATTGGCGCTACACACACGTTGGAAGAGGTTAGAAAATTTATTGGGGCGGATAGATTACAATATTTGTCAGAAGAAGGTCTAGCAAGAGCTATTTCCTGTATACCTAAAAAAGATATGTGCATGGCATGTTTTAATGGAGATTATCCGGAAGTATTAGATACAGAAGGGCAGAAAAAAGAGTAATAAAGAGTATGATATCGGAGGAGGTTGCTCATGAATAAGAAGAAAAAAGGACTTACTTATGCAGATGCAGGGGTTGATATTGATGCAGGAGAAAGAGAAGTAGAGTTAATCAAAGATTCCGTACGTTCT
>ERZ773083.1468-NODE-1468-length-15999-cov-2.760537_pt1 | contig 15999 bp, 11 predicted proteins | sample MGYA00511465_ERZ773083 | MGnify/ENA primary metagenome ERZ773083 (study PRJEB29015, sample SAMEA2738001) | human oral metagenome | biome: human oral; feature: human-associated habitat; material: dental | place: China | collected 2060 ... | reverse complement strand
TGGAGTAACTGAAGGCTCTGTTGGCTGAACTGCTGGAGCTTCTGTTTCTGTTGAAGCGCTTGGCGCTGTTGGCGTAACTACTTCTGTTGTTGGTGCTGAAGAGTCAATTGGTGTTACTTCATCAGCTGATACAAATCCAGCTTGTGCAAGTGCGATAGTTGAAAGTGCTAGTGTAGCTAATACTTGTTTCTTGTTCATTGTGATTTTTCCTTTTCTAATTTTTAAGATAATTTGATTCTTTTGGTTCTGTTTCTACAACAAATCCATATTTTGAAGAATCAGAAGCTTTTACATCAAAAGTTAATCTAACGCTAGATGATTTATCCCCTCTTTTGACAGACAGGATATAGGAAACCGTATATCTTTGAGTTTCTGAATCATAATTCAATTTCTCTAAAATAACGGACTGTAAAATTCCTTCTTTCGGTTTGGTAAATTTTGCATCACCTTCAGAAAGAAAATCTACTAGGTTTTCTTTTTTGCCCGAGTAATAAGAAGGTAAGAAATAACGGCTAAATACATCAACCTCATTTTTCGTTGAAATGATAAGTTGGGTATTTTTTTGTTCCTGGTATAAGAAATTTACTTTTTCGGACTGGCTTGATAGTTGAGCGAAAGCAAAAAATACGCAAGTGATATTTATTACTGACAACACTCCCAAACCACCTAAAAATAGATAAATTTTCTTCAGGGAAACTGACTGCTTTTGAACAATAGGAGGGGCAACAGTTATTTGACCTCCTGCTTTTAGATCATGTGATGGACGATTTGGTTGTGAAACAGCCATCGTCTCACCTTCAGCTGGGAAAAGAGGAAGAGAAGAATTGGACAATCCCATACTTTGTTTATATACAGGATAAATCTGGTTCTCAAAATACTCCCTTTTTTCTTGATAGCTGTAATTTGCAAATTCAGAGCGAGTAAGTATCGCTTGAATGAGGGGAAGCAGGAGATTTTCATAGTCTTCAGTAATCAGAAATGGACTAGCATAAACCTCCCCTTCTGTCACCACGCTTTTCCCTTCTAGATGGGCGATTGCCACTTTTTTCAGCTGAAACTGACCATACACTTGTTTCAACTCTATAAATAGCAACTCGGCCTGTTGAAATGTTAGGTAGGGTAAACTTTTTGAAATCGGCTGAGAAAAATCAGAAAGATGATCTAATTCCTCAATGATAGCAAGTAATTCACTATCATCCTCTGGACCTCTTCCATCTTCCCAGGAGATTTCTAAAAATAGATCATCTGTAATCGTACAGCGATCTTTATTAAAGAGTGAAAAAGCCATAAATCACCATCCCTTAACTTTTCACGAAATCAAAAATCCATTCAATAATACTTGGTCCCGCTGAAACACCAATAATTGCAATTGCAATAGACACCCAATTTTTTTTCATTGAGGCTTTTAACTCCCGTCCACCAAACGCATAAATGAGCGAAGTGACAACGGCAGCTAGACCAAATAGCGCAACACTGACTAGCTGAACTTTTGTAATTCCTTGTCTTGCCAAGTTATCCGACTTAGCAAATGGATCGTCCGCATAGACTGTAGATCCTGTTAGGAATAGGGAAAGGCTCAATAAAAACATCTGTGATTTTGTTTTTACTTGCTGAAGTTGTCTTGTCAAATAGTTTTTCATAGAAATCCTCCTTTGTTTTTTTGACAACGTTAGTATAATAGATAATTGAAAAAAATTTTTTAAAGGGACAATCATTTTTTTAAGGTGAATTTTAAGAAAATAATGCTTCACCAAATGACGTTTTTTCAGCTTCGACATCGAATAATATTTTTCTTTTATCTTCACGATGGTGTTCATCTGGCGCATCACCTTCTACCCAAAGATGAAAATGATACTCTTGGTTGTGATCAGATAAGTTCAGAAACTCTTTAGAAATTAAAGGGAGAACCTTATGTTTAATCACTCTTTCCAGTGGCCGTGCACCATCCTTTATATTGGTTCCTATATCCAACAAATAAGTAATCAAACTTTCTTCATAAGAGAGAGTCAACCTTTGATTCTTCATTCTTTCTTTAATTTCTGATAGATGTTTGACAATAATTTCCTTATTCACTTCCTCATCTAACATGTTGAAAATCAATTTATATTCAATTCGATTGAGAAATTCTGGTCTGAACCTAGTTTCTAACTCCAATGTCATGCTCTTTTCAAACTGAACCTTATCCCTGTCGGTTAGCTTTTTAAAATTCCCTTTTAATTCGTACTGCTTAATAATTTTTTGAGAACCAATATTCGTAGTAATAATAATAATCGTATTCTTAAAACTCACTTGCCTTCCAGTTGAATCAGTCAAACGTCCTGCATCAAGCACCTGCAAAAATAAATCTACAACTTCCGAGTGTGCTTTCTCCACCTCGTCGATCAGAATAACGCTATAAGGTTTCTGTTTAATCTTCTCAGTCAATTGACCTTTCGTTCTAGTTTGACGATCGCCAATCAGCTTTGTAATATCTCCTTTTTGCTTATACTCAGACATATCAAAACGAATGATTGCCTCCTCATCATCAAACATCCCCTCTGCCAATGCCAGGGCAAGCTCTGTTTTCCCAACCCCAGAAGTTCCTAGAAACATAAAGGAGGATAGAGGCTTTCTTTGATCCTGTAAGCCAGCTTGTGCAACTGTTATAGCATTGACAACAGCCTCTACAGCCTCATCTTGGCCTTTAACACGTCGTAATAGCTTTTCTTCTAAACCATCTAGCCTTTCCTTGTCACCTTTCAAAATCGTCGTGACAGGAATACCTGTTTTATTTTTCAGCACCTCTGCAATTTCTTGCTTACCTACATGGCCTAATCCATTTGTAGAACAAATTGTCGCTGCTTCATCTATTAAATCAAAGGCTTTATCAGGTAAAAATTGATCGGGTATGTAGCGAACAGATAGAAGTACAGCTTGTTTTACAGCGTCGGAACTAATAGACACCTGGTGAAATTTTTCATAAATAGTTTTAGCTTGTTCAAGAATTTCAATCGCTTGAGTAGTTGTCGGTTCAGAAACCATAATTGGCTGCATCCTTCGCTCTAGCGCTCGGTCCGTTTCGATATATTCATGAAATTCATCTAAAGTAGTTGCGCCAATCAATTGAATCTCACCACGTGACAAAACTGGCTTAATAATATTTCCAGCATCCAGAGCCCCTTTATCTGAACCTCCAGCACCAACAATTGTATGAATTTCATCAATAAAGAGAAGGTTTTCTCCTTTGGTTTCTACCATCTCCTCAATAATTTTTTTGAACTTAACAATAAATCCTCCATCCTCATCTGACATTAAACTAGATAATTCCAAAGATCGCACTGTCAAGTTTTTTAATTTTGGAGATACCTGGTTTCGTAAAATGGCCAAAGCAAATCCTTCAACAATGGCTGTTTTACCAACTCCAGCTTCTCCCACTAAAACTGGATTGTTCTTGGTTCTCCTGAGAAGAGAGGTCTGAACAGCTTCTACTTCTTTATCACGTCCGTACACCTGATAATCTTCTGCTTTTTTTGAAACTTTTTCTGTCAAATTATCTGTATAACGATCTAAATAGGGTGTTTTTTTCTTTTCTTCAGTAGTCACACTTAATCACCTCTTTCTTTTACTTCTTTGATTTGAAGAGTGAGCTTATCTTTTATCGCATCCACAAATTCTCTTGGATTAATTTTCCCTTCTCCTATCTGAGATAGAAACATTTCCCAGCCTCCTGTTGTCCCTGGATCAGAAAACTCATTGTCATAGAGATAATTGATAAGTAGATAGGCTTTGTTGGTAGGCGTTAGTTGACCTGTTTTTTTATCTTTAACAACATAACCCTTACTTTGAATTTTTTTAATGATTTCTCCTCTAGTGGCTTGTGTTCCCAAGCCATATTTAGGAAATATTTGGCCAATCAATTGGCTTTCTGTTAATCTTTTGGGTGGTTTTGTTTCACCCTCTATAATCTGAACTTTCGTCTCAATTTTATCTCCCACTTGATAATCAGGAACTTCAACAGGACCTCGTACCTTTCGTGAACTCCATTCAGCCCATCCCAACTTATGAAGCTTTCTACCCTTTGTTTTAAAAACAAAACCATTATTTTCTACTTCAATTGTTTTGGTTGAATAATAACAATCATCCGCAAACATCAAGATTGCCTGCTTCACAACTGCTTCATAAATCAGTCGTTGGTCAGTTTTTAAATTTGAAAGGTTTGGAACTTTTTCAGTCGGAATCAAGGCTGAGTGGCTTGTACCAGATACTTTTTCATCATTAACATAATCTTCTCTAGGCTCCAAAAACGCTGGCTGAAAATGACAATTAATGGCCCTTTGATAGACAGATAGATTTTCTTTTAAATCATCAAATTCAAAGTGACTGATGTATTCTGAGTCTGGTCGTGGATAGGAGAGAAAACCTTTCAAATACAGTCCCTCTACAATACTCTCTGTTTTACTTGAGTCAAATTTCCAGGCGCTTGCTGCAAAACTTTGTAATGCAGACAAGGTAAATAGTTGTGGAGCGGATTTCTGATGTTTTTCTACCTCAACTGAAGAAACAACAGAGGTGGTTGATAATTCCCTTGAAGAGGCTAAAATAGCTTCACTATCTTTAGTTTTATCTTTGGTCGTAAAGAACACCCCATTTTTCTTATCCTCCAGCTGAAGCTTCCAATATTTTTCTGGAGTAAAGTTGCGGATCTCTAAATCATTTTCACAAACTAGTCTGACCGCTGGTGTTTGAACTCGGCCAACCGATAGATGGCTACCTTTTGCTCGAGGGAGTTGTCCTCTTGCTTGAAGATCAATCGTTGCAAGAGGAGATAAGTTCATACCTACCAACCAATCACTTTGTGCACGTGCTTCAGCTTCTAAATAGTAATTATAGGTTTCTGAAGGTTCCTTCAATTCCTGAAAAGCTTTTTGAAGAGCTTTCTTGGTCAAGGAGCTTGCCCAAAGCCGTTTCCAAATTTTCTCCTTGCCTCCTGGTATGTGCGATAAAATAGAGTACGCAATCCGCTCCCCTTCTCTATCAGCATCCGTCCCAATAATCACTTGGTCCGCTGCTACCACTTCATCATAGATTCTCTTAAATTTTTCTCTCGAATCCTTGTCCTCTTTCAGATGTTGCTTAAATGAAACATTTGTAAGAGGTAATTTATCAAGCGACCAATTGTCTGGTTCACTATATTCAAATAGGTGCCCTTCAGCAGCCACCACATGTACTTCAGCTGGAAAATAGGGTGAATGCCTAATGACATAGACACCTTTCTTTTTACTAAATTGTCCCAAAGCTGTAGCGTAAGCTTCTGCCTGTTTCTCTTTTTCAGCCAGAATAACTATAACCATATCATTCTCCTTCTACTTCATTTTCTGTCATTGTAAGCTATAATTAAAAAATCTTTTGTAAAGGGACATCAACAAAAAATAGAGTGAGTTGGTATCAAAAAACAGTACATAAAGTTATATAACTTTATACATAAAAAAGAGGCTCTTAAAGAGCGCTCTTTCTAGACTTTAAGCCCCTTCTTTGGGCTTTGGATAAAATTTTGATTTTGTACCACCTGTCTGTTTAACTGGTAAGGCTTTGTATGTTGTTCAACACTTTTTACAATCTTAGATACTGTTCCATGAATACGTTTCATAGATTGCGCTAGTTGTTGATCATCAAGAGAAGTCAAATTATCAGTCCAAATTGCCATATAGCGAATGGCTTTCTCAGAGGTATCCAACCCAAAGTGCTTAGAAACGAGATAACTTGTCATCTCAGCTTCAAGTTCTCTACGATCTTTTGAGACATCCTCCTTATACGAGTTAGCAAATTTAGGATTATGTAGACTAGCATGCGCCAACTCGTGAATGGTGGTTGCAATGACTTCTCCAGGAGTATTATCTGGATTCAAAAGTATCTTTTGTTCATCTGGATAAAAAGATCCTTTCGCACTTCTCAACTCTTTTGCATCATCTTGATAGATTGTTACTCCAATATTCTTAGCATAGTCTGAAAGTCCTTCAAGCACCTCTTTTGTACGAATATGATCCATATTAAAGTCATAGTGACGATTTGGCATCGCTTTTGGATAAAATTCAGGCTTCAAGGTTGTTTGAGACAACTCAAATACTTTATACGTAGCGAATTTAGCTAAGCCTGTATTTGAATCTCTTTCTTGGAAGAAGCGAGATTTCAATTTTCCTTCTTTCTTTAACGCCTTTTCTTCAGGTGTCGCTTCAGAAAGTCTTTTATATTTTGGATTTCCTTTTCCATTTTTCACCTGATTCCCATTTTCATCCAATACAGGAATCATTTCAACCATCATAGGTCTAAACAAGGTAATATGTGATTTTTCTCCTGTTTTAACTGAAAGATTGTTATGGACAACTTCTCTTGTTCGACCTGTCTTTTTATTGGTATAGGTATTTCTCGTTTCAAATACCTGATCTGAAGTAATCCCAAGAACTTCCCCCATCGATTGCCATTGATTATAGGTTGCGACTGCATTCGCTCCTGGCCACTGTTCCTGAATCAATGCTACATTTCTAGGTGAGAGCTCTGGAAACTTACTCATAAAATTCAGATACTCTTCTAACCGTTCTGGTGTTTCTGTGTACTCTCTCACTTTTTGAAAAGCAACCTCACTCAATTCATGAGGCGTTAAACTAGCATAATCAATACTACTTGAGTTTACTTCAGGAGTCTCCAAATCTGAAATAGGTTCCTCTTTCAGAATCTCCTCTACACGCTGTAGCAAATTAGTTTTAGTTTCTTGCTTAGAAGATTGAAAAGCTACCGTTTCTCTTGTATCAGGAGTTTGACCTTCTCCTTCTTCTATCAATCGAGACGATTCATTTGCTTCCTGGGAAATTTCCTTATTCACCTCTCTATTTTCCAGCTGAGAAAGAATTTCTTCATCCATCGATGCTAGTACAGATTGACCGTTGAGTCGACGATATCCTAACCCTAACATTTGTGAAATAGGTGTAGTCTCATCTCCAATATCATATCGAATTCCCTCTTTGATCATTTCACCCCCTGGAGCATAGACATCAAACTTAATTTTGGTAGGAGGGATATAGCCTTCAGTATTGCCAGCTGTTACTTGTTTCATTCCTTCTTGATGAATTGGATAAAAGTCCTGATTGGCCTTGTATAGCTCTCTGGCAAAGTCTTGATAAGATATCAGCTCTGTTTCTTTAAAAGGCAATCTAGGCCCATCTGGACGTTCCTCAGACCATTGAAGGCGTACATGATAGTTTTCCTTATAGATATGATCTTGTTTCCATTCTTTATAAAAATCTGAATTTGTATCTAGGAGATGATTTTCTCCAGCTGCAGCAACAATCTGATCAAATTTATCATTGTACTGTTTCGCATAGTCAAGATACTGATTCCATGCCTGATGAAATTCTTCTGGAGTTTTTGAGATGTCATTAGGCACGCCTAAATTATAGACAGTATCTAAGACTTGAGTAAACGTAGCCGAATCAAGTAGTAGGCTATTCAGGGTGTTCTCAGGAGTAGATTGTTCAATTTCTTTAGAAACTTCTTCATACTGCTTATTTTTCAAAACTGATAGCATTTCTGCACCTTTGTCTTGAACATATTCTTCATTGATTGAAAGCTGCTCGATGTGACCATCTCGCTCTCTAAAGACACCTAAAATAATCTTTTCCTGGTTTGTCTGATCTAGTAGAAGATTAAGGCTTTTTCTTAATCGCATAAGACTAGCTGGTAGAACTGTACCATCTACTGTCCTAAAAGCAAGTAAAACATCTTGGTCATTTGAACGAATTGCCTTATCCAAATTTAGGCTATGAAACTTTTCTACATCTGACAAGTCTCCAAAATAAAAGGACTCTGCGTCTACCATGGTAGGTAATTCAGGGAGAACTTTCAACTTATCAAATGCAGCACCTCTGTTGGCAATCAAAATATTATCAAATTGTCCATTTCCAGCAGCAAAATCCAATAAAGTTTGTTCTGCAGTTTGCCCTTCTCTATAAGGATAAATACCCGTTAAGTGCATAAAACTTTCTTTGCTATAAGAAATAGCAACACTATTTGTATCTGCACCATCCTGGTAAAAATAGATTACTTGTGAGTCTGCTACATTTTCTAAATACCAAGAGGCTGCATTTTGAAGATGAGGAGCATATCTGTTTAGTTTCAACAAGTCTTTATCTGAAATAGGATGGTAGTTATCCTTATGAATTGACTTTCTTTCCTCATTTATGCTAAAATGAAGTAAAGGTTGAGATCGAGTTTGACTTGGTGACAAGTCATTCAAAGGTTGCGATACATTCGCTTCTGGTAGAGGTGCTGCCCCCTGAGTTTCTTCAGGAAAATCCCCGAGTTTTGTCTCAACCTTTTTGTTTTGTTCAGAATTATTAGTAGTCTCTTGTCCACCAAGAGACTTTTCTTTTTCTTCTGAAGCCTCCATAATCTTAATGGGATGAGTCTCAAAACGTGACATCAAGTTATCCAATAATTCTCGACTTAAAACCACTTCTCCCTCTTGTTCTTCCAGATAGTGGAACAATGTATTTGGAGTTACCACAAAACCATAGGTAAAGTCTCTTGTTCCTGATTCAATCAATGGATACTCCAACATTCGCTCAACCGATTGTGATAGATTATCAAGGGTTCTTTCATCAAAATAGACGCCAAAACTGTCACTCGAAAGGCTTTCTATCTGCTTGTTGGTATTGTAGGATGCTATTGCAAGTTCACCAATAAATCGGGTTGAAATATCTACTCCCAAAGCTCTCTGATGAGGTTTCAATGCTTGATACAAGGAATCCTGCTCTGGAGTCCCTTTTTCCTTGTATAAATCAACTGTTCGATCATCAATAGATTTTAAAAGTGCATGAATAGGAGACAGTACTTCCATTCGCTTGTCATTGAGATATTTTGTAGGATGGCTATTTCCTAACTTCGCAAAGACATCATACAGATAGAAATCTGGTGCAAATTCGATTGATAATTCTCCAGATTGAATCCGATTATTTAATTCCTTAGTTAATGCTTCGTTTTCCTGTTTCACCTCTTCGTAGCTCATCAATCTTTCAGCATTCTCCTCTGTATTGACAGTAGACTCTTGATTATCTAGAGGATGTTTTTCTTCCACAGATGAAATTTGTGATTGATAATCATGATCTGCTTTTTGTGCCTGTTCTAAATAAGGACTTGGAAGATTTTCTCCCAATTGCGTTGAAAGATCACTGTCTTCACTACCAATATCATATCGAAAATCATCTGTCAGACGATTCCCCACCTCATCTTGCAATGCAAAATAAGTTTTATCATATCCCAGATTAAGCATTCTCAAATTATTCTCTTCATACAATTGAGCTATAAAGTCCTTATATGGGATCACATCCCCTGATGAGAATTTCTGAGATAGATTTGGATTTTCTGTAAAATCAAAGGCTACAAATAACTCTGGAGATACTGAACTTCGCTCTTCCTCTATCATTTGTTTTACTCCAGCATTTTCTTGCCCTTGTTTGGCAAGTAATTCATCCACCTTCAGTCGTTCCTCATCTGTTTTCGGATGATACTTAGTTTGTGAAGATAATTGAAACTCTCCTTCTTCAGTCAACTCCAGGGCAACTCTTCGTAACCCTTTTACAAAATACGTATTTGGTTGTTTTTGCCACTGGTTCACTAGCCCTTCATCAATTAAGGCTTGAGTTGCTGGTTGAATGCTCGTTTTACCCATTTGTTCAGATATGGCCTCAAGTCTAGTCAACTCTTCTTGATAGCGTTTGAGAGTAGCTTTGGTAAAGAACGACTCCCCACGTTTAGCTTTTTCTAACTCTTCACGGATTCTAGGTATATTTTGAACACTCATCTCTAGACCACTTCCCTGACGATTCAACCCCATTTCTTTCAAATGTTGTTGGTGCTCCAGGCGCTCTACTCGCTCTTCCTGTTGCCTAATCTCATCCATCTTTGAGAAGACTTGATCTTCTATTTGTTCTTGCTTACGTTTAAAGCTAGCACCTCCTCGCTTATCATTCATGGGTTGCCCATTTGTTAGCGATTGGTGGGAATAAGCCCTTGAAATAGCCTCGTCTTGTTCACCCCTTAGTCGTTCCAATTTTCGACGTGCCTGTGCAAGACGACTGTTGTCAGGCTTTTCTTCCTGTTGATTCTTTAGAACATCATTCCAGTCCGTTTTATCTTGTCCTGCTCTTAGTTCTGGTAGATCTGAATTGATAACAGCTCCTTTTGCCTCTAATTCTTGAATGAATGTTCTACCTGCTTCATCATTATCTAAAGCTAGAGTAATCAAATCCGCATTTTTCCCATCTTCAAAAAAGTGATGATCAATAGCTACTTGAAGCCCGTCCGCTAATTGTTCAGGTGTCCATCTTAGCGGTTTTCCTGATATTTCAGCTTGAATTTGTGATAGATGACGGCCTATAGTCGATTCTTTCAAACCATCCATAGAGACTAATCTGACGTCCTGAAGACTATCTTTGTGCAATTCATAGTAGGACATTAAATCAATTGGACTCTCAGTGAAAATCAATCGTTTTGGACTGCCAATATCAACATGAATACCTGTCATGGGATCGGAGTTTTTCATAATCACTTTAGCATATCCATGTTTTGGCCACTTCTCCCAATTCTCCTGTATTCCTTGTAAAGAGGCTCCAACAACTTCACCTGAAGAAGAAAGGGACTTGAAGACAATAACTGGCTCAATCGCATTTGTTGTAACTCCATCATTGCCTTCCGCAAAGTAGTCAAGTTTGGCGTTAGCTTGGGCTAAAACACCCTGTTCCAAAAAATAATCAATCGTTTCGTCTGATAGTCCACGTTGATTCCGTAGATAATCTCTTCCAGCTGAAAACGGCTGCTCGTATTTCTCAAGATAGTATTTAAAATCTTCTTGAGGCCTTTCAACCATTTGAAACTCTTTAAAGTTTCCATCATTTAAAAAATCTACAGATTGGTTAAAACTTACTTCCTTTATCGTCTCAACCAAAGAAATCGCATCTCCACCTGTATTTCTAGAGAACCATTTCCATAAATTTTTATCAGGTGAAATAACTAGGCTATCATGTTCTTTCCATCGATAGTCTCGTCCGGAGCGAACCAGCTCCATCTGAAGCTCATTTGCAACATCCAAAATATCTCTAGAACGTGCAAATTCAACACGTTCTCTACGAGTTTTCCCACGTCTTGATTCTTGTTCTGTCATATAAAATCTCCTTAAAATCCTTCATACTGTGGTTTATACGGCTCTTTCTCTGCTTGTAGAAACGATTCTGGATCTAAGTGAACCAATTCCCCTACTGAAAAAGATTCAAATAGCTCAGAATTTTCCTTAAAATCTAGAACCATTTCTAAATCAGAATTTCTTCCTTGGCCCTCAAAATGCACTTGCTTGTTATCAGCATTCATTGCCGTAATTAACCATTCGGCTGAGAAATCAAAGTCTTCAACTGCGACATCTGGAAATAATAACTTCATTTTTCTTCTCCTTTCTCTTTTTATCCTTCTATTCTATGTAATAATCGAAAAATCACAGTTAAAGGGACAATATAATTTCAAAAATGAGGCATATCTATAAGCAAACAATTTAAACAAAAGAGGGTTCGACTTGAACAAATTTTCAGTTTGAAACTAGTTTCAGAAATAAAAAAAGCAATTATTTCTATAAAAACACTTGACGAACGTAAAGTATTATGATATACTATAACTAAGATAAAGAAAGGGAGAACAAAGTTCTCACGGTAAAACAAAATGATGCGTTATTATATCGAAGAAGCAGATAAACCGCTTTTAGAATTAAAAGTTGTAGGGACAGAAGGGAAGGAATGGCCTGAAGGTTTCAGAGAACCGACACTTCTGGAAAAATATGAGTTAGTAGAGAACTCATCTTTTTGGGATGACTTTGAAAGTAGTTTTTACGAGGGCATCCTCGAAGAACTAGACATCGAATTTGACTTCACTGATGAAGATGCGAATTGGGATGCCACATGGGATGAAGTCACTAAAGCTATCGAAGATTTAAAGAAAGCACAAGAAAGCAAATAAAAAAGAAAGAGAGAGCAAAAAACTCTCATGGTAAAACAAAATGAAAAAACTTTATGTAGAAATCAACGAAGCAAAAACAGGAGCTATTCTAGTCGAAAATAAGTACTATGAATCGGTGGATACTTACGAAATGGCTTACAGCATTATTTCTAATCAACTGATAGCTGATGGAAAAAATGTTCTATATTATGAAGATATGTATCTTGAACAAAATTTCAATGAACAGTACAAAGAAGCTGAAGAAAAGGACACTCTGGAGAAATTTTTCGATAAAATGTTTAACGGTATTCTCAAAGAAGAGGATTACAAAAAACTCCTTGAAATGCTAGATAACATTCCAGATGAATTTGACCCAGAGGAAGAACTTGCAAACTGTATTGCAAATAAAAATCGTAAATCTGATTTTTATGGTGATGGATTGAGAGTTATTGCTGAATACCTTGAGAGCATTTCTCACGAAGATGCACTCGCAGTAGTTACTTATTACTATTTCTATTTCGGTTTTGGTTATGAAGATCAACTTATCTCAGATATCAAGTCTGATAAGGAAGATGAAACAAAATTTGAATACGTTGAACGTGCAGCAGTAATTTAATTCACAAGGAGAAAGAAAATGAAAATAACAGCAAATGAAATCGAAAAAACACACAAAAGTATTAGGTTAGTTCAACAAAAGAACGAAAGCTGGAAAGAATTTAAGGCACGTATTCAATCGGTCATTGATAAGCAAGGCGACAACTACTTAACCCAAACTCAACCAGTTCGAGAAATCAAAAATAAAGGTACTAGAAATTTTCGCAGAATCTACGTGAATATCCTGCTTAAAGAGGTGATTTAATGAGAATTAACACATCACAAGTTGAGGCGGTCTTAATGAATAAGGCTGTCTCAGCCTATCGTTTAGCAAAAGAAATAGGCATACAAGAGAGTTCTATCTCTCTCTTGAGAAATGGTAAAAAAGACTTTAACAAGCTAAGTCTTGAAGTAGCCATGAGAGTCCAGTCTTGGATAGACGCAGGCAATTACCGTTTCAGTTACGATTATAGCGAACTGATAGAAGAACTAGAGGCAGACATAGAGGAAGGATCGGCAGACAAATATCTCTATATTGTGAGAGGAGACTATATTGAATTGCTAGAAAAATGCCCTATCATTGACTACTACTATACTGCTGAGGAGATTGAGCAGGGAGATCTCGCAGAAAAAGTCTTGACTACTTCGGCTTTGGCAGAAATGAAAGCAGATAATGAATTGTAAAAAAACCGTGATTTTTCACGGTTTTTATTTAGCTCCAAACACCTCAATTTATATACTGTGTCCCTTCTCCTCAAGTTCTTGCCTCTCATCGCTTCTCTCACGTTCCATGAGGGCTTTTTTATTTGCACGTTGAGCCCTTTGAAGAGAATTGGTCAAATTTCTCATGAAATCTGTATTGATGATTGCTTTGCCTTGGGATTGTTGGACTTTTTTTCTTTGCAAGTTCTTCCTTTCTTGCATTTTATGTGAAACAGCTTGAGCTAACTGACTTTTCTGATTGCTTTCTTCCTCCGGCAATAATTTTTGATAGAGTGATTTGAGTTCAGAAAATCCTTCCGCATTCTCCTGTTTTAATTTTTGAATAGTCGCTTGATCAGTCGTTTGTGAAATTTCCTTATTTCGACTGTAAATCTGATGTTTCAGCTGAAAAATTAAGATATGGGTCTGTAGCTCTTCTATATAGCTATCTTTCGTAACAGGATATCCCTTTAGAATGGTCAGCACTCCTTCATCTTGAAGAGGTTGAACTGCTGCTAATTCTCCCTTCAGACGTTTAATAGGTGCTTGAATTGCTAACGAATCAGCCTTTTCTACTGAAAAGGAAACACTATCTTCAAACTGGTTAGCAAGAGATTGTTTTAGAGATTGGTCTGCTTCACCTAGTTTATAATTTGGAGTCAGTTGCAACTCAGTCAGCTTCAGTCTTTGTTGAATTTCTTTCTTTTTCAATTCAACAAATGGCTTATCGGTTTCAAGTGGTTGAATTTGATCAAAAAGAGTTTTACGAACTAATAAGCTACTCTGTTTTTCCTCCAATAAACTCAATTTTAAAGCATAGCGGAATGTTCCTAACTCATTCCGCTCTCTTAATGATCGATCACTTTTCTTTTTAGCCGCTTCTATAAGATCTTTCAAATCAGCTGAAGAAAATAGCGACAAGTCTCTTAAACTAAGTTGCTTCTCGAGTAAATCTTCTTTCATCTGGCTCACATCATAAACTAATTCCGTAACATATTCAGGACGTCCCAAACCTGTTCCGTGTTTATCATAAGCAGCATAGACTGGTTTTGTGATTTCAAGAGGTTTCGCCCCATCTTTTAGATCATAACCAAGTTTTTTCCAGGCATCTAGTGTTTTGATAACACTTGCATTGGGATCCTGTTCTAAAATCATTCGTTGATTCTTTACTGAGAAATTGGCCAAATTTTTTTCCAGCCGAACATCAGCTATTTCAGGAGCATTCTCACGAAATAGGTGCAAGATTCTATTTGCTAATCGTTCTCTCAACTCCTTCTCTCGACTCGCAATTAATTGCTGCAGATGATAGCCTACAGCCTCCTGTTGTGTTTTCTCAACACGACCATCTAGTTTCCGAATCTTCTCGTAGGTTGATTTTTTTCCAGCCGAATAAGCTCCTCTATAGGTTTCTAGGAAGTCCTTCGTTTCTTTCAGAAATTCTTGATAGAGCTCTTTCCCATCATTTTCTAAATAGGAGTCCAGATAGCGGTCAAGGAAGAATTTACTGACTGCAAAATCTCTTGCATTTGAGCCATAGCGCCATTTTTTATCCATAGGCAAATGATTATAAGCCTGCTCCAAAAAATTTTTTTCAGCTGAAGAACGCACCATCTGATCTCTAAATACAGAATTGATCAACTCACTTCTGATATTGGCTAAAATTTGTTCTCTTCTAACAATCATTCCTCTAGTCTGTTCATTCAACAAGCCATGAAAAACATCGCTTTTAAAACGCTCAATAGTTTTCTGGGAAAAGTTTCCTCTGTACTCCATTCGTCCACGAGGTCGATAGAAAATTTTTTCTCTTGCAGACTCGACTTCTGATAAACCAAAATGCACATGAATATTATCCGTATTCAAGTGAATGTTGGCCCACCAAAATGATGAATCAGATAAGCCTTCTTTTTCAATCAACCTCGGCAATGCTTCACGTATGACCGACTTAATAGCTTGCTGATCGACTTTCCCAGTTTCCAGATCATATAATCCCTCCTTGGCCAAAAAATCATTATCAAAAGAGATAACACCCTGCCATAGAAGAGAGCCATTTTGATAAGCCTGTTCTAACTTACTTTTCAATTCAGTTACTTTGCTACGCTGCAAGTAATTGGCTTCTTTTGTAAAAATCGCTGTCATTTCTTCATTTTGATTTTCAGTAGCATAAGAACGATTCATATAATCGATGTACTCCTGGAAATTAAGTTTTGTTTCTGGAACTTCAGCTTGGATTTTTTGTAGTTCATCTTCAGTTAGAGACTCAATATTTTGTCTGTGCGTTTCTAAATTTAATTCATTATCAACCTCGACAGCTTCGTCTCTATTGGTGTAGTCTACAAACCCACTATTTGCTTCAGTGTATTGCAGCATGAAGGTAATGCTTGGACTAGAAGATACGTTCATTATTTTCCTCTCTTTGAATTAAAATAGTCCATTTTTTCTTAAAAGAGCATAGTCTTTTAAGAACGGTTGTAATTCTTCAGGTTCAACTTGAAAATCATTGATCCACCGTCCTGATTGAGAAATATGTAATTCTTTTTGTTCTTCAATAAATTGCATGGGAATCAATAAGATATTTGGTTCTTCTAACTCTGAACCACTTTCTCGTTCTAAAAAGGCGACAATAAAATCTTGATTTCCTTTTGTCCTCAATTGCCAGTGATGAGAGTTCCCGTTTTTCCTTTTGTACAATGAGCT
>ERZ773083.1464-NODE-1464-length-16016-cov-73.480045_pt1 | contig 16016 bp, 11 predicted proteins | sample MGYA00511465_ERZ773083 | MGnify/ENA primary metagenome ERZ773083 (study PRJEB29015, sample SAMEA2738001) | human oral metagenome | biome: human oral; feature: human-associated habitat; material: dental | place: China | collected 2060 ... | reverse complement strand
GAAATTCCTTTGAATATTTTCAAAATATTAGGTATGAAATGTTGAGGACTACACTATTTTACACACCACACTATATGATATTGAATTGAATACACATATCCTCTTCCAAAATTAATATTTGACATTATTTATCACCATTTTTATTGTACTATATGTATTTAACTATTTCAAATTTTTTGTAAACAAAAAATATGCCATTCATCTCACGACTAAAGTCACGAGTGTTCTGGCATAATTCATAAAATGGGCAGTTAATAATAGTTTTACATGGAGAAGAAAATACATATCTTATTATAACAGATGAAACTGTTCAAACAAATATACTTGAAGCTATTGATAAAGATGTGGAATGGTTACAAGAAAGTCTAAAACAATTAGACTATGAAAATATTTCTGAGATTTTTTTAGTTGAATATGATAATGGACAGATTTCGGTTATAACTTATTAGATAAGTAAAAAGACTATAAGAAATTAAATTTATTAATTTCCATATAGTCTTTTTGTTTTTATAAAATAATGTACCTTTTCATTTATTCTTCTTTAAATTTTCTATTCTTAATAATTCCTAAGATTATTGTTGGTATAATTAAGAAAAAAATTGATAAAATTCCTAAATAACCATAACCTTTTATAACTAAAGTATTTAAGCCTAATAATGATATAAGCATTGAAATTAACATAGTTGTAAAAGATAATATCATCCTTCTTCTTAAAACATTATTACCAAATAATTTTTCAAAAGAATTTTCATATCTTGCTACTATACCAAATACACACCCTGCTCCTGTTGAAACAAAAGCTAAAAATAAAGTTATTGAATAAGCATATAGTAAAAAATTATTATCTAATTGTTGTATAATAGTTAATATTGGAAGTGTTTCTTCTTTGATTAAAGGTAACCATACTAACATCATAAGACAAGACATTGTAATCATAATACCATTTAATACTATACCTATTATTGTAAAATCTCTAACTGATTTCTTGGTAGTAAGAGGAGTACCAGCTCCTAGCATTATTGCAAGGACAAGAGACTGAAAGCCTGCATACTTTAAAGCATTATATAGTACAGTTGATATAGGAGCAGTAATTTCTTTTTCTGTTAGAACTTCTTCTAAGCCATTTATGTTTGCTTTTAAACCTGTAATAGTAACTATTGATAAAAACACTACAATTAAAATGCTTATTATTGTAGAACCATCTCTTACTATTTTTGCTCCAAAAATAGTAAAGATAAAAAATATTATTCCCATTATTAATACACCAATTATATAATTTAACTGAAATAAATTTTTAAATAATTCAGCACCACCTGCAATAGATGCTCCAACAGCTACTATTGCAAGTAATAAATATGCTATATCAAAAATATATCCTGGAATTTTTCCATAAGGTGCATAAAGTTTTTCAATCCAATTATGATAATTATATTCATTATGATTTTTAGCAAAAAGTAAGCCTTCATAATAAACAAAACCAATAAGTAAAATAATTATCATTGGTAAAAATATTGATGAATAACCAAATCTAACAAAGAAAGCTCTAGTTTGATTGCCAGTGGCAAACCCACCTCCTACATGTGCTCCAAACCATACTGCTGCAACTCCAAAAGTAGTTCCAAATGGAATTTTCTTTTTATCTTTCATATTTATTCCCTCCAATTAAGTAATTTATAGTTTAATATTTATTATTTTAAGATATGTCCTGCTATTACCATTTGTTGAACTTGTGATGTTCCTTCATAAATTGAAGTTATTCTTGCATCTCTATATATTCTTTCAATTGGATAATCTTTTATATATCCATAACCACCATGTAATTGCAACGCCCAATATGCAACTTCATTTGCAATTTCTGCAGCATAATATTTTGCCATAGACGATTTTAAACCTGGATTTTTTCCTTCATCTTTTATTTTTGCTGCATCATAAACTAAAAGTCTTGCTGCTTCAACTTTTGTTGCCATTTCTGCTATTTTAAATTGAGTATTTTGAAAAGCAGCTAATTTTCTTCCAAATTGAACTCTTTCTTTTACATATTTAATAGCTTCATCTAATGCACCTTGAGCAATTCCTAATGCTTGTGCTGCAACTCCTATTCTTCCAGCATCAAGAGTATTTAGCATTATCTTAAAGCCTTTTCCTTTATCACCTAGTAGATTTTCTTTAGGAACTTTAACATTATCTAAAACTATATCTGAAGTTATAGAACCTCTTATTCCCATTTTATTTTCATGTGCCCCAACAGACCAACCTTCTAAAGTTGAGTCTACAATAAATGTTGAAATTCCTTTTGTTCCTTTTGTTCTGTCAGTCATAGCAGAAATAATTGCAAAATCAGCTATGGGAGCATTTGTTATAAAACATTTTCTACCATTTAATATATAATAATCTCCATCAAGTACTGCTGTCGTTGTACTAGCTCCTGCATCAGAACCTGCTCCTGGTTCAGTTAAACCAAAACATCCAATTTTTTCACCTGTTGCTAATGGTTTTAAATAATTTTGTTTTTGTGTTTCAGTTCCAAAATTTAATAAAGGTAAGGCTGCTAAAGAAGCACCTGCTGTTAAGAAAGTCCCTGTTGAAGCACATCTTCTTGAAATTTCTTCCATGATAATTGCATAAGAAACATAATCAGCACCAGCTCCACCATATTCTCTAGGAACAATAGGACTAATAAATTGATATTTTGCTAACTTTTCAATTATATCTTGAGGTATACAGTTTGTTTCATCTACATGGTCTGGATATTCTGCCATTTCATTTTTTACAAATTCTCTTATATTTTGTCTTAATAACTCTTGTTCTTTTGTTAATTTCATTATTCCTCCCTATAACATTTCAGCAAAAGTTTGAATTCTTGTTTTTACTTGCCCTGAATCGCTATCTTGTTGTTCTATTTCAAATGATATAACTGGAAAACCAGCATCTTTTACATCTTGAACACAGATAGGCATATCATATTCTTCTAAATCTGAAAATTTCATTAAAGCGAAAATTGCACCAGTTGCTTTTTGTTTTTTCATTAATTCTACTATCATTTTTCCTCTTAACTTTTTTGGATCATAAGCTGCTGAGAAGCCTTCTATATCTCTCCATTGATTAGCAAGTCTTTCCAAAGAATTTTTTCCTTCATTAGGAACATCTGTATTGTATTGAATAGATTCATGAGCTAGATAGTCTCCAACTATTCTTAAATTGTTTTGTTCTAAAATATCTAATAAATTAGGATCATCAAATATTAAACCAGTTATAACTATTCTTTTTCCATTATAATTTTCTTCTGGAATTTTTTTCAATTCTTCATTTAATTTATTCAATAGTTCTAGATGTTCTTTTTTTGGTATAAAATATGAACTTTTATAAACATTACTTCTATTTTGATTATTAATAGTTATTGGGTGTGATGCTGCAAGTTCAGCAAACTCCCTCATAGCTAATCTATGTTTGTTATAAACTTCAATACTTTTTTCTATATCCTCTTCTAAAATTGGAGAACCTTTTATTTCTTCCAATTTAGTCTTTACAAATTTTAATTCATCAACCAGATAATCTATACCACATTGTAATTTTCTATTTTGAGGATAGACCATAAATATTAGAGGTATGTTTTTTACTCCTGATCTCCAATTTTGGCTTAAGGAATTTAATGTATCTGTCATACCTGGTATTATAACTGCACTTAACATATTGTAAGTACCATTTAAACCAAGTTCCATTACAATATTTGCTAAAGAAGCACAAAAAGCTGGAAAATATTGTTTAGCTAAATCTATCTCCACATTGTATCCTCCCCAAAGACCCACTGGCAACATTCCTGCTGCATCTACTAATTCTTCAGGTCCGAAAAGAGGTACCATTCCAATAGCTTTGACATTATTTTTTTCTATATATTCAGAAACAACTTTTTTAGGATTTTTTGCAATATATTCACATTCTTTTAAAATTTCATTAATCATTGTTTCCTCCTTTTTTATGTTCTTCCATTATTTCAATAAGCCCTTGTACTCTTGTTTCAAACTGTGCTTCTGAAAAGCCTCTTGGATCTGCCTGATCTCCATCAAAACCAGCATAAGGAAGTTTTGTTTTTTCTGCCACTCTTCTTGCCATTTCATATTGAATAAAACTCATTAATTTACAACTTCTATTCATATGATAAAGTGTACCTACACAGTTTCCATCTGCTAATGCTTGATTTCTATATTCTGTCATTCTTTCAATATTTACATTGTTAAACATGGAACTATATGCTTTTGCTAATCCATCCAAGTCATTCTTTTCATATTCTAATGCCCAAGCATAAGGATAAACACTACCTGTCATATTTACCCCATATTTAGCCAAAGATTTCATTTTAAAACCTATGTATGGCCAACAAGGTATTCCTTCCATCATTATTCTATATTTTTCTTCACCTCTGAAAGTTGTCTTTCCTTCTTTTGCATTTTGTTTTAATTCTTCAATAAGTAGTTTAAATGCTTCAGTTGTTTCTTTTTTTCCTCTATAACATACTATTATTGCCATATAAGTAAATAAGTCAAACCCATTCATAGGAGAAGGATAAGTGTCCTTTGAAAGTTGCATTGATTCTTTCCATAATTTACCATTTTCTGAAGATATTTCCATAACTTTTGATAATTTTTCAGGATCAAATTTTTTTCCTGAAATTTCTTCTAATTGTTTGATACCATATTCAAATTGACCTCTAAAATATTTAATTCTACTTTCAGACACTTCATATTCATTATTATATGGAGTATCAATCATAATTAATGGAATATTTAATTCTCTTGAAATATTTTCATACCATTTTACAACTTCGCTACAAATATTATTACAACAGCATACAAAATCTGGTTTAGGCATATTCAAGTTTTCTGCAGAACCATTTATTAAAAATCCAAAATTTGTTCTTGCATAGGCACATAAATCTACTGAATATCCTTTACTTTCAGCAGCTTCTTGCATTTTTAATGATTCTCTTTTTGCAGCAAGTCCAGCAGCTTGATTTTCAGGATAACATAAAGGAAGTCCAAAACATTCTACAAGCTCTTGTGGAAATACAGATGTTGACCAACCAACAGGGATTCCTTTTTCTTTAGCTTCCCATGCATCTTTATAAGATTGTGCAAGCAATCCATTTATAACTTTAACTGCACTTTTCTTTTCAGTATTTTCTTCCATTTAAAACCCTCCTTGTTATAAACTTTTATTAACTTGTTACCTTGAAAATTCTTAATTATCGTTACTTAATAAAGTTAATTTCTTTTAAGAGTTTTTTCTTTTGGTTTTAAGTTAAATATAATATTTCCTATATTTTTTAATTGTTATCTAAATTATTTTTTTATCTTTTAATTCTTTTATTTGTTCATCACTATAACCAATTTCTTTTAAAGTTTCTTCTGTGTGTTCTCCTAATTTTGGAGCTCTAACAAATTCTTTTATTCCATATTCTTCAAACAAAACTGGTGTGTTATATAAAATTCCTTCATGACCATTTTCATAAGTATGCTTAAACAAATAATCATTTGCCCAACATTGTTCATCTTCAAGTATTTCACCTGGAGTTTGTAATTTTTCAAATGGTATTCCTGCTTCTGAAAGTCTTTTTATCCATTCTTTTGCTGGTTTTTGGATAAATATTTCTTCTAACATAGGAACAAATTCATTTATTCCTTTTATTCCACCTTTTAATGTTGAATAGGGACCATCTATTAAATCAGGTCTTTCTATAACAATATTACAGAAATTAGGGAACCATTTTTCATATTGGAAAAATGCAATTTGTATCCATTGTTCATCTTGAGTCTTAAATGTTGTATTTATTGGATTAGGAGGCATTCTTCTTGTAATAGGCATACTATAACCATATTGTGCACTTACAACTGGTAATCCCATTCCAAATACAGCAGTATGGAATAATGCAACACTTACTTTTTCACCAATTCCTAGTTTTTCTCTTCTATGAAGAGCTGCTAAAATTCCTGCTGCTAAACTCATACCTGCATAGTGATCTCCCATTGCTGCAGCTGTATTACAAGGAGAAGTCCCTTTTTCCATAAGACCTAATGCTATTCCACCTCTTGCAAAATATGCAGTATAGTCAAAAGCTGGTGTATCTTTAGCAGGACCTTTTTCTCCATATCCTAAAAGATGTCCATATATAATTTTAGGATTTATTTCCTTTAATGTACTGTAATCAAGTTTTGATTTTACTAATGCTTTTTGTCTAGTGTTAGTTAGAAATACATCAGCATTCTTCACTAAATCATATATTATCTTTTTACCCTCTTCTGTATTTGCATCAACAATTATTCCTTTTTTTCCTGCATTTTCATTTTCAAAAAGAGGATTTTCTTCTTCAGTAATTGGAGAGTTCCATTGCACACCAACTATTCTCATTGTATCTCCAAATGAAGGTTCTATTTTTATAACTTCTGCTCCCCAATCAGCTAAAAGTCTTCCACAACAGGGTCCTGCAACAAAGTTTGCAAATTCTATAACTCTTAATCCTTCAAGCATATTTTGTCCTTTATTCATATTTTTACCTCCAAAACTTTTATTATTTTATTTCTTTTTGTTCTTTCACTTTTTTAATTAATTCAATTACTTTAGGAACTATAACATGTAAATCTCCTACTATTCCTAAATCAGCTACATCAAAAATTCCTGCTCCTTCATCTTTATTTATAGCAATAATCATTCCTGATTCTTCCATGCCTGCTAGATGTTGTATTGCTCCACTGATTCCAATAGCAAAATAAACATCTGGTCTTACAGTTTTACCAGTTTGTCCAACTTGTTTATCTTTTGGCATCCATCCTGCATCTACTACAGCCCTTGAAGCTGAAACTTCTCCATTTAATAAATCAGCTAATTCTTGTAACATAGAAAACTTTGCTGGACTTCCAACTCCTCTTCCACCAGAAACTAGAATAGGAGCTTCTGTTATCTCTCTTTTTTTATTATTTTCTTTTTTTATTTCTTTTATTACAACATTCATATCAGTATCTTTAAATTCAATATTTTCTTCTATTATTTCTCCTTGAGCATTTGGATTATTATTTAATGCTTTCATAACTCCAGGTCTTACTGTAGCCATTTGAGGTCTATAATCTTCACACACTATAGTTGCCATTAAATTACCACCAAATGCTGGTCTTGTCATTAGAAGATTTTTAGTTTTTTCATCTATTTCAAGTGCTGTACAGTCTGCTGTTAAGCCAGTATGAATTCTTGAAGCTAGTCTTGGTGCTAAATCTCTTCCTATTGAACTTGCTCCATATAAAACTATTTCAGGTTCATATTTTTTTACAATTTCATATATTGCTTTTGTGTAAGGTTCTGTTACATATTCTTCTAAAATTTTGTTATCCACTAAGATTACCTTATTTGCACCATAGTGAATAAGTACTTCTGCTTTTGACTTAATATTTGATCCCAACAATATAGCCACCACTTTTTGTCCTAGTGCATCAGCTAGTTCTCTTGCCTTTCCAAGTAATTCTATTCCAACTTTTTGTAATTCACCATCTCTTTGCTCTATAAAAACAAATATGTCTTTACTCATATTTTTATTTTCACCTTTCCTTTTTAGATAATATATTTTTCTTGTAGTTTATTTACAATAACTTGAGCTGCTTCATCTGCTGATAAATCTTTTAATAGAACTCCTTCACCTTTTCCTTGCTTAGGAAATGCTTTTTTTACTTTTGTTGGAGAACCTTTTAAACCTAAATTTTCAGGATTTACAAATTCCTTTATAGTTTCAAGATTCCATATCTTTATTTCTTTTTTAAATGCATCAAAAGTACCACTTACAGTCATATATCTTGGTCTTGCTAACTCTGCTAAAGCAGTTATTAAACAAGGTAATTTGACTTCTATTATGTGATGCCTATCTTCAAATTGTCTTTTTACTATTAATTTATTTCCTTCAACTTTCAAATCTTCTGCATAAGTGACTTGAGATAATCTAAGATGTTCTGCTATTTGAGGACCTACCTGTGCAGTATCACCATCAATAGCTTGTCTTCCTGTTATAATTAAGTCATATTCCATATTTTTTAAGGCTCCTGCTATTGTACAAGATGTCGCCCACGTATCAGCTCCTCCAAAAGCTCTGTCAGTTAAAAGTACTGCTTCATCTACACCTAAAGCTAATGCTTCTCTCAAAGCTGATTCTGCCTGTGGAGGTCCCATAGTCAACACTGTAACATGAGCCCCTAATTCATCTTTTAGTCTTAATGCTACTTCTAGTCCAGCTTTATCATCTGGGTTTATTATACTTGGCACTCCTTCTCTAATAAGTGTATTAGTTTTTGGATCTAATCTTACTTCTGTTGTGTCAGGTACTTGTTTCATACAAACTACTATTTTCATTGTTCCTCCTTATAAAATATATTGTGTTTTATAAAAAATAAAACTTTAATATACAAAAATTATCTATTATATATATAATCTTTGTATATTACTTAAAAAATATATATCTTTACAAAAATTATTATACAAATATTTTTTAATTTATGCAAGTAATTTTTTATAAAAAATGTTCAAAAAAAAAAAAAAACGAATTAAAATAGTATATTATAATTATAAAAAATATTTAAAATATAATATTTATGTTGTAAAAAATTATAAGTAAAGAAAAAAAGTTGTTATAAATTGATGAAAAAATCATTAATTTATAACAACTCTTTAAAGTTTTTATAAAATCACTAAAATATCTGTTAAATAATTAATTTATTTTTTTAATACTTTTGCTTCACCATCAATAACAAGAACTCCATCTTGATTTACACAAGTAGTTCTCAATTTTACCATCTTTTTAGCATCAGTCAATTCAATAATTTCAACTTTTGCAGTTATAGTATCTCCAATTTTCACTGGTGCAATAAATTTTAAATTTTGAGATAGATATATAGTGCCTTGTCCAGGCAATTTAGTCCCTAGAACGGCTGAAATAAGTCCAGCACCTATCATTCCATGAGCTATTCTACCTTTAAACATTGTTGTTTTTGCATATTCTTCATTTAAATGTAGAGGATTTACATCTAAACTTGTTCCTGCAAAAATAACAACATCTGACTCAGTTACTGTTTTTCCAAGACTATCATACATCCCTATTTCTAATTTCTCGTATTCCATATAACACCTCCCTTAAACTATTCCCATACTTCCAAGAATTATACAAACAATAACAGCCAATATAGGAATTATAGCTGTACACATTCCTATATCAAGATATGATTCTTTATGCGTCATTCCAGTTACACCAAGTAGTGTTATTACTGCTCCATTGTGTGGTAATGTATCCAGACCACCACAAGCAATAGCTGCTATTCTGTGTAATACTTCAGGATTTATACCTAAAGCACTTGCTTCTTTTAAATAAACATCTCCTAATGCACCTAATGCTATACTTAATCCCCCAGATGCTGAACCAGTTATTCCTGCAAGTGATGAAACAGATACTGCTTCTGAAATTAAGGGATTTGAGGATAAACCTAACAGAGCCCCTTTTATAGCTACAAAGGCAGCTAATCCAGCGATTACATTTCCATAACCAACTTCAGATGCAGTGTTCATAACAGCTAAAAAGGATCCATTAACTCCCTTTGTTAATGTTTCTATTGGATTCTTCATTTTTTTATAGTTAAATATATAAGCTATTATTATGGAAAATATTAAAGAAACAATTAAGCTCCAGTTTCCTATCACTTTACTAGCAGTTGTATTATATTTATCAAGATAATTTAAATTTGTATGTGGAAAAATATACTTTGATAATATAAAACTCATTCCTAACACAACTATTATTGGTAACATTGATATCCAAAAATTTGGTAAACTATCTTCATCAAATTTTATAATATTTTCATTTTTATGTTCTCCATAACCTTCACCTCCTTTCATTGCTTTATTAGCTCTATATTGTAACCAAAACAAGCCACCAAAAAGCATTACTGCTGAAGCAACAATTCCAAGTATCGGTGCTGCATATACATCAGTTCCAAAGTATTGCATTGGTATTGCATTTTGAATTTGTGGAGTTCCTGGAAGTGCTGTCATTGTAAATGTAAAAGCTCCTAATGCTATTGCTCCTGGTATAAATCTTTTTGGGATATTTAGTTCTCTAAATAATTCAGCTGCAATGGGATAAACGGCAAAAGCAACAACAAATAATGATACTCCTCCATAAGTTAAAACAGAACAAGCTAATACTATTGCTGCTATTGCTCTTTTTTCACCAAGTTTTTTACAAATAACATTTGCAATGGCTTTTGCTGCTCCTGTATCATCCATGACTTTCCCAAAAATTGCTCCTAATAAGAAAAGTGGAAAATACTTCATAACATAGCCACCTAAACTTGTCATAAAAACTTCTGTATAAGTAGCAAGTATGTGTATATCCCCTGTTGCAAGTCCACCTAAAAATGCTGCAAAACAAGCCAATATAGGGGCTAATATTAAAACTGAAATCCCTCTATAAGCTAAGTACATAAGTAAGATTAATGATAAAATAATTCCTATTACTCCTATTGCCATAATTCATCTCCTCTCATAAATTTATTCCCATTGGTTTTTCTAAAAAAATATTTTTATCCATTTTTTTAATTTCCTTAGCTAAAATTGGTTTAAATTCCATATTTGCTAAAATATCTTTTTCAATATCTATTCCATCTGCAACTTCAATAAGTGTCAGTCCTTCTTTTCTCAATTCAAAAACGGCTCTTTCTGTTACATATAAAATTTTCTTATTATTTTCTCTAGCAAAATTTCCACTAAAAGTTATTTGTTCAACATTTTTTAAAAATTTTTTAATTTTTCCTTCTTTTACTATTTTTAGTTTTTCATCTTCTACTTTTATTTCCAAACCACCAGCTGTGAATGTTCCACAAAATACAACTTCTTTAGCATTCTGTGTGATATTGATAAATCCTCCACAGCCAGCTATTTTTGGACCAAATTTAGATACATTTATATTTCCAAATTCATCACACTGAGCAAGTCCTAAAAATGCCATATCAAGACCACCACCATCATAAAAATCAAACTGAGATGGCTGATCTATAATGGAAATTGGATTATAAGAAGCTCCAAAATCTAAACCTCCCATTGGAACTCCTCCAATTGCTCCTGGTTCTACTGTTGGGATAAAATCATTTTCTTTACCTTCTTCCTTTAGAACAAGAGCAATGCTTTCAGGCATTCCAATTCCATAATTTAGTACTTTGGAATCTTTCCTCAAGTTTTTGGCACATCTTCTGGCTATTATTTTTCTTTCATCTAAAGGAAAAGTTTTCTTATTTTCTTGAAAAATTGCATTATTATTTATAAAGCCATAATTAAAATTTTCTCCATAAGTTTGCATATGATTTTTCATATCTTCCACAGGGACAACATAGTCAACTAATATTCCTGGTATTTTAACTTCTTTTGGATTTATACTTCCTTTTTTTACAATCCTTTCAACTTGAACAATTACCTTTCCACCAGCATTTTTAGTAGCTGTTGCTATATGGATTCCCTCCAAAAAAAGAGCTTCATTTTCATATGAAATATTTCCATCTTCATCAGCAGTAGTTCCTCTTAATAGGGCTATGTCAAGTTTAGGAGCTTTAAAAAAAAGAAAATCTTCACCTAAAATATTTATTTTGCTAACAATATCTTCTTTTGTAATTGAATTAATTTTTCCACCTTCTAAATCAGAATCAACAAATGTTCCAATCCCAACTTTAGATATTGTTCCTGGTTTATTAGCTGCCATATCTCTAAACATTTGTGCTATAACTCCTTGTGGTAAGTTATAACCTTCCAATTTATTTTGATTTGCTAATATAGCAAGATTGGGAGCCAGCCCCCAATGTCCACCTATTACTTTCTTTATTAGTCCTTCGTGAGCTATTCTGTTTAGCCCTCTGGTTTTACCATCACCAAAACCTGCTGCAAAAATGATATTTATAGAATTAGGGCTTCCTGTTGTTAAATATGATTCCTCTATATTCAACAAAATTTCTTCAGGAACTCCTATTCCCACAAAACCATCAATTCCAATAAAACTTCCATTTTTTATAATTTTAGGAATTTCTTTTGCTTTTAAAACTATCATTTGTATCCTCCTCCTTTTTAATCAATTATTATTTTAAAACTTTATTTATTATAAACTGTACAAAAAAAAAAAAAACATATTATATATATACATATAATTTAAAATATATATCATAATTTTTAAAAATCTATGATATAATTAATAGAAATATATTTTTATACTGGAAGTTTTAGTGAGTAAAGTAGTTTTTCTGATTTAAATAAAAAAAATTGATAAGATTATAAGGAATTATCAGAATAAAGTTTTTGACTGTTTTGGTCTGAAATGTAATGTTACTAATGAAGAGGAAATTAAATTATTCATACCTTTCTATAATTTAAAAAGCTGTTGTAAATTAACAAAAATCACTAATTTACAACAGTTTTTTTTATTCATAATCCATATAAATTTTTAGTTTTCCATCTTCATAGTAAAAGCTAGAAATTTTCCTTCTTCTTAATTTTTCTGGAAGATGAAATCGTCTTGTTTCATTAAGCCAACTTAATATTAAATCTCCTTTTTCTTTCTTGACAAAAATTTCATCTTGCTTTGCAAAAGGAAGAGGAATAATAAAAATATGAGTCCCATTTTGTCTATGTAGAAAGAATTATTTTGAGAAAAGACTTCAGAAGTGTCTATATTTCCATAAAGAAGTTTTGTAATTTTTTCAAGAGTTTCTATCCCATGAACTTCTTCTTTTTGTAATTCTAACATAAAAATTTTTTGTTTAAAAAAACTTTTTTTAGCAGAATGAAGATTCTCTTTCTGGATTTTTTCCCAAGTTTCAAAGTAGTCTTTTAAAGCCTCCTCTGGATAAATTTTATTTATGTATATTGCATCAACATTAAAATTATAAAGTTGCATCCAAGTGTAATTTCGTTTTGCTTCATCAAGAACAATTTGCTCTGGAGTAGTAACAATACGAATACTTGTAGTACTTTGGTTGTGTAGAATTTCATCTAAATGACTAAGTTTTTTTGCTAATTTTGAAAATTCTTCAAAAACAGCATCTTTAGGTTTTGGAACAGATGTTTTTTTAGAAATAAAGGATCCAAAAATAGAATTTATACTTTGTACCAAAGGTAAAATTGTGTCTGCTATCATGTTTAATTTTTCAGAATATGTTAATAAAGATAAAGACTGTCCAGTGGGAGCACAATCTATGATTAAGACATCATATTTATCTTCTTCATAAAAAAAAAGAGAGAGAAGCACTAGCTTCCCTCTTAATAATTTTGCTTGGCAAATCCATACTCTCCCAGGCCGCTTCCAGCCAAGTACCATCAGCGTATATGGGCTTAACTTCTAGGTTCGGAATGTAACTAGGTGTACCCCCATAGCTATACTCACCAAGCATATGTATTTTATCACATAATATCTTTATGCGCAAGTCTGAACACTTGAAACTATATAGTAGATTTTAGATTAAAACTTTGATAATTAGTATTGGTCAGCTAAATACATTGCTGTACTTACACCTCCAACCTATCAACCTCCTAGTCTCAAAGGTATCTTAAAGAATACTTATCTTGAAGTTAGTTTCTCGCTTAGATGCTTTCAGCGATTATCTATTCCAAACGTGACTACCCAGCTGTGCCACTGGCGTGACAACTGGTACATCAGAGGTTTGTCCATCCCGGTCCTCTCGTACTAAGGACAGGTCTTCTCAATATTCTAACGCCTACAGTGGATAGGGACCGAACTGTCTCACGACGTTCTGAACCCAGCTCACGTACCGCTTTAATGGGCGAACAGCCCAACCCTTGGGACCTTCTCCAGCCCCAGGATGCGATGAGCCGACATCGAGGTGCCAAACCCTACCGTCGATATGGACTCTCGGGTAGGATCAGCCTGTTATCCCCAGGGTAGCTTTTATCCGTTGAGCGACGACCCTTCCATTCGGAATCGCCGGATCACTATGTCCTGCTTTCGCATCTGCTCGACCCGTCAGTCTTGCAGTCAAGCTCTCTTATGCCATTGCACTCTATGGTTGATTTCCATCCAACCTGAGAGAACCTTTGAACGCCTCCGTTACTCTTTCGGAGGCGACCGCCCCAGTCAAACTGCCCACCTAGCACTGTCTCCGTGGCTTCAAACCACAGATTAGAATTTCAGCATTGAATGGTTGGTATTCCACCGATGACTCCGATACAGCTAGCGCCATACCATCATAGTCTCCCAACTATCCTATACATGCAATGCCAAAACCCAATACCAAGCTACAGTAAAGCTCCATGGGGTCTTTCCGTCCTACTGTAGGTAACCGGTATCTTCACCGGTAATACAATTTCACCAGGCCTCCCGTCAAGACAGCGCTCAAATCATTACACCATTCGTGCAGGTCGGAACTTACCCGACAAGGAATTTCGCTACCTTAGGACCGTTATAGTTACGGCCGCCGTTCACTGGGGCTTCAATTCGGAGCTCTCACTCCTCCTCTTAACCTTCCAGCACTGGGCAGGTGTCAGCCCATATACATCGCCTTACAGCTTAGCATAGACCTGTGTTTTTGTTAAACAGTTGCTTGAGCCTCTTCACTGCGACCCTCGTGCGCTTTGTATCGCGTGTATACTCACACACAAGGGCTCCTCTTCTCCCGAAGTTACGAGGTTATTTTGCAGAGTTCCTTAACGAGAGTTAGCCTGTCCGCCTTAGATTTCTCATCCTGACCACCTGTGTCGGTTTACAGTACGGGCAGTCATATATTAACGTTAGAAGTTTTTCTTGGCAGCGTGGGATTTGTACATTCATCTTACGACTGTATATCATACCTCAGATATAACTTAATGGATTTACCTACTAAGTCACCCTACATACTTCTACGGACACAACCGATCGTCCGCGCACATACCCTTCTGCGTCCCTCCATCACAATAAATGACTGGCACAGAAATATTAATCTGTTTTCCATTCGCCTACGCATTATAGCCTGGGCTTAGGTCCCGGCTTACTCAGGGAAGACAAGCTTTACCCTGAAAACCTTGGTCTTCCGGCGAGGGGGATTCTCGCCCCCTTTCTCGCTACTTATTCCTGCATTCTCACTTCTGATACCTCCAAAGTTGGTTACCCTTCTTCTTCAACAGCCTACAGAACGCTCTCCTACCAATCCATAAGGATTCCACAGCTTCGGTTTATAACTTAGCCCCGTTACATTGTCGGCGCAGAGACTCTCGACTAGTGAGCTATTACGCACTCTTTAAAGGTATGGCTGCTTCTAAGCCAACCTCCTAGTTGTTTGTGAATCTCCACCTCCTTTCCCACTTAGTTATAATTAGGGACCTTAGCTGGTGGTCTGGGTTGTTTCCCTTTTGACAATGGAAGTTAACTCCCATGGTCTCACTCCTGAGCTATAAATTATGGTATTTGGAGTTTGATTGATTTCAGTAAGCAATATGCCCCCTAGATCATTCAGTGCTCTACCCCCATAATTGAACACTCAAGGCTGCACCTAGATGCATTTCGGAGAGAACGAGCTATCTCCTGGTTCGATTGGCTTTTCACCCCTAAACCTACCTCATCCCCCAACTTTTCAACGGCGGTGGGTTAGGACCTCCACTGTGTCTTACCACAGCTTCATCCTGGACAGGTTTAGATCACCAGGTTTCGCGTCTACGCCAAACGACTATATCGCCCTATTAAGACTTGGTTTCCCTTCGGCTCCGTTATACTTAACCTCGCCGTTTAACGTAACTCGCAGGATCATTCTCCAAAAGGCACGCCATCACCCAAATGGGCTCTGACCGCTTGTAAGCACACAATTTCAGGTTCTATTTCACTCCCCTCCAGGGGTTCTTTTCACCTTTCCCTCACGGTACTATGCGCTATCGGTTAGTAAGAGTATTTAGCCTTATGAGATATGGTCCTCACTGATTCACACAGAATTCCTCGTGTTCCATGTTACTTGGGAGCAAAGTTATATGTGTAA
>ERZ773083.1461-NODE-1461-length-16053-cov-5.528754_pt1 | contig 16053 bp, 11 predicted proteins | sample MGYA00511465_ERZ773083 | MGnify/ENA primary metagenome ERZ773083 (study PRJEB29015, sample SAMEA2738001) | human oral metagenome | biome: human oral; feature: human-associated habitat; material: dental | place: China | collected 2060 ... | reverse complement strand
TCAGTTCAAAGCTAAACTCGCCATCCTTCAAAGCACGTCCGGTTAATTTCTTCGTAACAGAGAAAGTAGCCTCTGTACCTTTGGCTGTGTATTTATTCGTAAAGTTTTGTTTAGAAATTTGATTCTTACCGCTCTCGTCAAGACCTAGATAGATAACATTGACAACCAACTGCCCATCCTCTTCTTGTTGAACAGAAATTGTAACTTTGATTGGTTGTTTGTCGTAGTCAACACCTGGAACCTTACCATCTTTTTCTTTGATAGTATAGTTATAGCGGCCTGCTTTGGTAAACTTAAGAGCTGTGAAAGGAATCGTACCATCTGCTTTATTTTTAACAGTTTCAAGCAGATTATTACGTACATCATACAGCTCAAATTCAAACTCGTCATCTTGTAGATTGCGACCAGTTAAAGCTTTTGTCACTTTTAGTGGTACTGTGATTTCTTTTGGTGTGAACGTATTCTTAAAGGTCTTCTTACCACCGTCATAAGTCACGGTGGTACTTAGTTTCCCTTTACCATCATCTGTTACTTTTACTGTCACTTTAACTTCGCTCGAGTCATAAGTAACCCCTGTCAGACCATTATTTTTTTCTGTAATGGTGTAGTGGTATTCACCTGCTTTGTCGTAGGTAATAGCTTGGAACTGAACTTTTCCTTGAGCATCATTTTTAGCTGTTTGAAGAACTCCTGACTTACCATTTTCCTTCAACTCAAACTCAAACTCTTGCGCTTTCAGTTTACGACCCGTGAGTTCTTTGGTCACATCGAAGGTTGCAGAAGTAGCTTGAGGTGTATAGGTGTTGTTGAAAGTAGTATCATCTTTTTCATAGATAATGTCAGAATGGAGTTTGCCTTTTCCGTCATCTGTAATTTTGACAGTAGCTTTCACTTCTTTCGTATCATAAGTAATGCCACCTAACTGACCTTTTTTCTCTGTAATGGTATAGTGGTAGTTACCTGCTTTTTTATACTCTAATTCTTTGAAGGTCACTTTACCATCAGTGTTGTTTTTCGCAGTATCTTCAACAACTCCTGTGTCATCGTTCTTCAACTCAAACTCAAATTCATCTTTTTGCAGCTGACGGCCTGTCAGAATTTTATTCACTTCTAATCGAGCAAAAGTCTTTCCTGGAGTATATCGATTGATAAAAGTCGGATTTTCGATCTCTTTATTGGCTTCTGAATACGTCACTTTGGTGACTTTCAGCTGACCACCCTGATCTTCAACTTTTACCGTAACTGAAATAAGATTAGGGTCATACTCTACACCAGCAACATTACCCGATTTTTCTGTAATAGTATAATTGTAGGTTCCGGCTTTAGTATATTCAATCTCTTTGAATTCAACCTTACCATCTGCTTTATTTTTTACAGTTTCCAAAACTTTGTTGTTGTTTTGTAGATCTTTCAGTTCAAATTCGAATTCACCATTTTGAAGATCTCGACCAATTAGCTTCTTAGTTACAGCAAGTTTTGTACTTGTCTTATCTGGAATATAGTGGTTTGTGAATTTATTCTTTTCTTCTCTACCACCCTGAGCAGCAAGACCTTCATATTTGACAGTAGACACTAATTTACCAGATGCATCTCTTGAAACAGTCACTGTCGCATAGATATCATTTGGATCATAATTGATTCCTTTTTCAGGGCGGGCTTCACGCTTTTCAGAGATTATATACTCGTAAGTTCCAACTTCAGTAAATGTCAACTCTTTAAACTTGACTAAACCAGCACCGTCATTCTGCACAGTCTCTTCAAGATGTTGATCTGATTTTCTTTTTAATTCAAATGTAAATTCTTTATCTTTGAGTTGGCGACCGATCAATTCCTTCTTAACCTGAAGTTGAGCAGAAACTTTTTCGTTTTTCTTATTGATGACTTCAGCCTTATAAATTTTATCAGCACCAAAATCGGTTGGTCTTATTTTTATTTCTTTGTCAGATAATTGATAACCATCTGGAGCTTTTACTTCTTTTAGTGTGTAGTTATCTTTTAAAAGATTTTTTATCTCCGCATTACCATTCGCATCCGTTGTGACTTTTTTTACTTCACCAGTACTATCACGTGTCAATTCAAATTCTGCGCCCTGTAAATTGTTTCCTTTATCATCTTTTTTATGAACCCTAACACTATAAACGTAACCTTCAGCTTGACCACCACCTGCAAGATATCTTAACGAAAATGAGGTCTCATATTTTAGTTGACCATTTTCTAGTAAGGTTGCGTTATTCTTAAAAATTTCTCCATCTACTGGAGTATAGGAAACCTTTACTTGGTATTTAATGTAATATCCCTTGTTACCAACCTTACCAAGATTAACAGAAAAACCAGATTCGTCATTATCAAGCTTAGCATCAGAAGAACTTGTTACATCTCTATCACCAGCATGCTCATATTTTCCATTTTTAAAAGACCATGTTACTTCATAAACTTTAAGAGAACCCTTAACTATTTTTAATTTACTATTAGCAAGGCGATCTTTGACGATCACATTACCAAGATTTTTGCGGCTACGATTAACAGGGATACCATAATAAAACAAAGTTTTATCATTAGAGTCTCGCCAACCACTTTTTTCCAGTATAGATTCATACGGTGGATTTGGACCTCTATATTTAACTTTTTTATTTGTAAATACAACTTTATTGTTGATTGTTAAAGTAAGGTCTATATCTTCTGCTTGTTGAACTTTATTATCATCAACACGTGCATAGAAGAAGAAGCTTCCTTTTATATCAGAATGATTATTCACATAATCAGTATAGGTTAGAGTAATTGTCTTTGTCTTCGGATCAGCAACTGCCTTTGCAACAACTTGGTTATTGGCATCTTTTAAATCAAAAGTTAACGATGCATCTCCCATCATCAATTTATCAGGTAATTTAATGGTTGTTTTATCCCCACCACGAACTGTGCTAGGAAGAGAAAAATTCGCAGTTATACGGAAATTCTCCCATTGTTCAACCGTTCTCTGCAAAGGGTTTCCTGAAGAATCCGTAATATTAAAATTAGTAAAATTCGCTTCTACTTCCTTCACATCCAACGCACCAGCAGGAGCGGCTCTCCGTGTTCTTTTACTTCTCGGTGGAGCACCTGGTTGAGTTTCACTCTTCTCCTCTGTTTTGTTCGATTTTGATGATTCTGCACCTTTTGGAGATTGTTTCGACTTATCCCCAGTATTAGTAGTGCTGCTTGATTGTTGTGCTTGCTCCTTTGACACCTCTTTTGATCCACTAGTTGTTTGACTAGTTTGTGTACTATTTTGCGTTTGTGCAACAACTGTACTTATTGGTGTTAAAATTGTTGAAGCGAGCAACAATGTTACTCCAAGCAAGCTCATCAATTTTTGACGCGCTTTCATGTTCGTCCTCCTTTAATAATCTTATGCATGCATAATGCACTCATTTTATATTATAACTATATAATCAATTAATTTCAATATAACATTTCTCTTTTTGTTTACAAACCGTCAACTTTTCGACCCCTTTTTACTAGACTACATATACTTTTTTAATTACAATATTTATAAGGAGGAATCACGATGGTACTGGATACAAGAAAAAAGATTTTAGAGGCTTTTTTTGAGCTTGCTATGGAACACCCCAATAAATTGTATTTTTCATTAGCAGATATTGCAAAAAAAGCGGGAATTTCAAGACAAGCTATTTACAAACGTCATTTCAATGGAACTTATGAGATTCTTGATTATATCCATAAAGAGATCGATGCAGATTTTCAAACGCTTTTTCAGCAATATAATAAAAAACTCTATCCAAATCCTTTTATATTTTTTGCTGAGGTAGTTATTCCCGTCTTGTATACTCGACGAGAACGGATTAGTTGTCTCTATAAGACAGCAGCTGATCCTTATTGGAGAGACTTTTTACTAAAAACCTATGGACAATGGATTGAACAACATATTACGATTGACTATCAAAAATTAAACATTCCAAAAGAAAAGGCTGCTCAAGTTCTTGTTAGAGGAATTTTGATCTTTATCGAAATTTGGATTACCCAACCTGAACCTACCCCTCCTGAACAATTTGCAGAAACCTTTTTAAAGTTGATTCATTTCCCTCTCACAGACTATGTTTGTTTCAAGCAAACTTCCTCTAATGACAAACTGATCGTTACAAATAGTTTAGAAGGTAAAGAAAAAGACTAGGATAAGATTGTACTGCCTCCAAAAGTTAGATTTTTTATGTCTAACTTTTGGGGTGCGGTTCATAAGATTCCTAATCTTAGATAATAAGCTTACAACATACAATCGTTGTATAGGCTTTTAATAATGATGAAAACGAGATAGATTGTAATTTTCAATAATTCAAGTTATCTCGTTTTCTTTTTATGTTATTTTTTTGTGGACTGGATAATCAGATAAAAAATCCATATCAACACCAATCCTGCTAAAGCAAAAAGACTTCTCGCTAAAAGCAACAGCTCCGGATTGAAGGTTAACATGCCCCCTGTCAATAATAAAGCCAGAAAGACAAGGCTTAGTACAAGACGATTGGTCAAAGATTCGATACGACGAAATCGTTGATTGTAGTCTATCAAGTCATGATTGACAACCAAGCGACCATTCACCACCTGCTCCACTAGCTGGTGGAGCCGTCTTGGAATGCTTTTCCCATGCCGCAGCAAATAGAGTAGTTCGATTAAGAAAGAATCATAACTCAAGGTCTGGTGTAAAATATCTGATTTCATATTTTCAAGGAAATATTGCTTGGCTAAGGTCATCAGATTGATATTAGGAGCTAGCTCGCGAAAAAGACCTTCAATTTGCAAAGCGGCTTTTTCTAAAATTGCCATCTGAGAAGGTACTTGTAAATGATGACGCCTACAAATCGCCACCACATCCTCAAACATATCTGTAATCGACAAGGAGCCCAACTCTAAATTACCGTATTTGGTTAACATGCGCTCAATATCTTGCTCTAATTGCAATTTATTGATTGGTTCACTAGTAGTCGTAATTGTTAGAATAGCCTGTGTCATCGAATCAATGTCTTGTGTCGTAAAACTAGACAGCATGTCGTTTAGAGACACACGAAAACCCGTTTCCAATTCCCCTGTAATTCCAAAATCAATAAAATAAATCTTTCCTTCATAGATTAAAAGATTACCTGGATGTGGATCACCGTGAAAAAAGCCATCTTTAAATACCTGCTTGATAAAACTCAACATGAGTTTCTGACCAATATCTGCCAAATCGTAACCCGCTTCTTGTAAAACAGCATATTGATTGATGCGGACGCCAGGAATGTATTCTTCCACAATTAAGTGCGGAGTGGTAAAGTCTGGATAGACTTTTGGCACGCCAACACAAGGAATCTCTTGATTGTAGCGAGCAAATTCGTCCATGTACTTAGCTTCATTGCGAAAGTCAATTTCATTCAAGAGAGTGGTCTGTAACTGTTGCAGAATCTTTGGTAAATCCACCATAGGCAGTAAATGCTTAGGAAAATGACGAGCTAGGCGAATCAAGAGCGCAATGTCTTCTGTAATCTGCTCTTGAATATGCGGACGCTGAATTTTCAGCACAACTTCATCGCCATTTAACAAAACAGCACGGTGAGTTTGTGCGACGGAAGCACTTGCTAAATGTTCCTGCGAGACGTCTAAAAAAAGTTGCTCAATTGGGCGTTTTAACTCGTCTTCAATGGCAGCCATGACGGTCTCTTTGTCCAAAGGTTTGACGTCATCTTGCAACTTACTTAACTCTTTGATATAGATTTCTGGCAATAAGTCACTACGGGTAGATAAAATTTGACCAATTTTTACAAAACTGGGTCCTAGTTGCTCAAAAGCTTCTCGCAATTGCTTAGGAGCCTTTTTCTCGTCCAGTGGCTTCCTTCGTTCTCTCAGATTGGACCAACCAACAGCACTAAAGGCTGTTAGAATCTCTCGTAAGCGTTTGTTTGCCATAAAGTTATCCTCCTTCTATTTATAATTGTCAATTTTTCTTTCAAATCCTGCTTTTAGTTTAGCAAAAAACGCAGTCTTTATAAAGTTGTGACTGCGTTATCATGGAAGACTATTCTTCTGTTTTCGAAAGCCCTTTAAGCAATTGGTCTAGTTTGTCTTCTAATCGTTCAATATCTTGCTTGGTTGCATATACATTATCTATTTGTTCAACTTGACTTTCAGCGGTTTGTTCTTTTGCTTTGCGCTTTAATTCTGACTGAAGTTGCTTGCCTTCATCCACCGTTAAGCGACCTTTGGCAATCAATTCTTTGACAAATTCACTAGCTTTATCATAGGTCATGGAAGTCAATCCAATCCCTGCCAGCAAAACTTTTTTCAATTCGTCCATCTTGACACCTCCGTATATGAGAATCTTTCCACTTTCATTATAGCGCTTTTAAGCTATTTATTCTAGAGAAAATTGAACTGATAGACAAATTTTTAAAAAAGATCAACCACAAGTTTTACATTCAAAATAGTTAATAAAATAGAAACGGCATAAGCTAAGTAGGTATTCCATTTGCTGTTGACAAATTCGCCCATGAGCTTTTTATTAGAGGTGAAATATACGAGTGGAAAGATTGAAAATGGCAAAGCGACAGAAAGAAAGACTTGGGAATAGACCAAAAGATTGTCTAGCACTTGTTCTTTGTCTCCGTATAAAATAGCAACAATCACAACTGGCAAAAGAGCTAATAAGCGGGTTACCAAGCGGAGAAACCACGGTGGTAACTTCATGTTTAAGAAACCTTCCATCACAATTTGTCCCGTTAAGGTTCCTGTAATAGTTGAGTTTTGACCACTCGCTAACAAAGCCACTGCAAAGAGCGTTGAGAGGATAGGACTAGCAATAGCACCAGCAATTTGAGGGTCTTTTAAGGCATTGTACATTGCAGAAAAAGCACCAATTTTATCCGCATGTCCAAAGAATAATGCTGCCCCTAAAATCAACAGCAAAGAATTAACCACAAAAGCCAAACTCAATTGAATATTCGAGTCCCACGTCATAAACCGTACTGCTTCATGCACGGATTGTTTGGCTCTGTAATTAACTTTTCGCGTTTGGGCGATAGAAGAGTGCAAATACAAATTGTGCGGCATAACCGTTGCCCCTACAATGCCCAGTGCCAAGGTCAAAACGGACGTTCCATTTTTACTAGCCGTATGTTGATAAGCTACCACATTTGGCAAATATCCTGATAAAATATGATGAAGATTGGGCTTTGCAAGGATTACCAGATATAAGAAAATCAATAAAATAGTTAAAATCAGCGTTCCAACGATTGCTTCAATCTTACGAAAGCCTAATTTCATCAAAAAAAGCAACAAGAAAACATCAAAGACTGTAATCAGAATCGAAAATAGCAAAGACCAACCAAATAGTAAATGAAGCGCAATCCCTGCACCGATGACTTCTGCCAAGTCCGTTGCCATTAAAGCCAACTCTGTAATAACCCAAAGGAGATAGCGAACTGGCTTTGACGTATGAGCCGCAATGGCTTGTGCCAAATCCATCCTTGTGACAATTCCTAATTTTCCCGCCATTTGCTGCAATTGCATAGCCATTACAGAAGAAACCAAGACAGCTGATAAGAGCAAATAACGATAGGTAGCACCACCTACAACACTTGTAATCCAATTTCCCGGATCCATATAACCAACGGCAACCAGCATTCCCGGCCCTGAAAAAGCTAATAAAGTACGAAAGAAACCAGCGTTTTTAGGCGTTGCAATGCTTTGGTTAACTTCACTTAAGGAAACCTTTTTGTCTGACATTTCTATCATTCTTTCTATTGTAGAATTATTTCTACTATATATTATAGCACAAACTATTAACGGTGGTTAATTTATATTTTTATAATGGTTAATATTTGGTGCTATTTAAACAATAAAATGCTTAGAATAGCTAAAATCGCAGGTCCGCCTTGAGTCAAGATGATTTTCTTGTTAGCTGTGGCTGCACCATACGCTGCAACCCCGATAACAAACAAAACAAAAACGGTCACAATTTCTAAATTATGTGAAATATACAAGCCATATAGTAGGAAAAGAGCTAAAAAGGCATTGTAAACCCCTTGATTTTTAAACAAGGAAGTAACGGACGGGCGAGATAATTCTTCCTTTGTCATATTAAAGACTCGGCTGGTGCTGTCTGACTGGGTAGCGATACTTTCTAGATAAAAGATATAGAGGTGTTCCAGTGCGACAAGTGTAGCTAATATAGTAGTAATGAGTGACATAATTTTTTCTTTCTAATGTTTTTCCACGGTAATCTGATCTAAGCCAGATACAAGTTTTTCTAATAAAGTGCTCAGCGTCCTTTTCTCATCATTCGAGAGAACTTTTTCCATTTGCTTTTTAACATCTACATGATAACTCGGTGGATCATGCAAAAGCTGCCCTTTTGCATGATCTGTTACATCCACTAAGACTTCTCGTTGATTTTTGGGATTGCGGCTCCGTTGAACATAACCGCGCTCTTCTAAAAGTTTGAAATGCCGAGTTAAAGCCGCAGGATCGATTTTTAAGACCTCTTGCACAGCAACTTGACTGCATGGAGCATTGTCCAATAAAAAATCCAGTATCTCGTACCGCGTTAAGCTAATTTCTAATTTTTGCTCAAAGAGTTGCGTGATAGCTTGATCGGTTAAATGCAATTGGTACAGCAGGTGATGAATGGCAACCATATTTTCTCCTTTCCGGTTTTGATTGACTAGTCAATTATTGATAAGTCAATTATAAAACACAATAAAAAGAAAAGCAAATATTTTGCCTTTCTTTAACGGATTATCTGTTTAATCTCTAGTAAATAGTCGATTTTGTGATTAATGTTTGGTCGATCATCGCAGAAATTGATTGATTGAATACCACTGTTAAAGGCAACATCTACATCCAACGTCCGATCGCCGATATAGTAAGTGCTTGTCTTATCCAGCTGGTATTTCTCTACAAGGTAGTTCACACCTTCTGGGTCAGGTTTTCTTGCGAATCCATTTGCAGTAGTCACAATTTCTGTGAAATAATCCAAAATCTCTAAATCCGCCAAAATTTGGTAAGCATTTTTCCCTTTATGAGTATAGACAAACTGCTGAATATCTGCTTTCTGCGCCCAATCAAGAATCGCTTTCGCACCTTTCATAAGACGAACTTGAGCATTTTTCTCTTGCAAACTTTGACCTCGAAAACAGTTCATCTCTTCAGCATCTAAACCTTTTTCTGCTGCAACTTTTTCCAGTAGTTTCTGAACAGAATGCTGCAAGATATAAGCATGGATAGCTGGTCTGTCAAAATCTAAGCCATAGTACATATAGGTTTCCTCAAGCCCTGCCAAAATCGCATCATAAGAGTCCAGCAAGGTTCCGTCCAAATCCCAAATAAAAGCTTTTGTCATGTTATTTTCCTCATTTTCCGTTGATAGATGATTTGTAAAAAGATCCAGCGAAAGCCATTGTCCAAAAGAGTGGCGCTCCAAACTCCGGACAAGCCCAATCCCAGAGTTACTCCCAGAAAATAGCCCGCTACAATGCGAATCAACCACATACCAACAGTCGTGGCATAAAAAGGTAACTTGGCATTTCCCAATCCTTGCCAAACAGCTGTGTAAATGACTGTTCCTGCTGTCATAGGCACACCCAAAAGTGAAAAAAGAATGACCGACAAGCTAGCTGTCACAGCGCTGCTGTCCTTTGTATAAAGATGTGTTAGTGGTTGACCCAGCGCAAAAATAAGTAAAGCCACCGGTAACATGAGCCCTAGAGATAGCCAGTAGGTCTGCTTCGTCAGCTTCCTAACCGTCTGAAAGTCTGCCTGTCCTACTGCGTGAGCCACTAACATAACCGTTGCGGTAGCGACTCCAAAGCCCGGCATATAGTTGAACTGTGTCAGAACCTCTCCAATAGCATTTCCCGCGACGGCATCTGTCCCGAACTTAACGATAATGGCAATAATTACCACGTCCCCAGCGCGCATCATCAGCCGCTCTCCAGCAGCTGGCAGAGATAAACGCAACAGTTCCCAGTCCACCTTCCAACTCCAAGGTGCTAGAGGCAGAGACAATTCTTTCCATAAAATCAAAACGCCCACCAGACGAGCTAAAATGGTGCCCAGCGCCACCCCAACAATTCCCATGTGGAAAATAAAAATCGCAAGACTGGAAAAAAGGACATTGAGCAGATTGCTTAAAAAACTGATATACATGGGCAGTCGAGGGTTGCTAGTTGCCCGAATCAAGGAGCCTAGCGTAGTCGTCAGACCCAAAAGGAGAATCGTTCCCCCGATTAAAGCTAGATAAAGACCGCCTGCATTGGCGACGGCAGGCTCCGTTCCCAGCCAAGCTAATATCTGGCGTCCAAAAACAAGAGAGAGGAGCCCCAGAAAGACACTCAAAATCAGAGTTAATTTAATGGCTTCGTTAGTGTGATAAGCTAGATTGTCTCGATCTCCTTCTCCCAAACTTTTAGAAATGAGACTAGATACCGCTGCTCCCAGCGCAATAAAAATGGCTTGGTAAATGCTGATGATATTGCCCGCAACGGAAACCCCTGAAATAGCCACGAGACCGAGACTCGCTACTAAATACGAATCCACCATTCCCATTAACATTTGCAGAAAATTTTCTGCCATAGCTGGTAAAGCGATGTTTAAAATCTTTTTGTAATTGGTCATCTATTAAAAACTCCTAAGATTGATTATACACTTTTCTGCACCAAGCTTACAACATCTTAACCACATAGATACTTTTGCAAAATAAAAACACCCAGTTGGCTGACCAGCTGAGCGTTGATAATACCTTTAATTAAAGCCCTAGATAACTCTCTACTGCTGCCTGCATCTGGTCAGCGGCAACAGTCGTTTTATGGCGAATTTGTGCGGTTTCTAGGTTAGAAACTGCAGAAGGCACCGCAATTCCTGAAATCTCATGAAGTTTTGTTAAGGCTTCAAAATCACTAAGTCCTGTCTGTCCCGTCACAGCTTCAACTGCCACTACTGGGAATTTGTAAGGACTGGCGGTGGAAGCAATAACAGTCGTAGTCTCATCACCTGCAGCTGTCCGGTATTTTTGATAAACAGCTGAGGCGACTGCTGTGTGCGGATCTTCAATGTAATCAGACGCTTCATAAACTCGTTTGATTTCAGCTGCTGTCTCAACTTCGGTGGCATATTCTGCCGCAAAGAGTTCTAAAATAGCTGGGGCAAAATCAGTCAACTCATACTGACCATGCTGATTGAGAGACTTCATCAAATCCGCTGTCTTTTCTGCACTATTTCCTAACAGGTGGAAAATCAAACGCTCTAAGTTTGAAGAAACTAAAATATCCATAGACGGACTAGATGTTACCTTAAAGCTGCGCTTTTTGTCATAAACATGTGTCTTAAAGAAATCTGTTAGGACATTATTTTCATTAGAAGCACAAATCAACTTGCCCACCGGAAGACCGATTTGTTTAGCATAATAGGCTGCTAAGATATTACCAAAATTGCCCGTCGGAACTGTGAAATTAATTTTATCACCAGCTACGATCTGACCAGTCTTAACCAGCTGTGCATAAGCATAGACATAGTAAACAATCTGTGGCACCAAGCGCCCGATATTCATGGAGTTAGCAGAAGAAAATTGCAACTTGTGCGCTGCCAGCCGCTCACGAAGAGCCGCGTCATTAAACATACGTTTAACATTGGTCTGGGCGTCATCAAAATTACCCTCAATCGCTACCACGTGAGTATTGTTCCCGGTCTGAGTGGTCATCTGCAACTCCTGAACCTTGCTGACACCGTTTTTAGGATAAAAGACGATAATTTCTGTTCCCGGAACATCCGCAAAGCCTGCCATAGCTGCTTTTCCGGTATCACCAGAAGTCGCCGTCAAAATGACGATTTTATTTTTCAAGTCATGCTTTTTCGCTGCTGTTGTCATCAAATGCGGGAGAATAGACAAGGCCATATCCTTAAAAGCAATCGTAGCACCATGGAAAAGCTCCAAATTGTATTGCCCATTCAGTTTCACCAAGGGAACAATCTCTGGCGTGTCAAACTTGCTGTCATAGGCATTGTTAATGCAGTCATCCAGCTCTTGATCTGTAAAGTCATCTAAAAAAGCAGATAAAATCAATTTTGCAACTTCTTGATAGGAAGCGTCTTTGAGTTTGGCAAAATCCAATTCTACCTGCGGATAAGAAATCGGCGTAAAGAGACCACCGTCCGTTGCTAACCCCTGCAAAATAGCCTGACTGGCTGTCACCGTATTGTTTGCATCACGCGTTGATTGATAAACTAAAGTCATGAATTTCCGTCCCTTTCGTGTAGTCTGCTCTATTATAACATGATTTATCAGAAAATTCTCGCATTTTTATGGAAAAAGTGAGAGAGTGGAGTTGGAGATTCTCAGTGTTTATATAGCTACCTCGAAAAGTTTTTTGACACTTTGAACTTTTATACTATGCCATTGTAGACATGACACTGATTAGATTGTCTCTATTTCCTACAGTGGACGCTTTGAGCTTGTCCTACTTCAATAAAGACTATGCCTCTCTGATTTTTGAGTCATAGTCTTGTAGCGTTTTATTTCAATGTCAAAAGAGACAGGATTTGTTTTTCAATAAGGATTAAATCATCAGCTTGCGATAGTGTTGGTATATTTAAAATAAAACGCTGTGCGAAATAAGCAAAAAGCAAACCAGCATTCGTTCTGATAACATCCATACCGCTGAGATTAGAATTGATTTGAGGGTTTTTGCTTTTTAATAATTGCCAATAGTCAGTAAAGTCAGTCAAGATCGACATTTGAATGTTAACTAATAGCGCTTCTCGTAATTCTGTATTGACCAAACATTCTTGCACAAGAATTTTAATGAGTTCTGCATTTTGAGCTAAAAAGTGAAAACGATCTTGAACAATGAAATGAACAGTCTCTTCCAAACGATGGTAGTTCTTAAGCCGCGGGAAAAAATCTTTCTTCAACTCAGGAATCATAGGCTGCATAATTTCTGATAATAATTCACTTTTAGTTTTAAAATATTTAAAGATGGTAGCCTGACTAACCCCAGCTTTTTCAGCGATCTGAGCAGTAGAGGTTCCATTATAGCCTTGTTGAGAAAAAAGTTCAATGGCAGCAACTAATGTTTTCTTTTTTCCAGCTGGCATTTGATGATGCTCTAACCATTCTTTGTAGTTATGTAAAATATTACTGTTGTTCATAGTTACCTCACTTTTGTCTATTTTATTATACCTTGCGATAACGTTTAAGTCCAACAATATTGAGAACGGTTAAGATAGACAAGAAAATTAGGAGGGCAAATAAGTCAGATTCTAGGTTAAGGATACTAGTCCCTTGTAAAACAATTTCTGATAACGCATGTCCAGCATAATAAAGAGGGAGGAATTTTCCTATAGATTGGATCCAGTTTGCCATGGAATCTAAAGGAATAATACCTGAGAAAAATACTTGCGGAACAATAATGATAGGAATGAATTGCATCATTTGAAACTCAGATTGCGCTAAAGTGGATAATAATAATCCAAAAGATAAAGCAACCAAGGCAAATAAAATATTGACTAAAATAACATCTATCATGCTTCCTAATACTTTTAGTTTTAACAGCCAAACTGTTGACAACACAATAATAGTTGTCTGTAAGGCTGCAACAGCGCCATAAGAAAGAATGTAACCAAAGACAATATCTGAACGTTTGACTGGGGTTGCTAAAAGACGATCAAGTGTTCCTGTTGTTCGTTCCTTAAGCAAGGTCATACCTGAAATGAGGAAAACAAAGAAGAAGACGAAAAAGCCCATCAAGATTGGGACCATCTTAGTAAAAAAGGTGGTATCTTTATTGCCGTAAATATAATCTTCAGAAATATCAAATGTCGTTTGTTGAATATTAGTTTGTTTGGTTTGATTAAGGTTAGCTTCACTCATATTAGACTGGCTATTATTTTGATATTGGTCTGGCAATCTATTCGCTTGAGCTGCTTTTGCACTCGCTTGTTGTTGTGCCTTTTTGAGATTTTGAAGCAATTCCTGTATTTGCACTTGTTTTAGAGTGCTTTTAACAGCCTGCCGCGTTAGCGCGGTTTTGCTAGTATCGGTATTAGCATAGGTGAGCTTATATTTTTCTTTGCCTTTATAAACTAGTACGGCATCTGCCTTTTTGTCTTTTAAAGCCTTTTTAGCCGCATATTCTGTTTTATAGCCTTTAGTACTGATGTGTTTAACACCATCTAATGACTTTTTAACAGCATTTGAAACATTTACGGAAGCTATTTGAACATTCGTATCGGTACTGGCAGAAAAAGCAATATTCATGATCCACATGATGAATATTGGAGCCAAAAACAAAAGTGCCAGAGACCGTTTGTCACGTAATAATTCTGTCAATACCTTTTTTGAAATCGCGAAAATTCTCATCATAATTCTCCTTCTGCCTTTAAGAAAACATCTTCGATGGAATTGACTTGATAGCTTGATTTTAAATTAGCAGGACTATCAAAAGCCATTATTCTACCATCTAGCAATAATCCAACTTTATCTGTTAATTCAGCTTCATCCATGACATGTGTTGTCACTAGGATACCAACGCCGTTTTTTTTGAGTTGACGCAGTTCTCGCCAAACTTGACGACGCAGTGCGGGGTCTATCCCAACAGTCGGTTCATCTAGGATGAGGAGGCGAGGATTGCCCAAAAGAGCAATTGCCAAAGAAAGTCGACGCTTCATTCCACCGGAATAGCCCGCAACAGTTTTATCGAGGTGTTCAGATAAATCAACAACCTGAACAGCGTGGTGAATAGCTTGAGAAAGTTCTGTTTTCGTCAGCCCTTTCATTTTTCCAAAAAATTCCAGATTTTCTGCCCCAGATAGACTTTCGTAAAGGGCATCGGATTGTGCCATGTAGCCGATATCTCCTAAAACTCGCCGGTTAGGCATCTGATGATTGAGAACCAGCGCCTTCCCTTCGTTGGCTTTTTCCATTCCGAGCATAGTCTTTATCATCGTTGATTTTCCAGCACCAGACGGTCCAATTAAACCAACAATTTCCCCTGCTTCTAGATGGAAACTAACATGATTAAGAACAACCTGACTGCCAAAATTTTTTATCAGGTTTTGTAAATCCAATAATTTTTCCATAAAAAACCTCTTTCTAATAGATGAGTGATTACTCACTATCTCTACAATTCCCATTGTAGTAAGTAATCACTCACTTGTCAAGTGGAAACTTCTTAGCTTTTAAAATAAATATTGCTAAAAGCGTGAATCTTATTAACAGGTAATGAAAAATCAAAGAGCCGAATTGTCAGTAACAGTAAGTATGACAAAATGAAGTTAACAATGTGTGATTTTAATTTTCTTCAAGTATAAAAATAGGAAAAGCTGTCGTTATTACAGAGAAATTTAAGAGAATTTTGGATGATTGTGCAGAATTAGGCAGGCTGAAGCCAACGACACATCATGAGTTTTTCAAAGAATACTAATAGATGACCACAGAAAAAAGCTGCTTCTTTTTCAATCAACAAAAGAGACGATAAATTCATCACATTTATCGTCTCTTTTGTTATTATTTTATTTCCAATTTGTCAGCGCAAAAGCCGACTGGCTGAAAACTTTGCAGAACTCTCTTTGTAAATTGTTTTACAGCCTATTTTCAGTATTTTTTAATGCCCTCACATTTTTATTTCACTTTCATTACTCTCACTAGACTAGCGCGTTCGGCCTCTTCTAGCTTCATCTCGATATAATGAATGGTTTCTGTGAGATCTGGAATGGTTGAATACTCTAAGCCATTGACCCGACGGCGGGTCTTTTCAATCTCATCTGCCATCAACTGACAGCTCTTTTCAATTTCTGCTAAGCGCAGGAGGTCGGGCAATAGGTTGCCCATATCCTCAATCGTCTCATCCATCTGGCTGTTGGATGCCACATAGCTATAAACCACATCTCCCTCATCATCACCATAAGGATTATCAATATGAGCATGCATTTTTGGCACCTGCACACTCATGATATTCTCCTGTTCGATATGGAGGTTGACTTCTCGCATAGGTACAGCAAAAATTTCTTCCACCATAAGGTCGCTTTCCAAAGCTTTTG
>ERZ773083.1460-NODE-1460-length-16068-cov-15.521826_pt1 | contig 16068 bp, 10 predicted proteins | sample MGYA00511465_ERZ773083 | MGnify/ENA primary metagenome ERZ773083 (study PRJEB29015, sample SAMEA2738001) | human oral metagenome | biome: human oral; feature: human-associated habitat; material: dental | place: China | collected 2060 ... | reverse complement strand
ATCAGAACTTCACGGCTTCCGGAATCAATCAAAAATGGGCGACTGACTTTACATACCTATTTCTTACCGGAGGTGATGTCAGATATAATTGCACTATTATAGATCTCTACGATCGAAGTGTAGTTGCCAGCATAACAGATCGTCATATAACCAGTGTTCTTGCCATCCGAACCCTGCAAAAAGCTCTGGACAGTCAGAGATTTGTCAGCACAGATATTATCCTGCATAGTGATCAGGGAAGTCAATATACATCGAAGGCTTTTACTGAATTCTGTGAGAAAAACAGCATCACACAGAGCATGAGCAAGGCAGGCTATCCATATGACAATGCACCAATGGAAAGGTATTTTAATACTCTGAAAAATGAAGAGATATATCTTCACCATTACCATGAGGAACAGGAGTTATATGATGCTGTTGAGGATTTTGCATACATAAAGTATAACCATGTACGTCCCCATGCCTATAACGGATATCGCACTCCCTTTGAGGCACGGTATGCTGTATAAAAATCAGTCGCAAGTGTTACAAAAATGCTTGACCACTACATGTTTTACTATAACCTTCTGTTTCTTTTAGACTGTATTGCATTTCCCCTATATTAGAGTCTACCGAGCCTGCATTGATAAGTACCTGCTCCTCGCCTGTATAGACAAGACCTGTTTTCGCTGTCGGTGCGGTGAATTGTACCTCTGCTTTGGCAATTGATACATTGACACTGCCCTTTGCGTTATTGTAATCGTAGTTGGCATTTGTCCCTACTACTTTGTAATACACACTATAGGAGCCTGCATTCTCTTTTTTTGGTATCGTTTCACTATAATTCTCTGTTGAGCTTAGACTGTACTCCATTCTTCCTATGGCAGAGTCTACCGAGCCTGCATTGATAAGCTCCTGCTCTCCGCCCGTATAGGCAAGGCCTGTTTTTGCTGTCGGTGGGGTAAATGGCACCGCTATTTTGCCAATCGATACTTCTATGTCGCCCTTGGCGTTAGTGTAATCATAGTTGGCATTGGTACCGACGACTTTGTAGTACACACGATAAGTATCGGCGTCCTTTGCCCTCGGTATGGTTTCGCTATAGGTGCCTGCTTCGCTTAGGCTGTAGGTCAGTTTCCCTATGGTAGCGTCCACGGTGCCGGCGTTGACAAGTGCTTGCGTCTCGCCTGTATAGGCAAGGCCTGTTTTTGGAGTCGGTAGGGTAAAGGACACCGTCGCCTTGCTTATTTCAAAGCCGGCTTTTGCTATCACTGCTTTGTAGCGGGCGGTTTCGGCAAAGGTCGCCTGTACCCAGTATGACCCTGCATTTTTCGGTACACTGCCTATGCTCTCTGCACCGCTGTTATCGCTTGTAGTCTTAGTCGTGCAAGCTTCATTGGTAAAATAGGTGTAGCTGACGTTAGCGGTGCCGTTGGTCGTGCTGGTCGGAACAGGAGCGTTGGCATTTTCCCCATAGGTCCAGCCTTCAATCGCTACACTTCCGCTGCCCTCTTGCTTTTCTGCCAAAGTAAATACCGCATTAGCCGTGCCAAAATAGTTTGCGGTATTGGTTGTCACCGAGCCTACATAGATGCCTTTATCCGTTTCTACTTTGGTAACGGTCGTATTCTCTGGCAACCAGAGGTAGAGCTTGCCCTCATCATCCGTGTGCATCTGATTGATACCGTAAGATTCTGCTCCTACCAGTGGTGCTGTTACCTTTGCCTGCTTGGCAAGAGCCGCCCCCTCTCCGAGGGTAATCGTGGTCAGATAGACTCTGACAGAACCGTTGGTTGGGGGAGTATGGACTTGGGGTGTATAGCCCCAATGCACAGAATGGAGACTGCCGCCTGTAATGATTACCCGTGCTTTCTTTCCTGTCAATCCGCCATAGAATTGAGCACCCTCGCATATGCCCTCTACGGTGCCTCCTGTATAATACACAGTAGAATCAGAACCATTTTTTGCATGTCCAATTGCCATATTATCATGGCTCGCTTTGGCATAGATGGTTCCGCCCTCAATATACAAATCTCCACAATCGACTGACCCTATCCCGTTACTGTTAGCCCCTGTTGCAATCGCTATCAGTTTTCCCTTTCCTGAGATGGTCAGTTTACCAAATGTTTGTTTGCGTACAGCCGGCGTATTTTCATCATCTGAGGTAAATTTATTCGTTCCTTCTAAAATCAGCTGGCAATCTCCGATATTATTATAGAAAGTCAGTCCCGATAGACCTTCAATTGAAGTTGAAACGGTCAGGTCTCTAATCGTCAGATTGATGCTTGAGCCCGGTTCTACTCTGATATGGTCTGAAGTGGAGGATACGCCGGGCTTCATCGATATGGTTGCTTTGCCATTACCTGACAACCTAAGCACACGCCTTACATCATCAAAGCTGTGATTGCAGTTGGCATCGATGATAAAATCACCTGCTTCTGTTCCGCTTGTTGGTATCTCCTCACATTTTAAGTCTACGCACACATTATAATCAGGCATGGTAAACTTGTATATGTTATCATAGACCTTAGTAAAGTCGCTGCTGATTTCCTGTGGCACTATGGCAGGATTTGTCGCTTTACGCAGAGCCATACCCGATATACGCCAATCAGGTTTTATGGCATAGAACAGATATACCGTATCCCCTGCTGACAAGCCTGTGGTATTACTAAGCTTAACCTCTTGAAAATCCTCCGCCTTACCGATAGCTGCTGTTAATGTGCCGATTGCCGGTCTGAACACTGCCTGAGCGTCATTATCATTGTTTACCGCTTTTACCACACCTGTATAGTCCTGTCCATTGCAGTGAACGCCTGTTACTATCGTATCTACGGGCAACCATAGATACAGCTCTCCGTTTGGCAAGGTCTTGGCATCTTTTAGGCTGACAGTTGTACCGTCAAGCATAGTATAGCTTGTAATCGTCTGTCCTTCCCCTACTCCTGATAAGCTTATCTTTACTCTATAGACATCGGCACTGTCATTTTTTGGTCTTGTCTGGTCAAAATCTGTATCGACATTGCCTCCGTTTATTCTAACATCTACAAATGTATGATGCTGTGTATCTCCTATGCCATCTGCATAATAAGGACGAACACCAAAATGGTTCTGATGTCTTGTCACAATAGTGCCACCGTTTACAATAACTTTTCCTCGTGAGTCTACATCGTATACAGCATGATAACTCATTCCGATAGGAGCACTTTGTACACAGGTAGCCTCTATTTTGCCACCATTTATCTCAATCAATTCAAATTTTATTTTTCCGCCTATACAGGGTCCGGATATATTTGTTAAGCTTTGCACATCTCCATCATTATTCAGTTTTAACGTTCCGCCATTGATAATAATAGTTCCGGCACGTCCCTGCTCCCATCCACCGATAACGGCATTTTCATAAGCTGAGTTTGCTGTCAGCGTACCGGTGCTTTCTTGGGCAACGGTAAGCTTTGCACCTTCCGGCACCCAGATAGCAGGCACTGTCTTAGCTTCTCCAATGCCGATAAGTGTATTTTCTCCTTCAAGTGTAAGCTTACATTCAGCATTTTTCATCACAGTTATTGGAGGAATAAAATCCATGGGGTCTATCTTCGTGTTTTTTAAGGTAATATTGGCGGTTACGCCCTCAGGTATGACAATCGCACCGCCATTCCCCTCTTTAAATTGTGTTGCATCGCCCTCAACAACCATGTCTTTCGAGGTTAAAATATGAAGGATATACTTCTTTTCAATTGGTGCATTTTTAACTTGGTCTCTCTCAGAAGTATATCCATAATTTCTCCATTCATAGTCTACATTCTCCGCTCCGCCGGTTACGGTCAGAGGGTGCTGGCTGTCTGTTACGGCAATCTCATATATCACATCTTTAATCGTGACTTTCATCCACTCTTTGGTGTCAAAAGCCCTGTGTGCTGTAATCAGCCATTTATTATCGGCGTTTTTTGTGGCGGAAAAGAGGGCGCTGTTGCTGACAGAGACTGCTGTCACCTCGCCACTAAGACCCACTTTCGCCAAAATCTCGGATAGGTCAATTGTGCTGTCTCCGGCAAGGACATACTGCATATTACCGTAAGTGAACTCGACGGTATAAAAAGAAAAGCCGTCGGTTTTGGCACTGACTTCGTCCCCTTTTACCTCGGTCTCAAGCTTTTCTGCTTGACTGGTCTCATCCACATGGTAGATGTCTGCACTGAGGTTTTGGTTTTTTGCCTCTTCCATCTGAAAGCTGACAGAGACCTCGCCCTTTTTTGTATCGGGTTGCACTTCATTGCCAAAAGTATCCAGTACCGCTATGTCAAAGGTATAGGATGTGGCTACATTTTTGCCTGTTTCTCTTTTTTCCTCGATGGCTTCGTTGACCTTTTCTGCCTCTGAATTGCTGACTTTTCTGACTTTTAATGCCTTGGCGTCTTGGAATACGCCGTCGTCCGCTTTGACGGATATCTTAACGCCGTCCACGACTGCCGACTGCTCAAAGCCCGGTTTGACAGTTTCCTTATCCCTAATGCTTACATGAATCTTAGGCAGCTCCACATCCTCCGCTATATTGTACTGCTCCGGTATAACAGGATTAAATACAAAGCTGTCTCCAATATTTTCGGATGAAAAGGATGTTTTACTGCTGTTTTCTTCGTCTATCTCCCATCTTACATTTTGGAGAGTTACATCTTTTAATGCAGTTTCTTTTATCACTTCATTTTCATCGCTGTTTTTTGCCGGCTCTACTGCTGATGTATCAGATTTTTCTGCTTCTACCGATTCTTCTGCTGATGTATTATCTTTTGCCGGTTCTGCTGTTTCCTCTACATCTGCTTTTACAGAGTTTTCCGCTTCTTCCTCTTTTGTTTCTACTAAATGAAGCTCGCTTTGTGTTGCTTTGGGAAGCACTTTATCCTTGCTCATACTGTTTTTATCTACAAGGGCAGTTTCTTCCACTAAGATTTGCAAGGTATCGGGAAATGTTACTGCCGATAAGTCCTCACCTTGCCGGATTTCCTGTTCCCGCACGCCGTCAGGTAGGGAAGAAAAGGCGATAATTTCCTTTTCGCTATCCCCTTTTGTATCGCCTGACATGGCAAAAGTATTCACCCCCGAATAGGTCAAAGTCAATACCATGCACAGGACAAAAGAAAGCAAACGGATCGGCAGACTTCTTCTGTTTTGATACATTCTTTGCCTTTTGTTATTTTCCATGATGTCATCCTCACCCCCTTTACTTTATTTTGCTTTATCCCATGCAGAAATAGACACATAGACATCGTTATAGTCTTCGTCTGTATAATCTTCCCCCGCAAGAATAAACGCTTCTCCTACACAAGTTCCATTTACTGATGAGATATCCGACATGTTATGCCAAGTTTTCACTTCTTTGTTTCCTGAAGAACTAATCTGTATCCTCAGATGGTCATTTTCCACAAATGCTGCCCCCTGTGCGAGTGGCGGGGCAATATCAACTGATTTCTTGGACGCCTCAAAATACACTTTATGATCATCCAGCAGTTTTACTGTAATTTTATTTGCGGCTTGTGTTGTTACAAACCAAGACATGTATTGCCCTTTCTTAATACGATCTAAATGAAATTCACTGATTTGTGACATGATTATTTCCTCCTCATAATTTTTTTTGTTTTGTTATATGCTTCTGTAAAGACCTTAAGTTCATAATCCATGGATTTTTTATAAATGTCAAACGCAACTTTCTCATCAAAAGCCTTTCCATGTTTCTGCCACTTGTCGATAAATTCTCCGATATTCAATGCACTGTCAAAGCTGCCCTCGCCATAGTAATTTCCGGAAAACCAATCTGCATATACTCCCGGACTGTAATCCTTATTTTCCATAATCTGCTTGGAAAACCAAGGCCACAGATAGTAACAAGGAATATACGAGACAAGTGTATAAATCGGATCATTGCTGCACATAACATTATGTTCGTGTTCCGCATAGCCATACATAGTTTCCGTAGGTGTAACACTGTCGGACTGACGCAGATGCCAAGAGTCAAGAAATACCCTATTGTAGTCGTCATAGCTGTCTGCCATACCGCTTACCAGCTGATACATCTCCTTCTCTTCCCGGCTGTCTATTTTACAAAGCAGCGATTTCAAGGTGTCCGCAGCCTTATAGCAATAATAAGAATCCAGTACTGTCAGACTTCCATAGTACAGCGGATCCAGTTCTCCGATTTTCATAGCCTGAAGGTAAGCGGTATTCACTACATCATTAGCTGTCTCAATATTAGCGTTAAACGCCCGATAGAAAAAACTGTCCGCATCCAGTTGGTATGTCTCTTTGCGAAGGTTAGCCGGTAAATATGGAATAAAAGACAGGCTTCTTGTTAATATGTGATTCATATTTTCATCTCCTCTATTCAAAATATATTGCAACCAATACTCAAAATTTATTGCAATCAATATAGTTGCCTTTATTTCATTACACGCAAAAACGCCGCATCCTGAATCGAATGATTCAGAAAATGCAGCGTTTACCCTGATCTATATGGAATTGTAGTGTAAAAATAGACGCAATTATCCCTGTGCTGTGCTGTGCTGTGCTGTGCTGTGCTGTGCTGTGAAAATTCTATTCTTACTTGCCATGGATGTCAACTCCTTTTCTACATAATTTGTCTATTCTATTTAAAACATAAAATTGAAAATTATACAAGAAAAGCGGCATGAGTTGCAATCAAAACGGCACGAGATGACAAATTAATCTTCATTAAGCGGAATGGCGATATTGACATAAAATTCCTGTTCGTCATGGGAAAACTCCACTTGCCCGTTGTATTTCTCCACTGTGGATTTGATAGAGGCAATCCCAAGACCTCTGCCGTTTCTTTTTGTGGAATAATATTCTCCGCTTTTCCTCTTTATATTTCCGTCAAAGCCGTTGGTTTCCACAATATAGAGCCAACAGCCTCCGTGTGTCGTCATAGTGAGTTCAATAAAACGCTCTTTGTCGTCAGCATTTTTCGCGGCATCTATCGCATTTTCTAAAAGGTTGCCAATCATCGTACACAGCTCAACATCGGAAAGTATCTGCCATTTATCAATGTCAATGCTGAAACTGACATCTATTCCCTCGTTTTTTGCCTGTGCCGCATAAAAATTCAAAACGGCATTTACAGCATTGTTTTTGGTATAGATAAGCGTTTCGTTTGTCGGAAGCTCTCTCATATAGTCTGCAAGGTAGGCATTGACGGCATCTGTATTGCCCAATTCTGCCATATTTTTTAAGGTTATCAGTATCTGTCTGAAATCATGTCTTGCCCTTGCAGAGTCATGAATATATTTCATCTGGGTATCGTATTGCTTTTCCTGTATTTTCAGGATTTTTCTTTCCTGCTCGGACTTTGCCGCATCCAGCAATATACTTACAATGAAATAAAACACGACATTCATGACCATCCAGATAAAAAAGACAATCGAAAGGATAATCCGTACTACCGTTCCGACCCTGTTTACATAAAAGGTTTCGTATTTTAGCGGACGCATAAAAAGATTAATCATCAAGATAGAGCCTGAAAAGGGAAGTGTCATAAGATATACCCTTGCAATATGCAGTCGTTCCACCAGTTTACTCCCATATTTTCCAAAGAAAAATCCGACAGGAATTGCCAGTATCGTACTTGCCGCTAAGAGGAAAAAGGTGTAGTCCATACTCGCAGAATTGATACCGAGATTCGGATGTTTTGCCGCATCAAAACAGGCGGCAAAATTTGCCAGTATGGACATCACCGCCATCACATTTACAAATATTGCAGCTGCCTTGCTGATAGATGCCCTTATACTGTGGACATAAAAAGTAAAGCACCCTATCAGTACAGGAAACAGGATGACATTGGCATCGGAAGGAAAATATATCTCCGTAAAAGAGCCTAAAACAGAAAGGATAAGGAACGCAGGGACTGCCATTATCAAAAGCCGGCGAAGCGGGTATCTAATCTGCCTTCTCATCGGAAGATAACAGAGGATAGCCGCCGGAATAAGCACAAAATATTCCAATAAAGTTCGGGCAAGCTGTTCATTCATTGTTTTGCCTTGTGCCTCCTTTCCATAGCTTCTTTTCTTAATTTCTGGAAAATATAATTTTGCCAAGTGGACACAAACTGCTTTTCCTTTCTGAGATTGCAGGGAAATTCAATCCCGTTTTCAAGGTAACAGACTCCGCTTTTAAAACTCTGTATAAAGTCCATATTGACTATCACGCCCCGTAGGATGAGGAGAAATCTTTTATCCTGAAAAATCTCATCACAAACGCCTGAAAAGGTCAAGCGGGGTGCATAGGTATTTCCGTGCTTATCATAAATTTCAACATTGTGGGCAGAGGCACTTACTGCCACAATATCGAAAAATGCAAGATGATACTCTGTTCTGTTTACAGAAAAGGAAAGGCTCTGAGTTAAATCTGTCTTTCTCTTTAAAATATCGTCCATAATTCGAAAAACCTGTACCTGTTCCGCCGGTTTTTCGATATAATCAAAGGCATGATTGTGCAGGGCTGCTACATGGTGTTCCGCACTTGTCGTCAGAAAAACCAAAATGACATCGGAATCTGTTTTACGAATAATTTCAGCCGCCTGCATTCCGCTCATCCCATCCATATAGATGTCCAGAAAAAGAATCGTATAGAGGAAAGGCTGATAGTTATCAAGCAAAGCTTCTGCACTTTCAAAATGCTCTATATTCAGTTTTTCACCGCCGGCATTCGCATACTTTAAAAGAATGCCGCCAAGCTTTTCTCTGTCCTCTTTCCTGTCATCTACAATGGCAATGTTCATAGTTATCAACTCTCTTTTCTATTGTCAGGTTTGGGGGGTAAGATACCGACATTTTTATGTAAATAAGATTGATCATACTTATTTTCTTTCAATAAGTTTGCATAATACTATATGGTATATTGTACCATATAGCGGAAGAATAATCTATCGGATTAAAAGTTATTATACTGTCGTTTATTTATAAGAGACTTATTTTACAGCGTCTTACTATTATAGTTTTGTCAACTATACGAAAATCCTTTTAATATAAGAAATTCATTTGAAAGTCAGCATAATATTAAAGTCGGTATAACATTTGTTATCCGGAATTCCGGGTAATTGAGTTATACCGACTTTAGAGTTATACCGACTTTCAAGCAGGAGTGTTATGTTGGGTAGATTACAAACATTAAAAGTCGGTATAACTTTTGTAGTTTTTGATTTGGAATAAATTAACTGATTGAAAATTCAAGTGCAAAAAAGTCGGTATAACTTTTTATTAAATCAGACCATATAATTTTTTTAGAATATCTTCGTCATCTATAATATATTTAGGAATATCTATCTCACCGATAATATTTTTACCCATAGATTTTTCAATGGCTCTTCTTTTTTGATCTGTATCTGCGTGAGCGTATATTAGTGTTGTTTCTAAATTTGAATGTCCTAACCATTGGGATATTAAGGTCAAATCCATCCCATGTTGATATAAATGCATCGCTCTGCTATGTCTAAAAAGGTGCGGGTGAATTTTTTCCGGTACTTCAGGACAAATTTTTCTTGCAGAGTCTGCATACTGATTCAAAAATTTTCTGATATTATCATCTGACATAGCTTGAATTATGTTTTTTCTTTTGGTATAAAAAAGCGGTTTCTTTGAATACTCATTTTCATCTTTGTGATAGATTTGCAAGTAATTTAAATAATAACTTACTGTATATTCCATAATAGGAACTACTCTTGTTTTATTACCTTTTCCAAAAAGCATAACAGTGGGTGTTTTACCTAATTTAATATCACATACTTTAAGATTTATGATTTCTTGTATTCTTGCACCTGTATCATACATAAGAATCATAATAAATTGATTCCTAATTCCTTTTTTAGTTTTTGTATCAGCCTGATTGATAAGAGTATGGACTACTTTTTCGCTCATATATTCTACTGCTTTAGATTCTACTTTTTGTTTTGGAATCTTAGATATATTTGAATGATATATCATATACTCAGGATTCATATCTGCAGCATAGCTTAAAAATGAAAGTATAGAGTTTAGTCTATGATTTCTTGTTTTTTGCGAAAGCCCTTGTTCCTTTACAATATTTTCAAGGTATGAATCTACAGTTTCGTAGTCTAAATCTTCAAAGCCTACTTCATTTAATTTTATGTTTTTCTTTTTTAGAATATATTCTAATAGCTTATGGATAACACTACGGTACGCTTTAATTGTGTGGATACTTGCACATCTTTGTACAGGTAAATAATGATTGAAATAATCATTAAGTGTCTGAAAAAACACTTCATCTTTTAATCTTCCCATAGCGTTACCTCCGGTAAAATTTTTTGCATATAATTCCAATCAATACCGGATGATTTCATTAAATTTTCCGGTAGAATATGAATGTAATATGCTGTAGCTGATAATGAACTATGTCCCATATATGTGCTTAAATATGGAAGTTTTGAATTTAAATCAACTTTTTCAGATAGCCATTTGCTTAATACTGCTGATGCAAAACGATGTCTTAAATCGTATACTCTAACGATTGGAAGAATATCAGGATCTATCTGTGATTTTGAATCTATGAAAAATTTCTTAAACCATCTTTGCAATAAGGCTTCTGAGTATGGATTATCATGTGATAAAGGAAAAAACCATTCGCAATTTTGATATGCCAAATCCCTAAGATATGAATATTTTTTAGCTAATGAAAGCATATCATCTGACATAACAACTATACGCTCTTTATGATTTTTCGTTTGAGTTATTAAAATTTCACCTGTTTTTAGATTAATAGTTGTTCTTTTTAAGAGTCTTGCTTCTCTTGGTCTTAAACCGCAAGTATAGATAAGACGAAATATAGTAGAGAATACCAAACCCTGAAATGAATTGCGACTGTTCTTTGATTTATCTATTGTTTTAAATAATGAGCTTAATTCATCTTCGGTGAATATATATGGTCTAAACTTTTGTTTCATTCCATTAAATTTATTTGATAAAACATAAGCGTTAATTCCAATATTTGATAAATACTTTCCGAATCCTCTGATGAATCCCGCTCTTGCTTGAATGATACAGTCTGATTTACATTCACTTGCACTTATCCAATCTAAAACAATGTCTTTAGTTAAATATTCATCTTTGGGATAATTTTTAAGGCAATATCTATCAAAATTTTTGCAATATGGAAGATAGGTATTTTCTGAATATCCTATAGTTTTTTTGTATTCAATCATAGATTTTAAAGAGGATGAAAAGTTACTTGAAAAAATTGTATTCATAGTAATTCACCTCTTTCAAGACGTATATTTTCGAAATTTAAGCTACACTCCTTTAAATTTTCTGAGTCTAAAGACAAATATATTTTTGTGGTTTCTATATTAGTGTGTCCTAAAACTTGGGATATAGTTGTTATAGGAATTCCTGCAGTTATCATATTTTTTGCTAAACGACATCTAAGGCTATGGAATCCCTTTCCGTCAAAAGCTACTCTTTTTATCCCTGCTTTTTCACAATATGTGTTAAACATATATGCAACTGTAACAGCAGTAATCGGAGCAAAAGGAGCTTTTTCTCTTAAAAATATTTCTCTGCACTCTGATTTTGGGCGTGAATTTAAAATATAATCTTTTATATATTCTCCTGTTTTAGGGATTATGGGAAGTGATAGAGATTTGCCTGTTTTTGATTGAAAAATATGAATTTCTCCTTTTAGCCAATCAATATCAGTAAGTTTCAAATTTACAATATCTATTGCTCTAAGTCCTGTACTCGCTCCTAATTCTATTATAGCCATATCTCTTTTTCCAATATCCGTAGAGGTATTAATATTTTTTTGTATCAGATTTAATTCATCATCAGTTATTGGATTTCTTATAGATGTTTTTCTTGGAATTTTATACGAAAATAAAGGTATCTTTTCCGGAATTTCATCATCAATAGCATGAAGAAATTTATAAAATTTTCTAAGATAACAAAATATATTATGCAAAGAACCTGATGAAACTTTACTTCCTGTATCAACAATAAATTCTCTTATGTCCTTTGTTTTAATTTCTTTTACTGAATGAATTCCTCTTTTCTCAAAGTAATGTAAATATCTACGAATTGCCCATGCAAAATCCCATTTTGTATTCAAATGAAAATCTCTGGAATTTAAAAACGAGGACAGCAATTTTGAATTTTCATCATTTAAAATAAACTTACTCTGCTTTTTATTGAAAGATAAGTCCAATTTTCCTGTATTATAGAACTCATCTAATCTGTCCCCTGCTTTACGAATTTTGAGATAGAACGAACGACTTATTTCACCTTTTTGGTATTTTAACCAGATTTCATTAATATATTTTTTTGTAACTGAGGGATCATAATATTCAAATCCTAATTTTTCATAGAATCTCATAATGGAAGAGAAATCATTATATATATTTCCCCATAAAGTATGCTTGTCATACCCACAGTTTTCCAAAAAATCCATAATTGGTGAAAGCATATCTTTCACATAAACAACGTATTGTTCCATAAAAGCTCCTTTTAATAAAATAGTCAGAAAAACTTCTGCTTCTTTTATTATCTTTAGTTGATTTTATGGTTTCAATAAAAAGTTATACCGACTTTTTAAAATATACATTTTACATTCAAAAATTTAATTTACTTGGAAATACAAAATATTATACCGACTTTTCCGTATGAAGACTCATTAAATGTCGTGGTTTCATCTAAAAATCGGTATAATAAAAAAGTCGGTATAACTATTATTATCTGGAATTCTGGATAACTATGAGCAAGCACAGTAAGTGCATATGCACTTACGAAAAAACGGACTAAGCAGGTCAGAGTGCCGCTGCTTCTTTTTTTCCGTTTTGCTTGTTGGGGAGTATCCCCAAACCCCTATGTGAGTATCCTTGATTTATGGCGTTACCTAACTATCTTTTAGAAAAGTTCAGCTACCCTCATTGAATCTTTCTTGCAAAAATGATATAATGTTCTTGTATTCTATATAACTATTTTATCTCCATGCAGGAGATTTCCGATGAGGAAATATACCATAAAGCAAAACCTGTAAGTCAAGTTTTATACTTGATTTTACAGGTTTTTTCTTTTGTCTTTTTACTATGTTATATGAATTTAGGAGGTTTTAGGATGACAAACAGAGTGAGAAAACATGGCATTTATTTAATGCTTTCAGATGATGAACTAGAGATTTTAGAGAACAAATACAAGCTCTCCGATTGCAGAACTTTGCGTCAATTTATTATGAAGTGTGTTTTAGGTAAGGATATTTTCGTACTGGATATGACAGTTTTCCGAGAGCTGTCTGCAAATGTTGGCAGGATAACAGGCAGTATTAATCAGATTGCAAAACGAGTCAACTCTACCGGTGTGATTTATAAAGAGGATATTCTTGATATAAAAGAGTTACTTCAAAGACAGGGAAAAGACATTTATTCTTTGCGAAAGAAGCTATATGAGTTAGGAAATTTAGAAACCGTAAACACGGAGGGAGTCTAATGGCTGTTACCAAGATTCACCCCATAGAAAAAACATTATGCTTAGCTCTTAACTACATTATGAACGAGGATAAAACAGATGAAAAAATCCTTATTTCCTCTTTTGGTTGCAATCCTAAAATGGCTCATCTTGAGTTTGAACAGACAAAAAGAGAATGTAATTCTAAGGCAAAAATCTTAGCAAGACATTTAATCCAAGCATTTGCTCCAGGAGAAACCACACCAGAACAGGCACATCAAGTAGGACTAGAGTTATGCAAAAGAGTCTTGCAAGGAAAGTATGAGTATGTACTTACCACCCATATTGATAAAGGGCATCTTCATAACCATATTATATTCAACAATGTGAGCTTTGAATCTGGAAAAGCATATCAAAGCAATAAGAGAAGTTATCATCAAATCAGAACGGTCAGCGATGAACTTTGTAAAGAAAATGGTTTATCCGTTATTGATGAACACTATAAAAAATTCAAAAATAGATATTCTACAAATGGTAAAAGCTATATGGAATATAGCGAATTTAAGAGGGGAAGTTCTTGGAAAAATAAGTTACAGCTTGCTATCGACAAAGCGATTTTAAAGTCCAATACTTATGAAGAATTTCTGAAAATAATGGAGGAGTTCGGTTATGAAATTAAAATTGGCAAATATCTTTCATTCCGCCATAAAGATAAAAAAGACATCGGCAGATTTACAAGAGCAAAGGCAAGTGTACTTGGAGAAGATTATACGAAAGAAAGAATTAAAGAACGAATAGAAGATCCGAATAAACAGCATATTTATGTTAATCAGGAATGTCATTATGAAAAACGCTCCTACAAAAAAATGAACACTATTGTAGATATAAAGAACAATAAAAAAGTAAAATCATCTAAAGGCTATGAGGTATGGGCTGATAAACATAATATGAAAACAATGGCTTCCTCTTTAAATGAAATGAGAAGGTATGGCATAAACTCTTATGAAGGATTGGATTTAAGACTAAAAGAGCTTGCTTCAGATAGACAAAAAATCTTGGATCAGATTAAACAGACAGAAAAAGAAATGCAATCCATATATTCTGCAATAGAAAATAAAAATACCCTATATAAAAATCAACTGATCTATGATATGTACTTGGAAAATAAAAAGGATGCTGTCCTTTATGAAGAATATAAGCCTCAAATTATCGCCTATGAAATAGCCTTAAAAGAGCTTAAAAACTCTGGGTATCAAACCTCAGATATTAAGTTTTTAGCCGATAAATACAGTACTTTAGACCAATCAAAAGCTTCTTTTATGTCGGAATACACTGCCAAAAACTCTATGCTCCATGAATTGCAGCAAGCCAAGAAAAATACAGATTTATACCTTGATAATCACTTGGAGAAATAAAAAGAAGGGAGATCACTTTTGAGAGTGTGAAACTTTTTCTGTAATTAGCCTTCTGTGGTAGATTGGTGAATGTATCCTGCTATTTGCAAGGGATACGCCTTTAGGTCAATATATTAAATTTGCTTACGCATGTCAAGAGAAGCCAAGCCATTTGGGCTGGCTTCTCTTGAGTTATATATAAGTTAATTTGTTTCCGGCATTCTGCCTGGGTACATTATGCAGAATTCTCCATATACCTTTGCCCAGTTTCTTATCGGAAGATACCATTTCTTCGTAGCTTGCATCGTAGATAGGTATAGGGCTTTTAGCAATGCTGTATCGCTTGGAAATACGCTTCTTTGTCTGTTTAGCTTCTTGTATGTGCTGTTTAGACTTTCAATAGCGTTTGTGGTGTAAATTACCTTGCGTACATCTTGCGAGAACTTAAATATTGGCGTTATAGCATCCCAGTTATCTTCCCAGCGTTTCATAGAATTAGGATATTTACTATTCCATTTTTCAGTAACTTCATGCATGTTCTCGTACGCTGTCTTCTCATCCGGTGCATGGTAGATAGTTTTTAAGTCACTAGCAAACGATTTCATGTCCTTGTAGTTTACATATTTAAGTGTATTTCTTACCATATGTACGATGCATCTTTGGTATTCTGCTTCTGGATATGCTGTAGATATCGCTTCTTTTATCCCTGTTAATCCATCTGCGCAAATAACCATAATATCTTCCACACCGCGGTTCTTTAATTCATTCAGAACCCCAAGCCAGTATTTGCTGCTCTCGTTTTCACCTATCTGCAGAGATATTACTTCTTTCTTTCCATCTGCATTTATCCCCAGCATTACATATGCTGCAAGCTTCTTAATTACATGATCTTCACGCACAGAAAAATGAACCGCATCTATGAATACTATTGGATACACGCTATCAAGGGGTCTCTTTTGCCAGTCATCTATATCTTGCAAAATCTTGTCGGTAACATTGGAGATGAAGCTTTCACTGCATTCAAAACCATAGATATCTTCTATCTGGTCAGATATCTGCCTCGTTGTAAGTCCTCTTGCGTACATGGAGATTATCTTTTGATCTATTTCCGAGATGTCCTTTTGCCTCTTTTGTACCACCTGTGGCTCAAAAGAGCTGTTTCTATCTTGCGGTACTTCTAGTTCAAATTCTCCATACCTACTTCTAACGCTCTTTCTCTTACTTCCGTTTCTGTAGTTATCTTTCTC
>ERZ773083.1459-NODE-1459-length-16104-cov-3.513801_pt1 | contig 16104 bp, 14 predicted proteins | sample MGYA00511465_ERZ773083 | MGnify/ENA primary metagenome ERZ773083 (study PRJEB29015, sample SAMEA2738001) | human oral metagenome | biome: human oral; feature: human-associated habitat; material: dental | place: China | collected 2060 ... | reverse complement strand
GATGCAAAAGAATTGCAGCTACAACATTTTTATATTTCTTGGATATGAACCGAATTCTCTATAAAAATAATAAGAAAATACTATCAGACAGCACCTTAGTTGCCCTAACTCTTCTTATCGCAGAATCAAAACCCCAGGAAAAAGAAATCATGATTAACATAGTAATGAACTTCTTAACATGGTAAATTATACTCCCTTAAGACATTTACGCAGATAGAAAAAAGGGGTTGTCGGGAAATAGATAACTTAAAAATAGGTAGTGTGTGGCTCATTTTGAGTCACACATTCCCTAAACTTTTCCTGAAAAGAAAAAAAGATGGCTAACGATAACCATCTTTCTCCGTTACATGTTATAATCCCGTCTTTGACACTTTTATAATCAAAAATCGTTGTACACCCTTGTGTATAGTGGGTTACAACGATTTTTATCTTTATCACGTTCTTTAGTATTTTATTCCTGTTCTTTACTAAGCTTCTGAATTGTCTTCATTTTACTTTTTGTTATAAATTGATAGTCTGTACGGAAACCACTTACTTCGTGCAAATCATCTGTTATGCTTTCTCTATTGTATAACAGCATAAAGCCCTGTTCCTGCAAATCAGCAAAGTTCATTGCTTTTAGTGTGTTCAATATTTCTTCACATGTATACTTATAATCCAGCTTTTTCTCAAGATATCTATAAAGTGTTAATGCTAAGAAACAGATTAAAAAGTGTGCACGGATTCTGTTCTCGTCCTGCAGATACACAGGCCTTGCAGCAAAATCTGTTTTCATAATGCGAAAACATTCCTCAATTTGCCACCTTCCCTCGCTGACCTTTAAAATATCTTCCACATTGTCATCCAACAGGTCTGTACACACTGCATAAAGCCCATCATACATAGATTCTTCGTTAATCTTATTCCCATCAAGATAATGATGAATATCAGCAACCTCACCTTCCTTTGTGACAGCCTCTGCACCTATAAAACGTGCCGGGTCATTAGGATTTTTACGGTTCTTTTTTGTAGTTCCCGAATCAATCATTTTTTGTGCACGATCTACCTGTCTTTCACGAATGGCTTTTTGATAAGCGGCATATTTAGGTGAGTAAGTAACAATAAGCCTCTGGTCTATTCTCTTTGTAATATATGGCTCATCTTTGTAATAAAGCCCCTTATCATCGGGATCAAGTTTTGTTATGTCTACAGGCTTATTGTCTGAAACACGCTTAAAGCCTTGTGAATTAAGAACCCATTCTTTCTCTTCTTTTTTCAGCTTTTTAATTGACTGTGTAACAATAAAGGAGCGTTCAGCTGTGTGGTTATAAAATCTGATACTTTCAGAGCCAAGTCCTGCATCACTGCAATAGATAAATTTATGACAGCCAAAATCCCTAAGGACTTTTTGCTCCAAAGGTTTTAAGTAAGTCTGTTCATTGGCATTACCGGAGAAAAGTGAGAATGCAAGAGGAATGCCATCTCCGTCCATAAAAAGTCCCATCTGCATAATAGGATTAGGACGGTGTTCTTTGCTTTTACCATACTTTTTGCTTCCATCTTCCTGTTCGATTTCAAAGTAATAGTTAGAACAGTCATAGTAAAGAACCTTATCATTTCTGCTTCCTAAAAAATGGCTGTTTTTATAAACCTCAGCTTGAATCTGTACTGATATAATTAATTTGTAACACTCTGTTCGAATAATATATAATATTTATTATCCAAGGAGGACATAAAAATGTCAGTACGTTACAGTGAAAACTTTAAAAAAGAAGTCGTTAGAGCCTATATGACCGGCGACAAATCTTACATTCAGCTTTCAGCAGAATATAACATTGCTAAAAGTACTATTAGTCAATGGGTTAACAAATACCAAGAAGAATGCCTTTATACCACTCACAGTACCACTGAATCCAATGAAGCAAAAGAAATCAGAAGACTTAATCAATTACTTAATGAGAAAGATAAGGAAATATCTTTCCTAAAAAAAGCAGCGGCATTCTTTGCGAAGGAAATCGATTAGTGGTATATCGATTCATCGATGATAATAAAGAAATCTTTGGTCTCAGATGGCTATGCAAGCAGTTCGGAATTAGCCCTAACTGCTACTATAATTATAAAAAAGGGTTTAAGAAGAAATATCATCAACGTCTAATAAATATATTTAAATTAATCAAATATATTTATTACAACAATAATCGTGTAATTGGTTACAGAACTATGCGAGTGTTTCTTAAACGCTATGGCTATGAGTTCAGTAATACCACTATACATAAGTATATGAACAAAGAGCTTAATTTATGCGCTGTTATTATGCGTTCAAAACCGGGATATAAAACCGGTAAAAAGCATAAGATTTTTGACAATCTCTTAAATCAAAACTTCAAAGTTAATTGCAAAAATAAAGTATGGTGCACAGATTTTACTTACATGCGCCAAGCAAATGGTAAATTTAGATACAACTGCTCCATAATAGATTTATACGACCGAGTTGCAATAGCTTCTGTTAATGGCGACTATATAAACACACAATTAGCTATAGATACACTTAATCAGGCTTTAGAGAAGGAAAAATATCCTTCTGTTATTTTACATTCAGATCAAGGTGTACAGTATACTTCTTGTGAGTTTGTAAATTTCTGCAAAGACAACAATGTAACTCAGAGTATGAGTAAAGCAGGCTGCCCTTACGACAATGCAGCTATGGAAAGATTCTATAATACTTTTAAAAGTAATTTTTATAATGTAGCCAGTTTCACTAGTGCAGAGGCAATGGATGAACTTACTACAAAATATATCAATTGGTACAACTACATCAGGCCTCATTCGTATAACAATTATTTAACACCAATGGAGGCTCGCTACAGATAGATATTTATCGAACAAGGTGTTACAAAAAAGCTTGACCAGTACAATCATCTGTCTCTATGATATGGATACCTTCTCGGATACGTCTTAAAGCATCCAGGCATCGGTCAATTACGACATTGCCGATTTTCCCCTTGAAATCTGCATCCTTCATCCTTAGATTGTCGACAAGAGCCTTGTTAATCCAGTTTTCGTAGGAATCGGCAAGTGTGTTCAGTTTCCCGATAGTATCTTCCTTTTTGGCTTTTGCCGACATTGTGAATGTAGAGAAAAAGTATCGGTCGAAACCATCAAGAGCAGCACTCACGCTTGGGAATTCATATTCCGGTATGAATGCAGATCTGACAGACGTAGTTCTTCCGTCAACTGGTGTATCCCATACCGCGGCACATCCTCTGCCGCGTCCAAGAATAGGACGCTGTTCAAAGTAAAATTCATCAGCCGCAAGGATTTTTCGGCAGATATGCTCAGCAACAAAAGCAGCAGACCCATCTTCGGAATATGCCTTCAACTCCACCTAGAACATAATGGCTTCTACGCTGCTTGCCGGATTTTTTCTTTTGTTTACGACATAGGCTGTTACAAGAGAGTAACCGCCCTTCAATCCAATCCGCGATACATGCACATGAACATTGGAATCACAGACAAGCTGATATTCCTTCGTGCGCCCGAAATCAACAAAGTTGACATGAATCGTCTCCTTCATCGGGATGCGCGTATAGATAGCACGGCTGTGTTCTTTTTCGTCTTTTCCCGTGTATTTCTCTGAAGACTTTGAATAGTCTCCCCACGAGACATCCAGGTTGATACCCGGCAGATCGCTCTGTACATAAAAGCTGATACCGATAGAGGACGGCAGCTTGAAATGTGTCGTAGAAATCGGCTCGTTGTCATCATCCTCTCCGGCAGTAAAATCTTCTCCGTCTTCAAAAGCCATGTCGGCATCAACTTCCTGCTCACCGGCGCCGGAATAATCTTCATCATCGCTCTGTATATCAAGCATTCCAACCAGATAAGCATAACGGGGATTCTCTTCCAGAACCTCCTCAGCTTCTCTGGGGCCGATGAGATCAGTTCTTATGGCATCAATGATTTGCTGTCTGACTTCTGAATACTTAAACCTGTCAGCCATTATTCGTCCTCCTTAACGGCATGAGCCGTACCGAGCGTATATTTGCATGTATTTCCGGGATGAATGTTGTCATCGGAAACAAGCTTGTATTCCCATTTCTTATGATCGGGATCTGCTGTGGAAGCAAATCTGCACCACTTGATTCCTTCCCGCGCCTTGGAAACAACCTCATCAGAAGTCACCTCGTTCAAAGCTTTGACTTCAACCATGAATTTTCCTGCTGTCGTCTCAACCAGGAAGTCCGGATTGTACTGCTGGCCAGCTTTCCAGAAAAGACCAAGCTGATTCAGAGGCGGTTTGATCCAGCGGATAACATCCGGATCTTCCTCCAAGATAATGGAGAACTGCCGCTCGGTATCACTATCAAACGCATTTGCCGGATAATATGATTTCTTATACCCGGTAAAGAGATACTTCTTGATGTTGCTCTTATCCGTGAACGGCTTGTCAAACCTGACTTTTCCGTCCTCTTTTACATTCTTTACAAACCGACGGAACAGGATAAGATCTTTCTGAATAATATGGATATCCTGCGTTTTTCGATCCATATGCTCATAAATCTGCTTTCTGATATCCGTTACAATCAATGTCGCATACCGACGCACAATACGACGTTTGTTTTCCTCATCTCCAGGTATCTGGGCAAGGTACTGTTCCACAACGTCAATCACGAAGTCGGCATCATCGTAGGAAAGCTCGCTGATAGCATCAAGCAGCATACAGGCAAGCGTATTCATGGCATCGTTTACCTCAAGAATCTGTGCATCCACCAGCGTAAGGAGCTGCTGGTTAATCGCATCAAACCGTTCAATCTTTGCCATGGCAACTTCAAAATCAGGAATAGTACGCTTAACCTCAAAACGATTGAACTTCACTTCCGATGTTGTCTGTACCAGAATCTTCGGAACAGAGATAGCTTTTGCAGAGTATTCTGTTACCGCTTTTACGAATTCTTCTTTGGAAAGCGGCTGTTTCTCAGCCTTGCTTTCCTGTTTTGAAGTAGAAGGTGCCGCCGCATCAGTGCTTCCAGTAGACATTGCATCAGGCTGAATATCAAACAGCGTCAGCTGTCCCGGATCATCTTTCCTATCTTTTTTCTGAACAGCCACGAAATTCTTCAAATATTCCTGGTAAATCTCAAGCTGTGTCTTCGGATTAAACACCTCAACAAAGGTTTTTACACCAGAGGCCGAAATTGCGAAGTCAAACAGCGATAACTGTCCATCATCTACCCCCGCAGATACGTCCACTGATTCCGACGGTTCAACATTGGATGAATCCAGATCACGGTAGCGGAAGATATCGCTGTTCTTTATTTCATCCACCAGTTCTCTGTAATGATCGTGGGCGACAATATCCAGGGAGTCTAAATCTTCGTTCCCAGTCTGCTCACCAAACGGCAGCCTCAATCCGCGACCAATGGTCTGCATGGCAAGAATATCACTCTTTGCAGCATTCAAAGGGATGATCGTAAACAAGTTGTTCACGTCCCATCCTTCCTTCAGCTTATATACGTGCAGAACTATCTCAACGGGATTTGAAGCACTCTCAATGGACAGAAGAAGGCGGATATTTTCTTCTGATTCTTCACCGGTTTGCTTTGAATGAATCTCGATGACTTTTCCTTTATACTTTCCATTCTGGAAGCTGCCACTGTCGATCAGAGCGCGTATTTTCCTGGCATGCTCCGTGTCCTTGCAGGCAATCAGCACGATAGGTTTTACATAGTCCAGGTCGTTCTCATTGCAGTATTCCCTCAAAACAGTCTTACGATGCTCATGCAGGGTTAGACCATCACGGATTTTCATTTCTTCAATATCTTCCTGGCTGTATCCCGCAGTATTGGAACGCCCTATTACTACAGGGATCTTCAGATATCCCTCAACAGCGCCACGGGCAAGATCATATGCGTATATAACATTTGATGTGCTCTTCGGCGTTGCGGTAAATTCCAATCCGAGAACAGGTTTCAGGTAATTGATGGCTTTCATGGATGCCGGCGCATAATAGCGGTGCGCCTCATCCATGCAGATGACCAGATCATCAAACTGAGACAGTACATCAGCGAAAGATGCCCCCAGAGTCTCCTTGAATTTATGAAAGTTAAACTGGGTGTCTGTCTTGCTGTTAAAAATCTTCCCGATATTGAAGATGAACAGCTGGATTTCTGAAGTTCTCTCGATCTTGAGAGTCATCTGCTCAAACTTCACCGGATAAGTGTCGTAATTCTCCCCGTCATATACCTTCGGCCTCCCCATTTCGGCTTCCAGTCCCTTGAAGATATACTTCGGATGATTAGGATTCGTTTCCTTGCGGAGCTTGTCGTAGATTGTGTTACCCGGTGCCAAGATGAAGAAATGCTTATAACCTTTTGTTTTGTACAGGTAATATATACAGGCTCCCATGAGCCGGGTTTTTCCAATACCGGTCGCCATAGCATAGCAAAATGAAGGGAAGTCAAACTTCGCATTGATTTTCCTTTGCTTTTCACAGTATTCCGTGGCGGCAGCTTCAATCGTGTCTTTGCTGTCCTTTTTATAATCGCAATGTGTACTGATAGCATCGAGATATGAGAGTGCCTCTTCCTGCGGGGTTCTGAGGCTCATAGCATACCTGATCTTGTTTACTGTCTCCGACATTTACCTCACCTCACTCTCAAAATCGCACTTATCCAGCAAATCCTTCGGAATTTTCTTTACCTCTATGTTTTCCGGCAAAGCCATATCAGACTGCACTTTCGTACCGTAGACCAATAGAGACTGTCCTTCTGAAAGCCGCGCAGCCAGCGATTTTATAAAGGCTGCGTTTATAAACTCCATAGTGATATGGATAAAACGTTTTTCAGAAGAATGCCCGTGAAATACATCCTGAGGCTTATAGTGGAACCCTTCAATCTTGCAAATTGCTTCACAGATCATTTCAAACGTGTATTCAGGGTTAATCTGATATACTGGCAACTTATCGTTCTTTACAAGAAGGCTTGGAGCAAGCTCATAAAAATGATATCCACCACCGCCTTGCCAATTCGTTTCCTCCGTTATTCCACCTAAGTCAGTTCCATCAATAACTTTGTCAAGGCGAACCTTGCATAATGTGTATGCATGATCTCCCATTGTATCTTCTGCGCATTTTATGTGCTACAGCAATCGTTGTCCCTGACCCTAAAAATGAATCCAAGACTATATCCTCCGGATCCGTAGCAATGGATATAATAGTCTGTACTAACTTTTCAGGCTTTGGAGTATCAAATGCTTTCTCTCCACCAAAGAGAGCCTTAATTTCTGCTTTTGCAATTCTATTGCTGCCTACGTCCTGAAAATGCCATAGCGTTTCCGGGGGACGTGAAGATGACTCAGCTGCGATTATTCGATAATAAACAGACCATCCGTTTCGGCCCTCAACAAATTCTATTAAATCAGGATTCTTTTCGACATTATCTTTCGACCATCTCCACCGACCATCAGATCCATCTGACCTTAATGGGAATACTGCTGTGCCATCAGGGGCGGTAATAGGAAAATACAGGTTTGGCCGATCTTCTTTTGCATCTGCCGCCCCCATATATCGCAGAGGTTTTAAATAATAGCGGCGGCCATCAGGAAGTGTCTTGTTGTAATGTTCAGGAACTTCATCTGTCGTAACTTGATTTATTTTTACTTCTTCAATGTTTTTCGCATATACGAGAGTGTGATCATACCGTGTAGAAAATAATTTTGCGTCCATACGAGGGCTATCTGACTTTTCCCAAGCAACATCTGCGATGAAGTTTTTCCTTCCAAAAATCTCATCGCAAACAACCTTTAAATAATGGGCTTCACTATCATCCAGAGAAATCCAAATCGTACCATCATCAGTCAATAAACTCTGTAGTAGTAATAACCGCTTCCACATCAAACTAAGCCATATACTATGCTCAATACCATCATCATAATATTCAAAGGCGCTTCCAGTATTGTATGGTGGATCAATATAAATGCATTTAACTCTTCCAGAAAATTCCGTCTGTAAAGACTGAAGCGCTATTAGATTGTCCCCATGAATAAGCATATTTTCGCTTGATTCATCTCCGTAAGATTTCTCCTTATCTTCGAGCAAGATTCGAGGTTCCAAGGAAATCTCATCATATTTACCAACCCAAGTCAGTTCTAATCTTCCTGTTTTCTGCATAACCATCTCTCCTAAAATTTCAGGACGATATTAACCAGCAGGATCGGGTTAATATCAAACTGCCTGTTGAATTCCTCTATTTCCCTTTCACCTTCGGTCTTGAAGTTGGTCTCTTTTTCGTGAAAGGACTCCTGCAGCTTCTCAAGTGCCTTCAACTTCTCCGTAATCTTTTTCCGGATATCTATCTTTTCATAGAAATTGTCCGAGGCACTTTCCTGTTCCTTCAGTTCACTGATCTCAGCATCCATTTCCTGATAAGATGCTATCAGCTGCTCCATCTGGGTTCTTTCCCAGTTCTCAATTTTTCTGCGGTTATATGCCTTGACTGGTTCCGTCTGATCCTGGTAACGTTTCAGCATTTCCGCCGTCAGCCTGTCATAGACCTTTTGATACAGCTGCATGTCGTCCGCTGTCGGTTTGAAATAACGGACATCCATATCATCTATCTTTTCCAGAGCCGGTATCAGATCAGCCTCGTCAAAGTCCACATAGTTTCCTTGATCATCACAAAGGAGAATGACCGGAAAGAGCAGCTTCACTGAATTACAGAATGCTCCGACAAACAGAATTCCATGTGAGCCAAGAACCTGTTCTCCCCAGTTGTCTACCTTCCAGTAATGCAGATTGCCATCAACCTCCGGTTCCCCGAAACCGTTCCAGTATTCTACCTCGCTCAAATACCGGGCAATGTCATTCTTCGTACTGTCAAGCGCCTGCTCCTTCGCACCACTGCTTTCAGTCAGCAGAAGCGTTCTCAGTTCCCGCGCTTTCTTGTCGCGTTTGGCATTCAGTTTCCTGTCCAGCTTGTCAAATGCCTTCTTAAACTCTGCTGTAGTATCACAGGTCTGATAAATCTGCAGCACCATTTTTTCAAAGCTCGTTCCAGATTCCAAGGCGCCCAGGGCAATATCGGATGCACCGAACACGCCCTCGAACAGCTCAAACTTTCTTGCCAGGATATCATATACACGCTGATCCGCCGCATTCTGAGTGTTCAGCAGGTTTATAGCAACAACATCGTGTTCCTGCCCATAACGATGGCAACGACCAATTCGCTGCTCAATCTTCATGGGGTTCCAGGGCAGATCATAATTGATAACCGTATTGCAGAACTGAAGATTCAAGCCTTCTGAGCCTGCATTCGTACAGATCAGGATTTTTGCATTACTCCGGAAGTAATCTACAATCGCGTGTTCGTATTCGACGCTGCGTCCATAATTGGCATTTCCAAAGTTCTTAACCTGCCATGTCCTGTATATTTCTTTTGTCATGGCATCATCGAAGTCGCCATTGAAAAGCAGGATATCTTCTTCGGCGTATCCGTTCATCCGCAGTTCTTCGGAAATATATTTCTGTGTGCGTTTGGATTCCGTGAAGACAACAACCTTCTGCGAAATACCCTGCTTCCGCTGCATATCAAAGGCTATGTCTATCGCAAACTTTAATGCGACCACCTTTGCATTGGTCTTGATTCTCTTTGCAACATCTATGATGGTGTTAACCTCGTCAAGTTCAGCCTGGATGTACTGCTTTTGGATAACCGTATCTTCATCCTCGGTTTCCTCAAAGCCGGATTCATCAATCTCGTCTTCAACAAAGCTCCAGAACAGATCAAATCCTTCCTGGGCATTCGCAGATTTACTCCCTTCATACAGCTTTTCCAGCCTGGCTTTCAACACCTCGAATGTCTCGATCAGTGCGAAGCTGGAAGACGCGAGGAGCTTTCTGATTACGAGGATAATCAGGCTTCGGTTAGATGTCGGAATAGAGTAAAGGATATCCCGTTTCAGGAAATCATTTACCCTTTGATACAGCTCTATTTCATCTGTTGACAGAGCAAAATCAACTGTCTTGCAGATTCTTTTCTTGAAGTTCATATACTTCGCCACGTCCCGGCGAAGAGTACGGTAAAGGACAGGAGTCAATTCTCTCTTGAGATCAAAATAATCCTCCCCTTCGATATAACGTTTGTTGAATACCTTCTCACTTCCAAAGATCCGTGGATCAATGAAAGAAATCAATCCGTGAAGATCTGTCAGGGAATTTTGAAGCGGCGTCGCCGTCAGAAGGATTTTGGGAATTCCTTTTGAGAGCTCATAAAGGTTCTTCGCCCTTTTGGTTCCATGGAAAACATTCCGGAGATTATGTGCCTCATCAATGATGATAAAATCCCATTTCACTTCAGGGAATCTTTTCATCAGCTTTGATGAATAATCATAGGATGTCAGGACGATCCGCACCTTGCTTGTATCAGTCATCCGGCTTCTCCATTCTCTGCTTTCTTTTTCGACGGTAAGTCGATCCAGAATGACCGATTCCAGATTGAATTTTTCTTCAAGTTCCAGTTCCCACTGTTTCCGCAGAGATGCGGGCAGCGCAATCAAAACCCTTTTAGCACCTGACTCAAGCACATATTTCAATACAAGGCCAGCCTCGATTGTTTTACCGAGGCCGACTTCATCAGCCAGCACTATTCCTCCGGTTTTCAGCGCCTGCAGGGCTGCACAAAAAGCATTGATCTGATGAGGATTCAGCTCAATGTTGGCATCCAGCAGGAAATGAAACGGAGACGCTTCCAGCTCCATTTTCTTGTATCTGCTATATTGCTCAAGCAACAGGTTACTTTCCATCAGAATCTCCTTTATACAGCTGCTCGAAGATTCCCATTGCTATTCCTTTCGCCATCATCGGAGGAACTGCATTTCCGATCTGAACAAACTGCGATGTCCTCGGTCCCTCAAAGAAATAGCTGTCGGGGAATGACTGTATTCTTGCAGCTTCACGAACAGTTATAGAACGATTCTGCTCTATATCGGGATGGATGAAATAGTGGCCATCCTTTGAAAGGTGAGAAAGAATTGTATGGCAGCACGCTTCGTCACCTTCCACAACCTTGAATCTGTCAACGAATGAATGCCGATTTTTGTGTGTCTTCAGTTCTTCAGGCAGATCGTTATAGTTCAGCCGCTGATGTCCATCGTTCCACAACTCTATGGCTCTTTTATAGATCTGAATATCTCGATCGATATTCGGTCTGCAATTATGCTGCGTTAAAACATCCTCGGATGTTCTGATTCCATATTTTCTTACATATTCACTTGACTTTGACCAGGGTTTAGAATATTTCTCCGAATGCTCACCGGGGTGGAGCGCAGGAAGATCCGAAAAGAGATCATTTACTACGGCATCCGGATTCACTTCCAGAAAATCAGGATACTTAAGCCCGCTCTGTTTCAACCATCCAACAATAATCATCCTTCGCCGATTCTGAAGGACACCAAATGTCTTTGCGTTTTGTTCACGGCATTCAATTTCATAGCCTACGCGCTTCAGATATTTCTTCAGATTCTTCCACGTCTCTCCACCGTTCGCAGACTCAATCCCTATGACATTTTCAAAGACAAACATCCGTGGTTGGTAACGTTTCAAAAATCGCGCATACAGCTTATAGAGATAATTCCTGGGATCATCCTTCATGGGAATTTCCATGTGGCTACTCTGCGCTCTTCCAACCAGCGAGTAGGCCTGGCATGGCGGTCCGCCGACGATCACATCAATCGTTGAAATTCCTCTGATCTTCATAATTCCGTCGATGGTCTTAAAGATTGCCGGCAGGGTCTCTTCAGACATCGTTTCGTTAATGATCGTCTTTGTAATGGAAGCAGGGATGTGCTTCATGAACTCGTCGCGGTTGATTTTCCCTGACAGATATTTTTTATACAGTCCCAGGTTATTCGTGCCCTTGAGATAGTAGTATGCGCTTCTCGTTTCGAGAGTCCTGGCTGCAAATTCGTTCATTTCTACATGCGCCACCGGCTTGAATCCCGCTTGGAGGAAACCTTCTGACAGGCCGCCGGCTCCGGCAAACAAATCTATAAAATTGTAATTAGCGGTAACCCGTTCCATGTCATTAGTCCTTCCCATCGTATTCTACACTTTTATCTGTCCCATTTTTTGTACTTATACCACGGCATGAGACTGGCACTTTAATCTCTTCAGTCACGACGAACGCTTACAATATCTCCGATATCGCAGTTCAAATAGTCACAGATTCGCACGAGCACCATCAATGCAACAGGTTCTCCCCGCGACATTTTCGCAATCGTACTTGTACTCAGCCGGGTTTTCTTTGCCAGCTCACTTTTATTCATGCGCTTGTCAATCAGCAGTTTCCAAAGATTGTCATAAGAAATAATCATGGTATTATCCTCATCCATTCGTTCAGCAAAAATAGCCGCAGTATAACAGGTGAATTATACCAGATAATCTGCGATTTTTCAATTCTATTCTTTGACTTCTCGAAGAGCTTAAGCATAATCGCGAATTTTTTATTCTCTCAAATCTGTTACAATTCACTTCACATTCTGTGCAAGCAGTGTCTGGGTGATCACCCAGCCCTTTTTCGCTCGTTGGGGAAGCGCCCCAAGCCCCTTGAACATCCCCAGATTTCTCCGGCGATGAGCTGAGCGACTTGGGTCGCTTGATCCCAGAAGGGAGTGATTCATTCACACCAAATTTATGGGACAAGTTGTCCCACATTATTTTTCTCTCGGACGCTCGTCCCGTTCTTCCTGCGTCTTACCGAGGATCATGTCCGCATTCTGCTTGGCTTTCTGAAATTCCTTCTTCTGTTCCCGAATCGTCCGATACTGCTCATACTCCTTCTTTCGCTCTTCGATCAGAGTTTTCCGTTCTAAGTTAAGAGCCTTGATCGTAGGAAGCTTTGTTCCTTTCGGCAGAACGTCAAATGCATTCTTAGCCGCATCATGCAGCTCCAGTTCAGCGCGGTGCGCTTCATAGAACGCAACCTTCTTTCCCTTCGGCATCCGCTTGTATTCCAGATAGATTTGGTGTGTCTTGCTGTAATTTAAGATATGCTGTTTCAAGGCGTCGATCTCTTTGATCCGCGCATCTTTTTCTCTGATCGCAGACAGCAAATGATCTGCACCTTCTGTTGTCGTCTGTACAGCTTTTTCCAAATCAGCATAGCTGTGGATGTTATGCTCCTGAAGAAAAAGGAGCGTCTTGCCAGTCTGTTTCAAATTGTATTTCTTTGCCCACGCCGCATAGCCCGCGCCTTTGCCCAACGCACGGTTTTGAATATCAATCAGCAGATCAACTTCATAGGACGGTGCTTCCCGCTTAACGCTCCTCACATTTGCAAAAGAGATTTTCTGCCGCAGGGCTTCTTCTGAATATCCCTCTCCCAGAGAATCCAGACGGATAAACTTTTTCTGCGCTCTGCCTTTCAGTGCCAAGTGCTTCCCATACTTGATTTCGTATCCTTCATCACGGAGAAGGCGAAGGTAAACTTCCCAGTTTTTCGGTTTCCTCTGTACTAGATCATCCAGCATCGACCGCAGTTCATCCCGGATGGTGTGTCGCTTCGGGTAAATTGTCCGCTTTTCCCGTTCTGCGTAAGATTTTTTCTCGATGATAGAGTACCCATTTTCAAAACAAACGATGTCCGAGAGCCGTTGAAGAGCCAGCCCGGAAAAGAAGAAGTTCTTGAACTTCCGGTCACAGGAAAGCGTCGTGGAATTGAGTAGGCTAAGTATCCAACGCCTTGCATTATTTCTAATGTAGGTTTTTAGATACTCGCCCCCAAACCGTACGTACACCTCTCGATGTATACGGCTTTCCATTTATTCTTCATTTGAGTTATTAATTTTTTCAAAACATTCATTACAAATTACTAGAGTTTTTCTATTAATGCTTTTCATAAAAACATGCCAAGCATATTCATCAGTTAAGTCTTTAAGCTTTTTTACTTGATACACTTTTAGATTATTAGTTTCTTTCCCGCACCATTCACACTTATTATTTTTTAATCTTAAACCTAGCGTTGGTTTCTTAAGATAGAATTTTTGCTTATGAATCACATCAGCATTATCACATTGGGGAAATTCTTTTCTAGCCAAGCTGTCTTTCCAAAGTAAACGAGTTTTGTTATTACCATTTTTATCTGTATAACTTATACCAAAATCTTTATCAGTGCGGTATCTAGTTATAATATCCGTTACCTTTGTCCTATATTTGCAAGCCAATGTTTTATACAGACTATATTCCATAATGTATCTAAACTTATGGAGCTTTGAAGAATTATTTGCGATTCTGTAGTAGTTGCAGAATCCTCTAATTTCTCCGTTATATTGGTCTAATATACTTAAGTTTGTTCTTGATGTTAGCTCAGTTCTTTCTTTAGGAAAGCATACTTCTTTTCCATTTAGATTTTTAATTCTTAATGCTCCAAGCTCTGCTAGCTTATTTTGTATTGTTGAAGTTGATAGCTCAAGTCTTACATGACCACCAAAGTTTCTTGCTTTTATACCTGCTTTTGTCCTCTTTGTATGATTACTTCCAGGAGTTACTCTGATATCAAAACCTAGGAACTTGGCTCTATCTGTTGATTTTGTTACTAGCGTTTTTTCATCAGATAGTTCGAGGTTTAATTCTGATTTGATAAATTGACCAATGTCTTGTTTTACCTTTTCAGCATCTGCCTTAGAACCGATAATGCCAATAATGAAATCATCAGCATATCTAACATATTGTATTCTCTTGAAGTTTTCATCCATAGGATTTAAGCAAGGTATATTGAAATATCTTTTGTTTATCTCTTCAATTTCTGATTTAATATCATCTATTTCAATTTTATTGGTTGTCTTGCTTAACTTATTTTCAAGTCTTTTTCTTCTATCATAGAGAGCTTTATATTCCTTATTTTGCTTTCTTTTATTACCTTTATCAAAGCTTTCCTTGTAATTTTGCATATACTTGTCAAACTTATCCAAGTAAATATTTGAAAGTATGGGACTTATTATTGACCCTTGTGGCATTCCACTGTAGGTGTTATGATATTGGTTTTGTTCCATGTATCCAGCTTTAAGAAACTTTCTTATTAATCTTAGGAATCTTTCATCGTCAATACGCTTGGATAGAATGTCTATCATAATGTTATGGTCTATATTGTCAAAGAAACCTTTAATGTCTCCTTCAACGAACCATTTACATCTTACGAATCTATTTTGAATTTGTCTTAAAGCGGTATGACAACTTCTATTATCTCTAAAGCCATGAGATGTGTCCTCAAAGCTTTCATCATAGATAGAATTTAATAACATTCTACATACTTCCTGTACTAATTTATCGTCAATGCTTGGTATGCCTAATGGTCTTAATTTTCCGTTTTTCTTTGGAATATATACTCTTTTTGTTGGTGTGGGTGAGTAACTTTCATCTTTTAGTGAATCAATGATTTTGTTAATTCTTTCTAAGCTCATTGCACTTATTGTTTGATTATCTACACCTTTAGTCATATTTCCTGTGTTAGCATAAATATTTTGGTATGCTTGCAAGAATAGGTCTGTATTGTAAAGGTTACGACACAATCTTTTGTAAGTGTAGTTTTCTTCTTTTGAATGTTTTCTCAAACTAATCAATACATTGTTGGGATTTCTCATAGTGCCTCTCGCACCTTCCTTTCCTCTGAATTGAATGAATAAACTGCCTTCCTTCACCATGTAAGAGTCATTATCTCTCTCGGATTACTACGAAGGCTCCGTTACCATATCAGATATTCAGGTTCTTGAAACCATAGCATTTTTTTCGCTTTCTGACTTAGGTAATCTCCATTTAGTATCGAAGTAAAAAGCAAGCGTTGATTGTCGGATATGCTTTTCGTCCTTTCATGCTTATGCAAGCGGATTGAGTGTAAAGTTTTGCCTAATGCATTAATCTTCGCTACATAGGTACACTCAACATAACGTATATAGATATCTTTCGTTATGACCACCACAAATGTTCCTCGGACTGGCATTCAATCAGTTTAGATTTTATCCTCATATCAACTTTAGGTCTCGCCATTCAGTCGTGGAATGATATCTATCCAACTTATGACTTTAATAACGTGCTATTGTCCTCTTTGGATTTCTCCTCTAAGTTAGTTATTGACCCTA
>ERZ773083.1456-NODE-1456-length-16116-cov-4.520702_pt1 | contig 16116 bp, 22 predicted proteins | sample MGYA00511465_ERZ773083 | MGnify/ENA primary metagenome ERZ773083 (study PRJEB29015, sample SAMEA2738001) | human oral metagenome | biome: human oral; feature: human-associated habitat; material: dental | place: China | collected 2060 ... | reverse complement strand
CCATACCAGAATGTAGTTCGAGATAATCATACCTAGTAAGAGCTTGTTTGACTATATTATCTAATTTTTTATAAAGTCTTTTATAAAAAATATTGTTGTAGTCATATCCAGCTAATTTAGATGGTCTATGACCTGTAAGTGCTATTGCAAGTTTTTTCATTCTCTACAATCTCCTTGATTAAAAGTTCTTAAATCACTTCATTTTCTGTAATAGATAAAAGCTCAGCATATTCATTTGTAATCTTTATATTCATTTGAAATTGTTTTACTCCACAAGCTTTAGCAATTTTTAAATCTTCAATAAAATCTTTATATATTGGATTATCTACTGGTGGATTAAATTTAGGAGCATTGTATTGAAATACTGTTATAACTATTGCCTTGGAATTATGCGTTTTAACTTCGTTAGTTAATTCTCTTATATGTTTTTGTAATCTCTCAATTGATGGCTCTTGTTCTTTCATCAATTTTCTTAAATGCTCAGAAGCTTCAGCATAATATTCTGCGACCATTGTTTTAACTTCTATATAACCATCACTTGATTTGAAGTCAATTCTACTTTTGTCCAATCTTTTTTCTCTCGTAATTGGACCTTTAATATTTAAAGTATTTTGTATAGCTTCATCTTGTAAGAAATAATTGACAAAGTTATTAGATTTTACTTGATTGATGCCAGCGTAAGTTAATCCATTATCCAAGCTTATTGCTTCAACAGTATATTTAGTTCTCCTATTTGGATTATCACTATTGTCACTCATTAGACATGGAATATTTTTAAATTCTTTTCTAGGTATTCCAGCTATAGTACCTCCAACTGGGCAATGAGCTTCTACTTTTGTTCCATTCAAATTTACTATAAAGATAAATCTATTTATTCGTGATTCAATTGTTGCTTTTATAAGCAGTTTATCAAAATAAAATCTCATATTTGCCATTTTCTTACCTCATAGCAACTTCACAAATCAGAACTTCTTCACCATCATCAAATTTGAAATCATCTTTATACGGTAAGAATAAGTAAGAATCTGTACTATTATCATAGTAATATTGTGCTTTCATATTGAATAGAATGGTTAAGAGTTCCGTAATTTTTTGTTTAGATTCGTTTTGGATTTTAAGCTCTGAATGATTAGTAACTCCAATATTATCAAATGAGTAATTATAGATAGTAAAGTTAGAATGATGATTAACTTGATTTTTTAAGTATTCATAACTTTCTTTATCAAAGTCTTTGATTTTAGATAAAGGTAAACTCAATACTGTATTTAGTGTTTTTTCTTTAATTTTCATTATGCCAATCCTCTTTAAAGTTATTTTTACCATCACTAAATCTTACAGATTCAAAATTACCTTGAACAAATTTTCTTACATAGAAATCATATTTATCCATAGGGAAGCTATCAACAGGTCGAACTACAAAACCCTCAATATTTTCAGTTAAATTAGCAGTAGCTTCTTTTACTACTTCATCAAATGTTCCAATCTTTGATAATTCTTTTACAACTGGGATTCCAAGTTCTTTAGCTCTTTTCTTAATTGTTTCCCAATCTAAGATTAAATCATCTTCTTTAATTCCAAATAGCATATAATCTGATGGCAAATTATTGTAAGGAACAGATTTTCTCCAATGAAGAAATTCTCCAAGTACTACTTCATTATCTTTTAATTTTTCTTTGATTGGATAGTACCAAGTGTTAATTGGATAAGTCCATTCTTTATTGTAATTGTTGCCAGCTCTTGTAAACAAAGTTTCTTTACCTAAAGAAATATTAGAGCCATCCATTTTTTCTGTAGCGATTACTAACCCATCATATCTATAATAATTTTTAAAAACATCATCATCTGTACCCTTTGACCCTTTCATATGTGGGGTTCTAGGAAATTTAAAAGTCATATTCTTCTCCTTTAATAAATAAAATCTAAAACTTCTTTCAAGCTATTGAATTTGCTATTGCCCTCAATAGTCATTCCAGTAACTTCTGAATAGAGTTTCTCAATTACAATATAGCAATCGTCTTTTACTGTAATTTCATATGTAAACTCATCATGGGTCACATGATAAATTAAAACAAATTTATCTTTATAAACAGCTACATATTCATATTCTATTAAGCTGTTTTCTATTGCTTCTTTTAATTCTTTAAGTTTTTGATTCATTTTTATTTTCCTTGCTTTTTATTTTGTTTTATTTTAAAATATATTGTAACAAAAAATTTCAAAGAGGTCAAATTCAAATGATTTTTTACCATGGAACAACAACAAATATAAAAGTAAATAAAGTTCTATTACCACCAAATGAAACTGGAGTACTTAGAGAAGATTTCAGAAAAAACTTACAAGATAAGGTTTTTGTTACTATCTCTAAGCCTTCTGCTATTAAATATGCTAAAAAAGCTGCTCAACAATTTGGTGGGGAAGCAATTGTTTATATAGTTAAGCCGGATTACTATTCTTTAATCAAGAAAGGTACTGAATATATCTGCGACAAAGCATTTATAAAAGATTTTGAAAAATTTTAATTATCAAAGGAAGAGCAACAGAATGGTTGCTTTTTTCTTTTATTTGTTATATAATATAATAGATAAAATTTGAAGTAAGAGGATAAAAATGCTTATTGATTGTTACTTATTTTCAGAAATTGCCCAACAAGTCGGTCATACTTATTATAGTGGATTAAATCATTATCATAGAATTTTCTACTTCAATTTGTGTGATTTTTTACAAGATAGAATACCATTCAAAATGTTTATCTATAAAGTAAAAGTAGACTCAAATGATGTTTACAATCTTTTCCAAATTGGAGTAAGGGCTGTTAAATATCAAGTGATAGAAGAAGTTCCTTTCGGTGATTTTGTAAAAGAAGCGACTCTTTCTAAAAATACTAAGAATGAATTGATTTCTATTCTTAATGGTACTATGTCGGAAGATAAAATCGTAAAGATTTATGAAAATTCAATAGAGAAAGGTTCTTTTAATCTCACAAAATTGCAAATATTAAAATTACATGCTGTTCTTGCTCAAACAAAGTATGAATTACCAACTCTTGATGGAGGTCCACGAACAACTCGATTTCTATCCCTTGTTGAGTATTATGGCAAGAAATATGAGCTTAATTCAAATCTAAATCCTTATGCAAAAAAAAGTTTAGAATATGTAGCTATGCAAGGCTCTAAAAGATTTGAGTATATTAAAAATGAAGTTGTAGAAGAATTAGCAAAGACTAGTTCAGACCTTATGGATTTAATTAGATGTAGAAAATTAACACAAGAACAATTTGAAGATACTTGTAAAATTATTTCAAGTTTGAATTATCGAAATATAAAGAACTTTACCTTTTATGCTCTTTATGCGAATTATGAAATTCCACAAGAGTATCATAATTGGTTCATGCCTTATCTAGTTATTAAAGACCCAAGCTATATAAACGAATTAAGAAAGAGCCATTTTACGAATACATTTACAATCAGTGAGTTGCTTACAATTGGGTATAAAATAAACAATTCTAACTATGGAAGTCATAAGAGCTCTGAAATTATTAGAGCTAAAGAGATTCTAAAGAGTGATAATTATAAATACATTGACTTAGAAATTTGATAAATCAAGGATTAACTAGAAAGAGAAAAACATGATTATTAAAGCTTATCTATATTCAAATAGGACTAGACAACTCAATCATAAATACTACTCATTATCAACTGATAGAGACACTAGGCTATTTCATGACTTAAAACAAGACACTGCTTATTTTGGAAAGATTGAAAATAAGGCTTTTGTTTACGAAGTAGAAGTAGAGTCAGAAGATATTATCGAGTGCACATATAGCTATTTAAGAGCAACTGCTTTTAGAATTAAGAATAGAGTTGATTTTAGAACTGTTTCAAACGAAATGTCAATTGTTACTCAAACAAGAAATAAAATCAACTCAATTTTAGATGGAAATATTGAAAAAGAAGAATTGTTTGCACTTTATAAAAAATATATGGCAAAAAGGCCTTTTAGCTTATCCCATTCTGAACAAATGAAATTCCTAGCAATTTTAAATCAAACAAAATATGAATTACCTTGTTTAACTCCACATTATTTTGTTCAGATTAGACTTTTAGAAGATTGTAAGATTCCATATTCATTGCCCGAATCATATAAAAGCAGTGATTGGACAAGAGAAGTTTTGCTAGGCAGTAGCTATTTTGAAAATTATAAGTTGTCTGTTAAAAAATTTAAAAGCGTTAGTGAAATAAGTTTATTGATACAAACAAGAAAATTAACTCAATCCCAATTTGAGGAAATTACTCGAAATAAGCAAGAAATAGTTAAAAATACGTCTTTGGTGGAAATTGCTGTAGCAGCTGGATATAAAATACCATATAAATACAGAGAACTATTTTATCCTTATGTCATTTATCAAAACCCAGAATCAGTACTTGATTTAGTTATGGAATATGGAGAAACTCGTACTTGTAAAGAACTTTTATTTGATAAAGGATATAAATTTAAAGGTTGGAAATATACAGAACAAAGACATACATTAGCAGAACAAGCTAGAAACATCTTTGTAAATTCAGATTATAAAATCATTGAAATATAACATTTTTATTGAAAGGAGTTTCTTATGAGTATTAAATGCTATTTATTTACAAATATAGCAAGGCAAATCAATCATACTTATTACTCATTAGAGAATAACAAATATTTATATTTCTACCACAATTTGATTGATTATCAACACGAAGTGGATAGAATTTTAATAAGACCGTTTGTTTATGAAGTTGAAATTAAACCAGAAACAATATTTGAATGTAATCGCTTAAAATTAAATGCAACAGAATTTAAAATTATTAGGGAAGTAGGATTTGTAGAGCTATTAGATACTTTTTACTTATCAACAAGAACGAAAAATGAAATCAATTCTATTCTTGCAGGAACTGCTGAACCACAAAAAGTAATCTCTTTATACAAAAGAATTATCCAAAAATCCAAGTGGGAATTATCTAAAGTAGAGCAATTTAAATTCTTAGCTATCTTAAATCAAAATCATTATGAGTTGCCCACTATAACTATTGCTAAATATTCTGAAATTGGCTATGTTCATCTTTTGAAATTTTTCAACAAATCCTATACTACAACTTTTACTGGATTTCATTCATCAGAATTAAATAAATATAAATTAGCAGAACTTGAGGGAAGTAAAGATTTTGAAATTGGAATAGATTTACCAATAAAGGAAGTTGTTTGCCATATTTATTTACAGAACTTTATAAAAACAAGAAAATTTTCCCAAGAGCAATTTGAAGAATTTTGCGAGTATATGTACAATGAGGAAAGGACAGTTTTCCATGCTTCATATGTTATAGCAGCTGGATACAAAATATTGCCTAAATATAAAAAGCTCTTCTATCCATACTTAATCTATTCTGACCCCGAAATGGCATTAGAAGTATTTGACAGGAACAACTATACTGTTACTGAATTTAATTATTTCTACAAAAAGAACTACAAAATCTCTAGAGCCATTGATAAATATGTGTTTCCTAATAGCAACATAAAAAACATAAAAGAAATCTTTGTTACAGAGGATAAATATAAATATATTTAAAGCGACCTAATGGTTGCTTTTTCTTTTTATTTATTATATAATATAATAGATTGAAAGGAGCTTATTTATTTTCAGATAATTTACAGTATTGATATTTATATAAAAACATATAAAGGTGTAGAAGAGTAATGAAACAATATAAAGTTGGACAATTTGCAAAACTTTTAAATGTAACAGTTAAGACTTTGCAAAATTGGGATAAGCAAGGAACTCTAAAAGCTTATAGAACCCCTACTAATCAAAGATTTTATACTGAAGAACAATTAAATCAAATTCTTAATCTATCAAACAATACTCAAAAGGAAAAACAAGGATTAAAAATTGGTTATTGTCGAGTATCAACATATAATCAAAAGAATAGCTTGGAAAATCAAGAGGAATATTTACGAAACTATACAAATGCAAAAGGTGTTATACTAGATGAAGTTTTAACCGATGTAGGAAGTGGAGTAAATTACAATCGAAAAAATTTCAATAAAATATTGGAATTGGTTGAAGATGAAGAAGTTGCTGAAATATATGTAACATATAAAGATAGGTTTGTGAGATTTGGCTTTGATTGGTTTAATACTTTTTGTGAAAAACATGGTGCTAAAATTATCATTTTAAATCAACCATCAACTTCACCTGAACAAGAACTAGCTGAAGACCTATTAAATATAGTAACTGTATTCAGTGCAAGAAGTAATAGCTTGAAAACTTACAAAAAACAATTGGAGAAAAATTTAAATGAAAAGAACAGTAAAAATAAAAGCAAATTGCTCGAATAGCGAATCTGAAATATTGTTGATAGGTACAATTCAAAGAAATATTAAAAATTATGTTTGGTCAAGATATAGTGGAATAGGCTCTCTATTAAAACAAAGTGGGTGGACAATTAGAGATGAACTAATTCAACAGAACTTACTATCAAAGAAAATTACTAAAACTTTTTCAAGAGTAGCAATAGAAAAATCTGCTTCAATAATTAAAACTAATTGGATAGTAACAAAAAAGAAAGTTAAAAAAGCAATTTCACAAAATGAAAACCTAACTAAAGATGATAAACGTTATTTGTATTTATGTTTAAAACATACTCCAACCTTATATAACATTTTAAATTATAAGAAGATTGATTATAATACTGATTATTTAAAAGATTTAAAAGTTGATGTACATAGATTAAACAATCTTTTAAGAAGATATGTTCGGAGATACAAAACTAAATCTCACACAAATAAAACTAACATCATAATAGCTTCAAATATTTATAATTTTGATTCTAATAATAAACATCTTTCTTGCACAGGTAAAAAGAAAAAATCACGAATAGAAATCACTTTAATTGGAAATATTCCAAATTTAAAAGGAACTCTAGAATTAGTAAAAAATCAAAAAGATAATCAATATTATCTTCATGTGCCATTAGATAGAGTTATTTCTAAAAAGAATATAACAAATGAATCTGAAATACTTGGTTTAGATGTAGGAATAACTGATTTAATAACATTGAGTAATGGTTCGGTATACGGAGCTAATTCTGCTGAATTATTTTATACATTATCTGATAATTTAGTTAATAAAAATAGGTCAAGGTTATTTTCGTATAAACGAAAATTAGAGCAAAAATTTTCAATAGAACTAGACCAATCTAAAAAAGCTATATTAGAACAAAAATTAAAAAATTTGGAAAATAATAATTTAGGCTCTAAAAAGAGAATTTCTAAAATAAGTAAATATAAATCAAGAATAGTTAGTCATATAAATTGTGAACTAAACAAAATGGTAAAAGAAGAAGATATAGAAGAAATAGTACGGGAAGATTTGAATTGGATAAGTAAGAAGAAAAAGAATGTAAGTAGAAAGCAACAAAATAGATTTTCTACATGGACTAAAGGTGTTTTACTCGAACGTTTATCAGTAAAATTAGCTGAAAAAGGAATAAAAGAAACAATAGTTAATCCAGCTTACACTTCACAAATTTGTTCTAAGTGTAATCATTTAGGAAATAGAAATGGCAAAATGTTTAAATGCTCAAATTGTAACTTAAGTATAGATGCAGATTTTAATGCTTCTATCAATACTAAGAAAAGAAAATTTATCAGTGAAATAAATATTGACACACCATATAAAGAAGTTAAGAAATATTATGAAAACCTACCTGTTTAGTTTTTGAACTAAATATAAAATGGACGATAAAAGCGATTTTAATATTAGTAATAATTTTAAAATCTAACTTTTCAGCTCGAAACGTGTGAGCACTTCCATTAACGTTTATTTTATTAAATTAAACTTATAAAAACGGTCTGCGGAAATTTATTCTTGTTTTTATACTTGAATAAATACTGGGTAGTCCAAGGCTTTACTTTACATATTCTATATGTAAAAAAGTGCGAAACTTCATAATTTTATTTAATTTATATAATTTTATATTTATTTCGTAATTTTATGAACCAGAATATAGACACAAATATAACTACAAAATTACTTGAAAATAATTATATGATAGATGGTGTTAGATATTGGAATAGTCACCATCAAAAGATTATTGAAGCCAAGAAAATCTTTCTTAAAGACGGTTTTAAAATTATAGAAAGGAATTAACTATGCTAATCACATGCTACGTATTTTCAGACAGGACTCTACAAGTAGGGCATACTTATTATTCAGTACATTTCTCTACAATCCCCTTACATTTAAATTTGGAAGATTATAAAAACTCTCATTGCTTGTATATACCATTTGTTTATGAAGTAGAAGTTAATTCTGATGATGTATTTGGACTTACTCGAACATTTATTGCCTCAAGAGCTTATAAAATAAAAAGAAAGATAGAACCACGAAAGATTTTTAAAAACATAAATCTTTCTGAATTAGAGAAAAAAGAATTGGAAGCTATTTTTAAAGGTGATGTCACTGATGATGATATGTACAAAGATTATTGTTTGCCAATGAAAAAAGCTCCTTATGAATTATCAGAATCAGAGCATCGAAAAATTTTAGCATATCTTTCTTATAAATACGATTTGTCAATAGTTGAACTCAAAGATGAAACCCAACTTGAATACATTAAACTTCTTGAATATTACAAAAGACAATACTCTATTTCAGAATTTAGCACTTTTGAAAAAACTAGTTCTAAATGTGAACAACAAAAACTAAAAGGAACTAGGAAATTTGAAATTATTTTCAATAGAGACCCCTCAGAACTTGTTTATAACGTTTGGTTAAATGATTACATAATGTCTCGGCAATTAACACAATCTCAATTCAATCAATTATGTAATTATATTAAAACAGAAGAGGTGAGTGTGTTATTGGGTGTCATTAGCAATTCAATAAAAGCTGGATATGAAATATTGCCAGAATATAGAGAATTATTTTTCCCTTATGTGCTTTATCATAACCCAACAAAGAATTTAGATTTAATAACAAATGATTATAAACGAGATGAAGCAGCGACAGCTCTTTTCTATTGCGGTTATAAATTTAAAAATTATGACTATAACAATATGGATAATTATTATAGGGCTGTAGTAGAAGCAAAAACCATTTTCTCAAACGAATTTAAATATATAGAATAAGCAAGTCTGAGCTGTTTTACTGCAATTTCGATAAATGTATCGACTTTGCAGTTTTTCAGTTTTGCTGTACAGTTAGTGACGATATAACGATATTCAAAATCAGTTTAAGCAATATAAAATTTTCAAAAATAACAATAAAAATATTTGACAAAGGGAAAACTATATAATATAATAGAATCATCAAATAGAAAGTGAGGACTGAAATGAATAACGAAGAACTTTTAGAAGAAGCTCGTGCTTATTTTGCTCAGCTACAAAAACCTGCTGAAGAACCAGAGGTGACATATATTTCTGATTATACTCTTTATAACAAATCCGATAAAGAAAATTTAAATAAAAATGGCAATCGAGTATTGCTTATTGACCAAGCAAATGGAAAGAAATCTGCTTTCCTACTCATTCCCGATTTGGAACGTAATCGCTTCAAATTGGCACGTATCAAAGAAACTTCTACTGTACGATTGCTTACAAAAAAAACAAACAATTCAGTATCAAGCTTTGATAGTCATAAACAATTCTTCCCTAATCTAACACTAGAATTACAAGGCGAAACTACTGGAGCTGTTGTTCGTATGAAAGACGGTACTTATGCAACAATTACAGATAAATTGGAGGTAATCAAGTAATGCTTAAAATTAAAGAAGGCCGAAAATATTATATTGTACTTGGTGCTGGCGGAACTGGTTCTTGGCTTGCACAATTCCTATCTAAAATCGAAGTGCCTGTATATCTAATTGACGGAGATATTGTAGAATCGAAGAATGTACTTCGACAAAACTTCGTTGAAGAAGAAGTAAATATGAGCAAAGCAGAAATTGCTAAAAAATGGGACTTTGCTTATGTGCCTGAATTTCTTTCTGATACATCTATCATTGACGAAATTATTGCCCAAGAAGAAGGCACACCTGTACTTGTAGGTTGTTTGGATAACAATGCTACTCGTAAAATTGCCCAAGATGTATTTTACAATCCTAATTACAAAGATGTATTGTGGCTAGATGGGGGAAATGCTGAACGCCATGGTCAAGCTTATGTTGCAGCTAAATATGATAATAAAGTTATCTATGAAAGTCCTATTGCTCTTGACGAAGCTTTTCAAAATTTCGAAGGTGACGAGCGCCGTCCTGACCAGATTTCATGCGCTGAACAATCTGAGTCAGCGCCACAAAATGTCACAGCTAATGTAACAAGTGCCACTCTATTATTTAATCTAATTAACTTGATTGAAGAAAGTGCTATCTTACTTGGAAATAAATATATGTTCCAAACAAAATTATGTAGTATGACTGTTGTGGAAATTGTTTGACAGTAATCTTAATTTTTGATAGAATAAAAATATAAAATAAAAAAGGAGTTTTCAATATGACTTATAATTTGAAAGAAGTCAAATTTGTAAAATACAAAGGTAAAGTATTCCCTTTAAATGGAGCAGATTTGAATGATGTGTTGGACTTGCTTAATATTCCAAAAACTGCAAAAGTTGAAATTGTTGGTCCCTATGCTATTGTTTCTTAAAATAAATGATGAAAATAGTTGACAATTACTAAATCGCTTGTTATAATATAACTATAAAATAAAAAATATAAATTTTGAAAGGAGCTATTTTAAAATGGCTGAAAATGTAAATAACGCTTATGCTGGAGTAACTGAGATTGTTTTCCAAAACAATCGTTTCCCTCTTAATGGAGCTTCAGTTGATGATGTCCTTGCTTTGCTTAATGTACCAGCAAATGCTGAATTGGAAGTGGTAGGAGCTGCTCTTCTTATTACAGAAAAATCAGGTACAAAAGGTGCTGGAGAAGTTAACCAAGATTTGATTGCTCAATTGGCAGAAACATTTGGTGCTGAAAACATCAAAGGTGCTCGTGTAAAACTTCACCGTTCTCCAAGTGGTAAATGGGTACCAAAAATCCCAGGTTTTACACTTGATGAAGTTGCTTACTTGATTGAAAAAGGAATTGAACTTTCAGAAGAAATGACTGATGAACAAGTTGAAGCTGCTCGTGTTGCTCTTGAAGCTCGTGATGCTGAAATTGCTGAAGCAAAACGTGCTGAAAAAGAACGTGAAGTTGAAGAAGCACTTGAAGGCACAGGTCTTGAGTTCACTTATGACCAATTGGTTGCTCTTCAAAAAGCACTTGATTTAATCAAACGTTAAAAACGAATACACATTCCGACTTAAAAAGAAAATCACACTTCGGTGTGATTTTTTGAGTTTTATAACGTTTTATTGTTGACAACTTCAAATTTGTTTGATAGAATATATAATATAATGAGAAAGGGGAAATACAATGACTATTGTAGAACTAGACACAAGCCAATATGTGAAACAAGGACGAATCTTTAAGAAGTTCGATTCCAATTTGCTCGATTCATATATGGAAGGCAGACAAAGACAATATAACATTAACTTAGCAGATTTGGACGACAAAATTTCAGATGGTATTGTTTATGCTGACCGAAGTGGAAAGATGATTTACAAATTTGGCGCTAAGAAAATTATCCAAACAGCAATTACAAAAGATTTGACTATTACTGGATTAGATGATGAATTTAAAATGGATTACTACTCATTTTGGGTGCCTGATATATATTTAATTTCATTCAAAAGTTTTAATCCCGATGGTGGTTTATATTTAGCATACCATAAGAAAGATGAAAAACATATTTGCCTAACTAATATTTGGCCAGACTCTCGTAATCAAGATGATACTTATTTTCCTAATGGAAAGAGACTGGAAACAAAAAGTATTTGTACAGGTAGAATGATGGACGATATTGACTCAGCTGAATATTCTGCATGGAAAAATGACCCAGTCACTCGTGCTAGTCAATATATAAATAAATTTATCAATGCACGTGGTAATGCTGACTTAGATTTTGTTAACAGCACATTACGCCGTAAAGTTCCAAATCATAATACTAAAAAATTCGCAGAATTTCTTGGTTCTATTACCAAAGAACAAGAAAATGTAAATACTTATGAAGAGTTCATTGAATGGACTAAAACTACAGAATGGTTTAAATAAAAAGAAAGTGAGAAATAAATAAAATGGAATTAGTAGAACTTTATTCATCAAAACAATTTGAAAAAGACTCTGACCGTGGAATGATTAAAACGGTTGTTGTTGGGAAAGATGGTATCTATGAGGAACAAAATTCTTGGCTGGGTACTTCTCTAAAGAAAGTTCATAATTATGGAGTGATAACATTCCCCGAAATTTCTGAATATGTAAAAGTAAAAGAACAAACACTTACAAAAATTCCAGCTATTGCAATTAAAACAGTAATGAAATGGTACAAAGATATTACTGACAAAAAAGACGAAGAAGCTCAAGTTAACTTCTATCTTAAAAGTCGTAAATTGGTTCCACCTACAGATGGTGTTCATACTTTGACTTATGAAGAAAAAGTTAATGGAATTAAAACAGAAAAAACAGTAAATCTTGAAGATATTGAAGGTCTTACTTTTTGGAATGATGATGTATTCTCATACACTCCAAAGCAAACGAACTCTAAAGGTCAAACAAGTACTAAAGACCCAATCTATACTGCACTAAATAATCAATATGGAATGTTTTTAGAAACACATTCTCATAATAGTATGGAAGCATTTTGTTCAAGTACAGACTATGCTAACTCACAAAATGATGCAGTTCAATTAGTATTTGGTAAATTTAAAGCTGATAAAATTGAAATGTATAATTGGATTACGGTTAGCCAAAAACTTCAAGAAGGTTTTGGCCCTAATGACCTAGAAAAATTTGTAGAATTTCCATCTTATACAGTTAATGCAGCTAAAAAGAAATTGAACTTTGATTTTACAGTACTTGAAGGTGTTGATGAAACAATCCTTAAAGAATGGGATAAACAAGTAATCAAACCAAAACCTATTGTAGTACATCAACCATCAACAAATTACGGTTACGGTTATGGAACAACTATTTGGTCTAAGAATGATTCTACTCGTTCTAATTGGGCACCTAAACATAAATCTACTGTTTCAACTTACAAATCAACTCCTACTAAGATTGAAGATGCTGCTGAATCAGCAATTGTTTCTTTGATTATCTTATACGGACAAGAATTGCAACACGAAATTGAAACATTAGTAGGAATTTACAAGGCAGGTATTTTGAACAGTACTTACGTTCGTGATACTGAACAAGAAATCGAAGCTCAAATCGTAGAACTTGTTTCTGAAGCTATGGACAATCTATTCTAAATTTTTTGGAAAAGTTATTCATTTTTGGATAACTTTTTCTTGATTTTTTAAGTGTTATATTATATAATAGAATTATCGAAAGAAAGGTAGGATAAAATGAATAAACGATTAGAAACAAAAATCTTACAACAAGCAAATAATTTAAATCGTCAAGTTAGATGTGATGATGTAGTATTAGGCCTAAATGAACTGTTTTCAGGTGATGAAGTATTTGATTATGTAATAGCTTCTAAATTAGGAGTTCTTGACAAATATAAAGAAATTGTTGAAACCGGGGTTATGTCAAAGAATGACCGTAATCATTCTTCTTACAGTTTGTTAGGTAAAATGGTCGGTAATGGAGCACTTATTCAATTAGTAAATTCTGAATTTGCTGAAATGTTCCCCGAAGATGTATTTATTCAACGTGAGGGAAGTACAATATTAGAATTTAATTCAGCTAATTCTACTGGAATTAGAAAGATTGACATTATTACTTGGCTTCGTACTCAACCGAATTTCTATAAAGATGGTTCAACTTATGGATTGTCTGTACGAGTAAATAATTCAAATCAATCAGTACAAATTAAATTTTAAGGGGGAGCAAAATGGACGAATTAAAAAAACATTTATTCAAATTAGAGGAAATTAAATTTTCTGATTATAATTTGACAAGTTTAAATAATACTAACGAAACTGAAAATTTGATTGTTGTAGTTACTAATGATTTCAGTAAAGCTTTTGCTTTCAAACCTTATAACCGTGTTGCTAATAAAAATCAATATTTAGTTATTGAAGAAGATACTGACTTAGAACGTATTGTAAAACAAATCTTAGGAGAAAACAATTTCTGTAATCTTCCAAATTTAAGACAATTTCATAATAACCAACTTTGTCGCTATCTTGGAATTGTAGAATTTTCAAATTATTCTATCAATGAATTTACTCATCTAAAGAGTTATATTAAAAATAATTTTGAAGAAACAGAAGATGAAGTTAAACATTATGAAGTATTTGACAAAAATATTGTAATTGTACCTGCAGAGTTTTATGACTTAGTAAAAGAAAAAGTTATGCCAGCTGCTTAGAAAGGGGAATAAAATATGTTTTTAAATAATTTCTTAATTCCCCTCAATAATGAATGCCGGGAATTTAATCAAGCTAATAATGTAGCACTTGATGTCGCAGAAGTAAACATTGATTTTGAGTCAGACCGATTCAAAGCTTTAGACCGAATCTTTGATTGGAGTACAGAACGAGGAAAGGAAATGATTCAGCGATTATACGTTGAATAAAAATAAATATGGAAAATAATAAAGAATTAGTAAAACTATTAAATAAAATTTCACAAATTTTAGGCAGTGAAGATGAACGCTTCACAAATCTACTTAATCAACTAAAAACTTCAATCAATCCTACAAACATTGCTCGTGAAGCAGAAACACTAGCAATGAAATTGATTGAAGAACGTTATGGCAAATTGCCAGAAATTACTAAAATTCAAATTGGAGATAATAAACCTAAAGAGATTAAAGGTTTGACTCATTCCGCTTTTCAATCTATTCTTACTTTGCTTGCAAATGGGGAGAATGTTTTGTTAAACGGTCCATCAGGTACTGGTAAGAATGTCCTTGGCAATCAAATTGCTGAAGCACTCGGATTGGAATTTTACTGTACCCCAGCTATTCGTCAAGAATATAAATTGAGCGGCTTTATTGATGCAAATGGGAACTTTGTTGAAACTCCTTTCTATAAAGCCTGGACGAATGGTGGTGTCTATCTCTTTGATGAAATGGATGCTTCAGATGCTACTGTTATTCTTAACATTAACTCTGCTCTGGCAAATGGTTATTATGAATTTCCTATCGGATTGAAAAAGAAACATAAAGACTTTTATATTCTAGGTGCTGGTAATACTTTAGGAAATGGTGGGGACCGTATTTATACTGCCCGTGAAGAACTTGACGCTTCTACAATTGACCGTTTTGCAGTTGTTCCATTTGGTTATGATGAAAAACTAGAACGTGAAATTGCTGGAGATAATAAGATTTATGAATTTGTTACAGCAGTCAGAAAAGCAGTTGAAGATACTGGATTGCGTTATGTTGTATCTATGCGAGCAACAAAGAGTCTAGCTCAATTGTATGGAAAAATGGATATTGAAGAACTTGTAAAATATGTGGTATGTAAGAATATGCGCCAAGCGGATATTAAAACAGTTGTATCACGTTGTGTATGTTCATCAAACAATCCCTTATTTGTCGCTCTTAAAAATATTGCTAAATAAAAAGAGATTTTTCTAAAATCTCTTTTTTCTTGTTTAAGCAGCTTTAAGAAGATTTACTTATATTCCTTATAATTTATCATCTATCTATTAAAACTGTCTTAGCTGCTGAACTACAGTCACTAATCATTATTTAAAGCCCTTACTATAACTAAATATATTTTTAAACCATTAATCCAATCTTTCTTTTTATAGGCTTTATTTCAGCGAGCTTTGAAAAAGCGAAGCTGGTTATTTATTAAGTTTTTTATTTTGTTATTTAATAGTTATTTATAGTTATTAGCTGAAAAAGCGCTGTTTTGCAAACCGCTTTAACTGTTATTGCTCAACGGCTTACAGCACTTGCAAAACAGCGTAATGTCAAAAAACAGTATTTTACCCCTTTTTATCAGTATTTTTGGGTCGAAATTGAGTATTTTAGGGCTTTTTTTGAGTATTTTTAGGCCGATTTTGAGTATTTTACCCCCGATTT
>ERZ773083.1454-NODE-1454-length-16132-cov-3.572246_pt1 | contig 16132 bp, 13 predicted proteins | sample MGYA00511465_ERZ773083 | MGnify/ENA primary metagenome ERZ773083 (study PRJEB29015, sample SAMEA2738001) | human oral metagenome | biome: human oral; feature: human-associated habitat; material: dental | place: China | collected 2060 ... | reverse complement strand
CGTCTTCTGTTAACGAACAGATACCCGATATCAATGGCTATCAGTATGATTGCCAACAGTAAAATGACGGGTTTGGTATAAACATTACAATGCATAGTTGCAGTCTTACATGTACCGATAACAACCGTTTGCAATAATATCAGACAAACACCGAGCCCGATATTGGAAAATGCGATACCGATGCGGGAACTCTTGCACAATAAGAATACGATGCCCAATGCGGCAATTAAACCGCCGAGCATTCGAACCGCCTCGCCCATCCAATGGCACTTCATAAAACCGCCGTCAGCTTTCGGAAAACAGACATGGGCATATCCGAAGGGAGCAAACAGAACGAGTAAACCGATGATAACGATTAACATTCCTACAATATATTTTTTCATAGTATAACCTCACAAGCATATTAGCAAACCTGTTCGACAACGAAGTTATCGAATATGTCTAGTATATACAGAATACGGTAAAAGTCAATCGATGGTTACATTATTCTTTGAACATTCTATCGATTGCTTTGGGACAGAATGTGACGTATGATGCAACACTGCGTATTGACATAACGGAATTTTATCGATAATATCTCTTTCTGTCATTGAAACAAAACGGGCAATAGCGCAGTTGGTTAGCGTACAAGTCTGGGGGACTTGGGGTCGCCGGTTCAAATCCGGCTTGCCCGATTATTTTCTCTATTTTATTTCTATCCCTATCATACTTTTATTATATCTTTTCATTAAAACGGCTCTATCTTAAAGCATAGAGATTTATTAGCATATACGGTAAATGATTTCCTTACAGAACAAGCTGATAGGCTTGCGGTTTTTAGAGGTTTTCCGATAGGGGCTACCATTATAAATGCCGCTTGACATTAAGCCGCGCTGTTTTTATGCTTTTGCCTATGTCCGAAAAAGAAGATAAAGTAAAAACAAGCAAAAAAACGACACCTAAAAAAACAGCGGCGAAGGGGCAGTCAAAAACCAAGAGCCGCAGCAGTACAACAACAAAGAAAAAGCCGCGCAGTTCAACCGCCCGAAAGAAGCGTTCGAGAGGGAATATTATTGCCGCATTGGTGATATTGTGCGTTCTGCTTTTGGGTTTTAATCTTGTTTTAGTGTTAAAGTTGGTACCGAATTTGAAAAGCTCGCTGAAATCCGAAGAGATGGCATCGGTTACCACGCCGCAGGTTTCCTCACATACACCGAAAGCCGATTTGCAGCATACCGAACACATCACAGCTCAACCCGAAACAGCAAAAAGCGAGGAACCGAAACAACAGCCGGTTCCATCCGAAAAACAGAAAAATACACCGACAGCGCAGCAAAAAACGGAGTCATCACAGGAGAAAGCGCCTGCTGTAAAAAAAACAACACCGGCTGCACAACCGGCTCCCCATTCGCCTGCCGCTGTGCCTGCATCCCGCACCGCTTCTGCTGCACAGAAAGGTACTGCGCAGAAAGAAAAGCCGGCAGTCCATCCGGCTCCGCAAAAGAATACCGTACCGGAAGAATCCGTTGCATCTGATAAAAAAAATACCGCATCGAAGAAAAACAGTGTACCGGAAAAACCTGCCGTACCCGATAAGAAAAAAACCGTGCAAAAAGTGCAGCCGGTGCAGCCTGCTGCAAAACCGGAAAAGCCGCGCAAGCATGCCCCTTATGCAGGGAACCTCACCTTCGTGTTTGACGATGCAGGGCACAATCTCGACCAGCTCGAGTACTTTTTACGGCTGCCATTCCCCTGTACTATTGCAGTTTTACCCGGATTGCGGTACTCTAGCGAGTCGGCGCGGCGGATACGTAAAGCCGGAAAACAGGTTATTTTGCACCAGCCGATGCAATCGGTCGATCTGCATATTAATCCGGGACCGGGGGCGGTGACGCCGGGACTTTCTGCGGAGCAAATCAAAAACATCGTCAGAAAAAATCTCGAAGAAATTTGGCCGGTAGCCGGGATGAATAATCACGAAGGCTCACTGATGACGGCGGACGAGGCAGCGATGAGCGCGGTTTTGGATGTCGTAGCGGAAAAACATATATTCTTTTTGGATTCGCGGACAACCGCTCGGTCAGTCGTTGCGAAGGTTGCAAAGGAGAAAAATATGGCTGTCTGGGAACGGGCAATTTTTATTGATAACGATAAAAGCCGCGCTGCAATGGAAACGCAAATTAAAAAAGGGTTGAGCATTGCGAGACAGAAAGGCTCTGCCATCATGATCGGCCATGTCTTTACGGTTGAGCTTGCAGAGCTTTTAACCGAGATGTATCCTGCACTTATCGAAGACGGATTTTCACTTTCGGCAATTGCTCAAGTTGCACAAAAAGGGACAGTTAACTTCGGCAACTAAAAGAGAATGTCCAAAGTCAATCATGGAACAATAGGAACAACAGAATGAAGATACTTGGAATAGAAAGCTCCTGCGATGAAACGGCAGCCGCCGTCGTGGAGGACGGACATAAAATCATCAGCTCTGTGGTGGCGACTCAAATACCATTTCACGAAGCATATAAGGGCGTGGTGCCTGAGATTGCGAGCCGTAAGCACACCGAATGGATATTGCCGGTTGTCAAAACCGCTTTGCAGGAAGCGGGTGAAACGTTGCAATCGATAGACGGTATCGCCGTTACCAATCGGCCGGGATTGATGGGGTCGCTACTGGTGGGGCTTACTTTTGCGAAAACCCTCGCATGGGCATGCAATAAACCGTTTATTGCCGTAAACCACATGCTCGGGCATCTGTACGCAGCGCATCTTGAGCAGGACATTCCCTATCCCTACCTCGGTCTTTTGGTATCGGGCGGACATTCGCTTATCTGTAAAGTATACGATTTTGATTCAATCGAAGTGCTCGGTAGTACTATCGACGATGCGCCGGGCGAAGCATTCGATAAGGTTGCGAAGTTCTACGATTTCGGCTATCCGGGCGGCGTAATTATCGACCGGCTGGCAAAAAACGGCGATCCCAAGGCTGCAAACTTCCCGATGCCAGTACTGCACGAATCCGGCCGCCGGTATGACGTGTCCTATTCAGGCTTAAAAACCGCAGTTATCAATCAAATCGATCAATTCTGGAATCCCGGATATGAAAAAACGCCCGAAAATATCGCGGCAGCCTTTCAATCAAGAGCCGTTAAAATATTACTGCGTTCCCTGCTGCGGGCGGTTGAAGACACGGGACTGCACACGATTGTCGCAGGCGGCGGCGTTGCTGCAAATTCGCTGCTCCGTGAAAAACTTGCCGAACAAAAAGGTTTAACGTGCATCTTCCCACCGCTCAAGCTCTGCACGGATAATGCCGCTATGATTGCCGGAGTAGGCTACCGCTATTTGGCGCGCGGTGACAGGAGTCCTCTCGATTGCCCTGCAAGCGCCCGTGTCGAAGGATTTAAACGCCGGAAATCCGTCGCACCATAGCTTGTATTTCCGCTTGCCAGTCTTGCACAAAATCTTCCGGTTCAAGCGGCTGTGCGTTTGAGCCGTGAGACAATACCCATTTCAATATCCATGTCTATTATAGCGTTGAAATTGGGCAATTATTCATTCTTGCCCAGCGTATGACATTATTTAGCCTTGCTTGGTACCCTTTTCCATCTTTCCTTAACCATTCAAGATTATCATTATCAATCTTTGTATGAATTGCTGTTTTGGGAACTTTCAAGGACTGAAAATAATAAGGAAAAATAGGCGTATCAAGATTTGCCGGAATATCTGAATAGTCTATCTCGCTTTCGCTCTTTGACTCCAGAACTTCCAGTTCTTTCTTTTGCTCATCTGTCAGCGGGGGAAAATCAATAGTTTTATATATATGCTGTTGCGTTTTCTTCATACTCCTTTACCTCCTGTTGATTTGCTTTTCGTGCGGAAAAAATACGCTTGAGTTCGCCCCTCTCTGTCATTGATACGGTAAGAGTACTGTAGCCACCTTGTATATCCCGGCCTATACACTTCCATCGCTCTTCTTCCAAAGAGGAATTAAGGTTATCAAACTGTTTTGTCATGCAAGGGTCATTAAAAATTCTCACCGCTGTTTCAAATGAAAGCCCATGCTTTTGTTTGTTTAGCTCATTCTTTGCCGTATCCCATACAAAAGCATTAAGATAGACAAAATCCTTATTCCGTCCCATATATTCAATATACATTATGCATGTACACAAATCAAGTATAAAAAAGATTTACCTAACCATACATTAAAGAGCGTTTTATTTTTCCAAAAGTTGAGCTTGTAATATCTCTGTTTCTGTTTAGTGTATATAGAAGCTGAATTTCTTTGCCGCTTTTGCTGTTCTGTTTGCATCATGTTACTGTTAAAGCCATCAAATAGAATGCCTAATGCCGGAGAAAAGACGGGATTTAGCGGGAAAAATATGAAAGAGTGATTACATAGGGTGTAATTAAATGACCGGTATTTTCTTGAGGTTCTTTCCTATCCACGGCAGCCAGTGAAGATTGTTAATCTGTGAGAGTTGTTCGTCAATTTTTTTATTCTTTAAAATTGAACAAAGTATCAGAGCCTCTGGTTCTGTTCTGTAAAGGAATAATTTATAATATCCGCTAAAGCGGATTGCAAATCAACTTTGGAAGTTGTTTAATTCGTGCACAGAACGCTCACACGTTAATACGCGATGTTTGCGCAAAGAAACTCATTTATAATTTGACAAGTGTAAAACAGCGGGTATATAATAAACCTGTTCGGAAACTTCCGTTTCGGAACAGGTTACCTTGAAATGCGATGTTCTAAATCGTGCTATTTGTGCGATTTAGAACTCGTCGACCTATTCGACAACGAAGTTATCGAATAGGTCTAATGTCTTCTGTTGTGAGTTGCCCTGCTTCATGTTAATGAACGGGCATTCACTGCCTACAAAAATGTTTATGGGGGATTCTATTATGGAAAAACAAAGCGGTAGAAAATTGGGACTGTTACCGCAGCTTGCGTTAGGGATTCTTGCCGGTGTGTTGCTCGGGTTGTTTGTACCCGCTCCGGTAATGGGGATTATTGCGACCATTAAAAGGTTGCTCGGTTCGCTGATCTTTTTTGCCGTTCCACTCGTTATCTTCGGTTTTATTGCTCCGGCTATTTGCGATTTAAAAGCAAATGCAGGCAAAATGCTCGGCGTCTTTTTGCTGATATCGTATTTGTCCGCAGTCGGAGCATCCCTGTTTTCGACTGTAGCAGGATATATTCTTATTCCGTTCCTGCATATTCCTGCACAGGCTGCCGAATTGGTGGAAATACCCTCTACGGCGTTCTCGCTGAACATACAGCCGATTATGCCGGTTATGACCGCACTGGTATTGGCTATCTTGGCCGGTATTTCGGTTATTTGGACAAAAGCTGCGACGGTTGAAAAACTCTTAAAAGAGATTCAGGCAATGGTGCTTGAAATCGTCAACCGCGTTATCGTACCGATACTGCCGTTCTTTATTGCGACAACCTTCGCCGAACTTGCATACAGCGGTAGCTTAACCCGCCAGCTTCCCGTATTCTTGAAAGTTATCATTATTGTACTCATCGGTCATTTTATCTGGATGACGCTGTTGTACCTCATCGGCGGTGCGGTTTCAAAGCAAAATCCGCTTGAAGTGGTAAAGCACTACGGCCCTGCGTATGCCACCGCAGTCGGTACGATGTCGAGCGCGGCGACCTTGCCGGTTGCCTTACGCTGTGCTCATAAATCCAGTGCTCTTCCGTCCGATATCGTTGACTTTGCTATCCCGCTGGGAGCAACAACCCATTTGTGCGGTTCCGTTCTTACCGAAACATTCTTTGCAATGACGATATCTCAGATGTTGTACGGGGCGGTTCCTCCAATCGGGACAATGGTCTTGTTCTCATTCCTGTTCGGTGTATTCGCTGTCGGAGCGCCCGGCGTACCCGGCGGAACGGTTATGGCTTCGCTCGGTATCGTTATCAGCATACTCGGTTTTGACGAAATCGGTACCGGCTTATTGATCGCCATCTTCGCCCTACAGGACAGCTTCGGTACAGCCTGCAATGTAACCGGAGACGGAGCGCTTGCGCTTATTCTGCGCGGTGTGTTCTATAAACCGGACGGAACGTTAAAACAGGCGTAAGGTATGGAACTTACGGACTTTGACTGTAATCAATTCATTGCGATCCTTCAAGAAGAGCTGGTTCCTGCGCTCGGCTGTACCGAACCGATTGCTATAGCGTATGCGGGCGCTCATGCCCGTGCGTTGCTCGGTAAGATTCCCGACCGTGTGTGCATCAAAAGCAGCGGTAACATTATTAAGAACGTAAAGAGTGTTACCGTCCCTAATTCGGGCAATATGAAGGGAATTCCGGCGGCGGCGGCAATCGGTATTATCGGCGGCAATCCCGATAAGGGACTTGAGGTTCTTGCCGACATAACCGAAGCCGATATCGCTCGCACCAAGGAATTTTTGGCAAAAATTCCTTGTAAGGTTTCCTTGTTGGATACGGTAGCTTCTCTGCATTTTATTGTAGAAGTTTTTGCCGGTGCCGATAGCGCATCGGTTGAAATTATCCATCAGCATACGAATATCGTGCGTAAAACAAAAAACGGAAAAGACATACTATCCGTTCCGTTTGATCCTGCCAGTGCAAATGCCGCGCTGACAGACCGGTCGGGATTGTCGGTAAAAAAGATTCTTGAGTTTGCCGATACGATAGACCTCGACCGCGTCCGTCCGATACTGGAACGCCAGATCGATTATAATACCCGTATTGCGCAGGAAGGATTGGAGCACCGCTACGGAATTAACGCAGGGGCGAATCTCCTGAAGGCTGCTGAAGCGGAACGAGCCGTTACCCTAAAAATCCGTGCGCAGGCCGCCGCCGCTGCGGGTTCCGATGCCCGTATGAGCGGCTGTACCTTGCCGGTTGTTACCAATTCGGGCAGCGGCAATCAGGGCTTGACGGCATCGCTACCGGTTATCGTGTTTGCCGAAGAAAAAAAGCTCCCGCATGATAAGCTGTTACGCGGGTTGCTGGTCAGTAACTTGATTGCGATTCACCAAAAAACGCGGATCGGGCGGCTTTCCGCCTATTGCGGAGCTGTCAGTGCAGGTTGCGGGAGCGGGGCTGCCATTACATATCTTTCAGGCGGAAGCTATGAACAGGTATGCGAGACCATCACTAACACCCTTGCGGTTGTGTCGGGAATTGTCTGTGACGGCGCCAAGCCCTCGTGTGCCTCGAAGATTGCCACATCGGTTGATGCGGCGTTGAATGCGCATTATCTTGCAATGCATGACCGGGTGTTTGAACCCGGTGAAGGTATCGTAAAAGGCGATATAGAAAAAACCATCGCCGGTGTAGGCGCCGTTGCTGCCGACGGTATGCGGGAAACCGATAAGGTTATCTTACGCATTATGGTGGACGACGATTAAAAATTAAATACAAAAATGCCGATTGGGTCATCGTAAGTCTGATCGGCATTTTTTGTATATGAAAAGTTGTATAGAGATAACTCTAAAAATCTAACAGGGCTTTTAGAGCTGTCCATAGATAAGGAGAAATTGTGAAAAAGACATTGATAACGGGCGGTATGCTCGTAACCGAAAATGATACGTTTAAGGCGGACATTGCAATAACCGGCAGCAAGATAACCGGAATCGGGCATTTTAATCCCGTCGATTTTGATGCCGTGTATGAAGTTCCCGGCTGTTATGTCATGCCGGGGCTGATTGATGCGCATACACATCTTGAGTTGCAGCAGTCTCCGCAGTACCGCGCCGTCGATGACTTTTACACCGGCACCGTTGCAGCAGCCTGCGGCGGCACGACCTCCGTTATCGACCATATCTCTTTCGGCCCCGCCGGATGCAACTTGCATTATTCCATAGACCGATACCATGAGCTTGCAAAAAAAGCGGTTATCGACTACAGCTTTCACGGTGTTATTCAGCATGTGGATGATGCAATTTTGCAGGAGCTATCCGGCATCATTAAAAATGAAGGTATTACGAGCTTTAAGGCTTATACGACCTACGGATTTAAAATTGACGATACGGGCTTTTACCGCTTGCTGCAAACCGTGAAAGAAGCGGGCGGCATTTTAACCGTGCATTCGGAAAACGATTCGCTTATCAATTATCTCCGGTCAAAATTTGTAAAAGAAAATAAAATGCTGCCTATTTACCATGCGCGCAGTCGCCCTAACGAAACGGAAGCCGAGGCTGTTTCCCGCCTTATTCATTTTTCGGAAATGGTAAAGGATGCGCCGCTGTACATTGTACACCTTTCTACGGGAGAGGCGCTTATCAGCGTTGTAGAGGGACGGCAGCACGTTAATCGGCTGTTTGTAGAAACCTGTACGCAGTATCTGACGCTTTCGGAAGAAAAATACGGAAATGAGAACGGCAGTCCCGATGATCCTGAAAATATCGAAGGGCTGAAATATATCATGGCGCCGCCCCTGCGCAGAAAGCAGGATATAGAAGCGCTCTGGATCGGTCTTGCAAACGGTGATATCCAAGTCGTTGCAACCGACCATTGTCCCTTCCTGTTAAAAGAGAAGATGGATACCAAGGGCGATTTTACCAAAGGGCCGGGCGGCGCTCCGGGTATCGAAGAGCGAGTGCGGATTATTTTCTCCGAAGGCGTACAAAAAAAGCGGATTTCGTTGGAGCGCTTCGTACAGGTGATGGCGGCAAACCCTGCCCGCATCTTCGGTATGTATCCTCAGAAAGGATGCCTTTTGCCCGGCGCCGATGCCGACATTACGATTATCAATCCGAATGCCGAAGAAGTGCTGACAAAGAAGAACCTGAAAAGCGCCTGCGATTACTGCACGTATGAAGGAATGAAGGTGCAGTGCGCAATCGATTCCGTATTCAGCCGCGGAGAATTAATCGTAAAGAATAACGAATTTTTAGGCGAAAAAGGTAGGGGACAATTCATCTTTAGAAAACCGCCGTTTTAAATGCAACAGCTCGTTTTTTAGAGGTTCCCATATGAATATACAATTTTGCGAACACGGCAGCAGGCTATACGATTTTTTTAACCTCTTTGCGTATAAGGAGCATATACTTAACCGGCGCGAAGAAGAAAAAGGATATAACGATGTATGTTACACGCTCTTTTTATCGCTGCTGAATAAGGCAAAGAATATGTTTGCCCTAAAAATATACCTTTTACGATTGAAATCACCGTATATCTATGCTATAAAGGGATATGCAGCCGTCCATATCTTTTTATAATATAAGAGATCCGTCCGTATGCGTTCCTTTAGAAATGCTGTTAAAAACACACAATGCGGAAGGAGGTAATTATCTTCCCCGGCAGATACCGCTTTTACCCGATTCTTTAATATATAAAAATCCTCCGCCGTCCTTCCGCGATGTTGCGTTTGAAGTGTTCAGATCATTTTTTCGGGATGCTATTCCTGAATCCGATTTGTATACTCTTATCGTCCGCGCATTTCCATTTAGAGTTCCGGTGTTTCCGATTGATCCGCGTACTTATATCGCTGAACTGACCCACGGAGATGGCGGTTCCTATGCCGATTTCGGTGCACGTTTTACTGCGCAGTTGGTCGATTATTTCTACCAGCTCAACGGGCAGCCGATGCATATTCTTTTTGCGGGGACAGAGCTTGAAACGCTTTCACTTGCAAAAGCTTTTTCTGAGTTTGAGGATATTCATGCAACCTTTTTATATCCTAAAAATTCAAAGGATGCTTTTCAGCCCATGGTAAAACAGCAATTCCTTTTGCTCCCTGAAAACATTCATATCTTTGGAGTCAACGGTTCTTTGGCAGATTGTAAGACTATAATTCAAGAGACGGTGTCAGATGCTGATATTACCGGTTCGATGGAGCTGTTTATACCCCATGTAGCGCATATCGATTATCTGCTATCGCAAGTGTGCTGCTGTATGTATGCTGCATTGACGGCGCTTTCACGAGCCGGCTACGATAACAGTATTGAGCATCCCCGTTTGATTATCGGGGTTCCGTTAAAGCAGCCGAATGCCCTCAGTGCCGCCGTAGTTGCGCAGAAGATGGGGACGCCTATAAACGGTTTTATTACGACGGTCGATTCTACTTGTCATGCCCCTGAAATAGAGCACGAGAGAGAATATACACGCTTTAAAATGCTGTATGCACACGAGGCTTCTAAGAAATCTACTCCAAGTATCGCCTCATTTCGATTTAACCAAGATTCTGTATTGGAGGCAATGAGAGATTGTAAAGATCGAACAGGGTATATTATCAGTCCCTATGTTGCGGAAATATGGCAGGCCTGGAGCACAGTAAAAAATGGTTTATCGGAATCGGATAAAATGATCGAAAGTTTTTTTACGGATACCGGTTTGCTTCCCCGTTGGGTATCCGATGAGCACACTGCGCATTCCTGTATTATGATTACTCCGGAAATAACTCATCCCGCTTTCTACACTGAAGCGGTTAGGACGGCAACGGGAATATACCCGTCGATACCCTCTCGCTTGAAGTATAATCCTCAAATAACGAATGAACCTGTGCTTGAATGTTCGTCAGCAAAGGATTTAAAAGATTGGCTTTTGTCTCTCATCTAACGGCGCAATATGGCCAATGTAGAGGTAATAGATTTAGTAAACCGGAATATGCAGGGCTGTAAGGTAATATCGATTGAGTTCTTTCATTAAATAGTATATATTTAAAGTATGCAAGAAACAGCCGATTTTTTTAACGACAGTGCAGTGATGCTTGCCGCCGAGGGATGCCATAGCGAAGCGATAGCATGCCTTCGCCGCGGTTTACAGCTAGAACCATACAGCAGTTTAATGTGGTTTAATTTGGGGCTCAGCTACTATGCGCTTGATGATAAAGATAACTCTCGCTATGCACTCTACGAGGCAGCGCGCTGCAATCCCTTTGATGCCGACATTTGGGATACGCTCGGTGTCGTTCTCCATGAAACCGGCGAAATGGAGGCTTCACGGCTTGCATATACGAAAGCGCTTGAGCTGGAGACCGAAAACGGCCGTATCTGGAATAACTACGGTACGCTCCTTTTTAATGAAGAAAAATACGAACAAGCCCGCCGCGCTTTTGAATCAGCCTTGACGCTTGCTCCCGATTCAGAGGATACGCTTTTTAATTTACGCGATACCTATACGATACTGGGGAACAAAAAGCTTGCCAAAAAATGCACTAAAATAATTGACAGACTGGCATTAAAAAATCCGAATACGCTGGTACAAAAGCGGAACGAACTGTGAGAATTTTTTATATCGCTGAAATTACCGGTAAGGTGGGCGTGTGGGCGGTTAAAAAAATATTGCGGAAATTAAGCGCCGCTATCAGCCTGATTTTATTATCGCAAATGCCGGTATGGCGACAGGCGCGGGCGGGCTGGGCAAACAACACGCCGGTTATTTGAGAAAGATGGGGATCGATTGCATCACCGGCGGGGATTGTATCTTTCAAAAGAAAGATTTAGTCGAAAATCTCCCACAGATGCCTTTTGTACTGCGTCCTTGTAATCTACCCGAGCACAGTTTAGGAGCCGGTTATCGCTATTTTACAGCTCGAAATGGGGGAAAACTTGCGGTTGTTTCGATTTTGGGGCGGGTAGGGCGCCACCGGCTTTTAGCGGATAATCCGTTTACGTTGATGCAGGCGCTGCTTCCGAAAATAGAAAGAGAAACACCGTTTATCGTGGCGGATTTTTCTTCAACTGCAACCGCCGAAAAACAGACTATGGCATTTTTCCTTGCGGGGAGGATCTCCGCATTGGTCGGGTCAGGATCGGGCGCCGCCACAGCCGATGAGCGGCTGATGTCCGCTGAGTGTGATTTATCCGGTTCCGGTTCCGATCATGTGCATATCGATATGCAGACTGCAACTGTAGAAACATGCTGCGAACAGCAGAGCAGAAAAACCGCTTATATCACGGATGCGGGACGAACCGGCAGCTTTGACTCCGTCGGCGGACATGCCCCGTCCGGTAAGATTCGGGAATATCGCACCGGTCTTTTTGAGTACCCGCAAGAAACATGGCAACGGGTCTGTATACAGGGGGTGGATATTGAGCTGGACGGGGCGGGCGGCGCCCTGTCGATAGAACGGGTCCGTATCGAAATACCTGCCGCTGCGGTGCCGCAGTCATCATAACGTATGTCCGTATTTAATTTTGGAGGGCTTTTTAAATGGAAAGAATAGGAAGAGTGATACGTATGCCGATAACGAAACGGAACGGCATGCAGATTGCGACTATTGAATACGATACGCCCGAAGCAGATCTTTGTTCCATTAAATCTACCGATAGCCGCAGCGGATGCGCGTCATGCGGCGGCGGTTGTCATGCTTGTGGCGGAGGCAGTAAAGACGGTTTGCTGGTTGTACAGGGCAACATCGTCGATGCGCTGAACGTTTCGGGAAAAGATTTATGGATTGGAAACAAGGTCGGTGTCTTTATTTCCGAAAAAGCTGCCCGTTTTCAGGGACTGTGCGCAGTGGGTATTCCGCTCGTGCTTTCGATGCTTTCCTTTACGGTAATCTTTTTGCAAACGCATAACGAATCGCTGGCTTTAGCCGGTATCGCTGTCGGTCTTGCTGCAGGGGCTGCCATCGCTTTTGGAATAAGTCGTATTTTAAAAGAGCGGGCGCTTCCGCAGATTGTTACTGTCTATGAATAAAAAAATTATAAGCGAAAAAATTGTTGCTGATAGTGCAGAAGTCCCGATAACCGAAGTATGCTTAGCCGATGTACGGTTGCCGGTACGAAAAAAACTCGGATTCGGAATTGCCGACATCGGTGGAAATCTGTTTTTTACGGCTATGGGCTTTTGGACGCTGACCTATCTTACCGATACGGTGTATCTGGCGCCCGCCCTTGCCGGTATCGCCATTATGGTGGCAAAAATATGGGATGCGGTTACCGACCCTATTGTCGGCTTTCTTTCCGATAACACTCGTTCCCGATTCGGCAGGCGCCGTCCGTATCTCTTGTTCGGAGCGCTTCCGTTCGGTCTTTCGCTTTGGCTGTTTTTTACCAAGCCTTCGGTTACCGGTCAAACAGCGCTGTTTTGGTGGGCACTGTTGATGCTTTGTTTGGTAAATACGACGATGACTCTCGTGAATATTCCGTATTCTGCTTTAACCCCCGAATTAACCTCGGATTATAACGAACAAACCTCGTTAAATGCCTACCGTTTTTTGTGCGCCGGAATCGGTACGATAATGGGTGCTGTTATTGTGATGCCGATTGTCAATATATTCCCGTCAAAAGCCTTAGGCTTCTCGGTTGCAGGGGCAGCTATCGGCGGTATTATCATAATAACAACTTTTATCACTTTTTTTTCAGTGCGAGAGTCTGCTGTACCGCCTAAAAACGGTAAGAAAAAAACAGAAGCGTTCTTTTCCGCCTACCGCTCGGTATTTAAAAATTCCGCGTACACGGTGTTGCTGGCAGTTTTTGTGCTACATATTACTGCACTCAATTTTTTGCAAGGCATGGTTGTGTATTACCTAAAGTACATTTACCAAGCGGAAGCGTCTTCAAGTACGATTATGGGGCTCTTACTGGTAACGGCGATCGTTTCTATTCCGGTTGCAGCCAAATGCTCAAATATACTGGGAAAAAATTTTTCATACTGCGTAGGACTTGCCGTATTGTGTATTTCTACGATGGTTATATTTTTTATCGGACACCGTATCGGGGTAATCGGCCTTTCACTCTTGTTTGTAGCTGCGGGAGTTGGGGTTGGCTTTGCTTTTGCGACTCCTTGGGCAATGCTGCCTGATGCGATCGCGTGGCAGCCTGATACGGTACACAACGAAGGTTGTTATTACGGAGTGTGGACTTTTGCCAGTAAGCTCGGACAGGCTATTTCAACCGGCGTTTCGGGCTTAATTCTTAGTGCAGCCGGTTACTGTGCTGATGTAATCCAACCTCCTAAAACGATATTTGCTATTAGGTTTATTGCAGGGCCGATCGCTGCAACCATGTGTTTATGCGGTCTCATACTCATTCATTTTTATCCCATCGATAAAAAATAACGCTGCAACGCCGTATATGCCCCGTAATTCCAGCGCTTTTGAAAATAGTAGTACCGGATACAAGGCGCAGAGTGAATAACACCCGCAGGCGTGCTTTTTGCACGTCGAGGACTGTTATTCACCCTGCAACGCCGTAGACGGTATGCATATTTTCAAAAGTAGGGTGCTAGCATAATTCACCTTTTTAGTCTATACTAAATACATTCAAAATAGCCGGCTCATATCAATGGGGGAAGTATCGTCCCTTTGTGATAACGGCATACCTATGGAGAGTTACAGCATGAAAGAATTAATTTCTCGTCCCGGTGCAAAATATACCGAAGTGATTTGTCCCGCTTCTGCTATGGTATACCGCCCTTCACTGTTTAAAAAAACTTTCTATAATAAAAAGTATCTTTTATCGGTCGTATTGACGACCTTTATTTTTTTTGGCTTGGGTACCGCTGTCTATGCGGAAACCGCGCCGACAGTACAAGGCGGTGTTATCGATTTACGAAACTGGAACTTTGATACCCGCGGTAAGGTTCTTCTCTCCGGCAATTACGGTTTTTTTTGGAACGAATTCTTGGAAGATTGGAAAGATCCCTCCGAATATATGGCGGTACCATCTTCTTGGGCAGATAGAAAATCGGGGCAAGGAAAATCTTATCCTTCAAACGGCTATGCGACATATACCCTAAGGCTACTGTTGCCTAAAGGAGCTCCTTCCCTTTCGGTGTACCTGAAAAACAGGTTCCCTTCGCTAACCGTTTTTGCAAACGGCGTAAAACTTGACGCGTATAATCCTTCCGGAAGAAAGCTTACAGATGCGCAATCGTCTTGTTTTGTATTACCGGCTGGCGAAACGCAGATCGATCTTTTGCTCCAAATAAAAAGTATTGATCACAAAAAACAGGGTATATACAATCCTGTTATCATTAATAAAACGTCTGTCATCGAGTCGTCCATATATCGAAGCAAACTTATCGAAGCAATGATTTTCAGTTTTGCATTAGCACTCGGTCTTTACCATTTGATATTGTTTATCTTCAGAACAAAAGAGCTCAGTATTTTGTATTTTACGCTGCTTGTATTTATCGTTATGATACGAATACTCTCGACGGGAACGATAATCGGATCCGATTTATTCGGTTTTTCATGGATGACAGCGCTCCGTATGGACTATTTCAGTTTTGCAACCGTTTCAGTTCCCGTCATCATGTACTTTTATGAACTTTACAAGAAATATATTCATAAAGCGATTGTCATTGTCTGGGTCTCTGAAGGTTTGCTGTATGGAATTTTAACGCTTGTTACGAGAGGGGCTTTTTTTACATCGTTTCTCTATATACATCAGGTCGTTTGTCTTTTAGAAGTTTTATACCTTCTATATCTCATCGTGCGGTTGGTGTATAAAAAAGAGAAGGAGGCGTCGTTTATTGCAACAGGTTTTGCTGCGCTGATGGTAACCTCCGTGATCGATATCCTTGAGGGAATGGAACTTATCCATACGCCGGCGACGCTCCCCTTTGGCCTTCTCTTTTTCCTGCTGATCCAAGCAGTCTCATTTGCAAGAATATTTTATTTTGAGAAAAGAGAGAGCGAGTTGATGCGCGATAAGGTTATTGCCTCTTCCGATCAATTGAATACATTTATCGCTGAAATTAAAAAAGTTATCGAAGATTTGGCAAACGAAGATACCGTGTTGACCTCGAATATGCACAGCGCTCAGTCCTATGTAGATAAAATTTCAAGCTATATTAAGTTGGTACTCGAAGAAGTATCTTCGCAGAAAACGAGTTTGATTGATACGGAAACCAATACTAATTATTTAAATACTTTCCTTGAAGGCTTGGATACGCAAATTACGCAGCAAAGTGAAAAGTCGAAGGATGCAATGGATAAGCTTACGGACTTAATCCAAAACACAAAATTACTGACGGAAAAATTCAAGGTTATTCAAGATAACTTTATGAATATCTTCCAAGCAAATGAAGTCGGAAAAACAAACTTTTCAAAGATGACAAAGACGATATCCGACATTACTGCCCGTTCTGCCGTTTTGCTTGAAACCAACCAGCTGATAACACAGGTTGCAGAGCAGACGGATATGCTTGCAATGAATGCCGCTATCGAAGCTGCCCATGCCGATTCCAACCGACTGCGGAATGAGTGCGACGAATTTGTCG
>ERZ773083.1452-NODE-1452-length-16157-cov-13.995094_pt1 | contig 16157 bp, 14 predicted proteins | sample MGYA00511465_ERZ773083 | MGnify/ENA primary metagenome ERZ773083 (study PRJEB29015, sample SAMEA2738001) | human oral metagenome | biome: human oral; feature: human-associated habitat; material: dental | place: China | collected 2060 ... | reverse complement strand
AATATCCTCTCTTCTCTATTATTTTTCTATATAGATTTCTATTCAATAATAAGGCTACGAATCCAATTTTTCTACCTTTTGTAAATAATGAATCTTTTATTATATCCCCACTATGATTTTTTAAATACGATATTAACTTGTTTTCTAATTTTTTATCATTATATTCTTTATCTAACAATAACCTATCCAATACATAGAAATACGCCCAATTCATTCTCATCTGAGCTACACCTTGTAATTCTGGATACTTTTCTAAAATAATCTTTCTATTTTGTTCATAAGCTTCTATTACGTTTAAAAATTTAGTTGAAAATTTCTGAGTAGTAATACTATTTTCTCTATGCACATAGTAGTATTTTTTTTCATTTGTCGCAACTACTACATTACATTTATCAAGAAGTTTTATCATAATAAATGCATCTTCAGCTATTTTCCCAACTTCAAATTTCAAATCTGAAAATAAACTCTTCTTATATAGCTTATTGACAGCAGTAACAGATAGTATCTTAGCTTCCATAACCATCTTAATAGCATCTTTTGAATTAAGCTCCCATGTTTTCTTATCATTTACCTGCGCCTCAGGAACATTATTATAAACATCGAAGTGTCCACACATAGATAAATCTGCATTAGCATTCTTCATATTATTAATTAACAACTCATACATATCTTCATCTATGTAATCATCACTATCTATAAAACCAATTAAATCAGCTTTTGCTTCATCTATACCGACGTTCCTCGCGTCAGATAAGCCACCATTTTTCTTATGAACAACCCTTATTCTATCATCTTTCTTAGCTAGTTCATCACAAAGTTGTCCACTATTATCAGTAGATCCATCATTGACTAAAATAATTTCTAAGTTTTTATATGTTTGATTGATTATTGAATCAACACAGCGCTCTAAATATTGTTCTACATTGTATACCGGTACTATTACACTAATTTTTTCGTCCATAATATTCCCCTTTATACTTAAGATAACTATTTTCCATATCCGCTATTACCGAATCATGATGTGGAACTTGTTTTTCTTTCGGTGGGGGTGTCATATAATCACCAAACGCTGTTTTCAGATAAATATCATACCCCACAGGTATTGGCATTTTAGTATTTTCAAAATCTATAAAGATATTATCTTCAAATGCTTCAATCGGATATTTTTTCTTCATATATCCAGGACCTGTACAAAGTTCTGTTATTCCATCACTTTCTTCAAGCTTGTATTTCGTCATTTCTTTTTCAGCTTTTTTCCAAATTTTATAACGTAATTTACTCGGTGTTAAACCTAACAAGATAGTACTACCCCATTTCATAATTGCACCATGTTTTTCAGGAATAGTTTGAGCACAGAATAATGAGTAAATCAATGCCCAACGAACTTGTTTTTTTCTATCCGCTTCATTTTTAGGGTAATAATCCAAAGGAATAACATCTAACGCTAAACCATGTGGCATATCTAAATCTTGCTGATATGGTTTTATACATGTTGTTTCTCTATCACGAATCGTGATAAATAAATTTCTATCGACGAAGTTACTATCACTTTTTGATAAGAAATATTGCTCCTTGGCATACCTCCTCCAAAGTTCCGGAAGTTTCTCATAATCTTTTCTAGGCATGAAAAAATCTAAATCATCATCCCAAGGGATAAATCCTTTATTTCTTAGTCCTCCGATAGCTCCACCACCACAAAGATAACAAAGTAAGTCATGTTCGCGACAAAATTCTACAAAATATTCAGCCATCTCTAAGCTTTTATTTTGTATTTCTTTTAAACTACTCACCTACTACCTCCTCAACAATTTCCTTGAAGTTTTCAATAATAACAGCTACATCTTCATCACTAAGTCTAGTATGTAGAGGTAATGTTATTTCTTTTACATAGTAACTATATGCGTTAGGATAGTTTTCAATGTCAAATCCTAAGTTTTTATACGCAGTTAATAATGGTAATGGTTTATAGTGAACATTACAGCTAATTCCACGCTCTGCCATTTTAACAATTATTTCACCACGTTGTTCAAATGTAGCACCTTCAACATGAGTTATATACAGATGTCCACATGATTTATAGTCATCTGAACTGTGACTTAAAGCTGTAATTCTTGTTCCTTCGAACCCTTTATTATACTGACTAATAATGTTATCACGACGTTCTAAAAGTGTAGGATAACGATCTAGTTGAACTAATCCAATAGATGCTGCGATATCAGTTAAATTACATTTATATCCTGGGATAACAATATCATATTCCCATGATCCTGCTTTTGTTTTAGCTAATGCATCTTTTGTTTGACCATGAAGAGAATATATTTGGTATTCTCTATATAATTCTTCGTTATCAAAGTTTTCATTTTTCTTCCAAGTTACACTTCCACCTTCAGCAGTAGTGAAGTTTTTCACAGCGTGGAATGAAAATGTAGTAAAATCAGCTACAGATCCTATTTTCTTACCTTTATAAGTACTTCCTAAAGCATGCGCGCCATCAGCTACAACAGCTACTCTGCCAAGTTTTTCTTGATATTCACTATTAGCTTTGAATAAGTGTTTCTTATTCTCCACTACTTCAAAAATTTTGTCATAATCACATGGAATCCCCGCTAAATCGACAGGAATAACAGCTTTAGTATTCTCAGTAATAGCATCAGCTAAAGCATTATAGTTCATCTCATGGCTATCTTCAGCAATATCAACGATAACAGCCTTCGCACCAACATGGTAAATCACACTACAAGAAGCAGTATAAGTCATCGCAGGAACGATAACCTCATCACCTTCTCCAATACCTAGAACACGTAATGTTAATTCTAAGGCTGCAGTTGCAGAATTAAGACAAACCGTTTTCGGTGTGTTAGTAAATTCTGACAATCTTCTTTCTAATTCTTTTGTCTTCGGTCCAGTTGTAATCCAACCTGATTTCAAAGTATCTATTACTTCATTAATTTCTCCATCACTAATATCCGGTGGAGAAAATGGTATATTATATTTTTTCATCTCAAACTCCTAATTATTTGTTTCTACTCTTATCAATAAAAAAACACAAGAGACTAATATTGTGGAAGGCCTCTTGTGTTTTTTGATCGAATTATCTAGATATTATTATACAATATTTCCTATAGTTAATCAATCAAAATACACTTTAGAAATTTCATCTACTTTACAGTAAACAGCAATCTATATTTAATTAACTATAATTTTTATTATATGACTACAATATTAGATAATTCACCAACTCATAAGCCTCAGTTAATTTTAATATCATTTAATAATATGATATAATTAAATTACTATCAACTAAATACACTACTGTGAAAGGAGTGTAAAATATGATCGAATTACTTCAATTAATAGTTATCTTTTTAATTCTTCGCGAATTAAATAAAGAATAATTTCATTGGAGTTTCGTTACTTACATTCGTTTGGTGTTGATAGTAGGCTGCAATGTGGAAGTTGCAGCTTTTCTATTTAACAACCGCTATAGCAGTTCTTATCATTATTTTAATATCATTTATAATACTGAATTCTTCAATATACTTTAAGTTATATTTCATCTTATCTGGAAGAATTTCCTCCACATAGATTTCATCTACACTTCTTCCACTTCCTTTAAATTTTTCAATAACTTCATCTTCATCTTTGTATTCAATACTCGCTGGAGAAGTTATCCCAGCAGGAAGAAGTAATGTCGCATTCATTTCATCAGTATATTTATCTACATATTTCGCTACTTCAGGTCTTACTCCAACAAAACTCATATCACCTACAAGTACATTAATAAGTTGTGGAAGTTCGTCAATGCGAAGTTTGCGAAGCTTATGTCCTACCTTACTAATACGAGGATCATTTTGCTGAGTAACAGCAGCACCAAGCTTATCCGCATCTTTAACCATAGTTCTAAACTTAAAGATTCTAAAAGTTCTGCCATATGTAGTTATACGCTCTTGCCTGTAAAACACAGGACCTTCACTATCAAGTTTTATCCAGATAGCTATTCCTAAAATTATCGGCGATAAAGGAATAAGCAAAATTAATGCCAGCACCTTATCAAAAAGTAATTTCAGAAATAACGATATCTTCTTCTTTTCTATCGAAGCTCTATACTTTTTTACCGCTTCTGTTTCAAATCTATTATCAATGTTCATCTTTCACCTTACTTATTTAACTGAATATTTATAAACAGTTTTTCAAATTTATTCCATCCTTTTATTATAACATATTTCTAGATATAACAGAAGAAAACCCAGTAAAAAAGACAACCAAATTAGGTTGTCTTAAATGATTTTCCAATAAGAAACGGAAAACTTTTATTAACTATACGTGCTATTAATTCACACAATATTATAGCTAATAGTAGTTCCACAATAGTAATAACATAGTTACTAAAGAATATTCCTGTATATTTACTAGATAATTGCTCCATAATTATATCGAGAATAAATAATACTATTGGAGAATGGTATGCATAGTAAATTAGAGTGTTCCCACCGATTTTTTCTAATACATATAAATTAGGTATATTTACAAAAAATATTAAACTTGCCCATATACCAAAGAAAGCAGCAACAAAATACAAGAAAGTTGAATTAATCTGTTGATAATATAAATCTACTCTTGTATTATATACACCACACACTAAACTAACTGCTAATACTGGTATAAAATATAATTTCTTGAAATAGTTCTGTATGTTAGCTAGATTCTTTCTCAATATATAACCAGATAAAATAAAGATTGATGCATACGGTACAAGATCAAAACTCCAGATTAGCCAAAACTCCATCGCGTATAATTTCTTTCCTAAACTACCACATAGTATAAGAACAATAAATACAATCAAATATTTATACCATGTATCACTATATTTTATCGCGAAATAACAAACTAGTTCTGCTAAAAAAAGTACATTTAAAAACCATAGTTGATAATATATGTGCATTCTATCAGCTAAAATTAATGCTTTTATAAAATATAAAATATCTATCTTTAATATCAACTGTGGTTGTAAAATAACTGATTTGATAAAAAATATAGAAATATTCATTAGAAAACATGGTATAACTATCGCCTTAAATTTCTTTGAAAAAAATTGAACGATAGAATCATACTTTTCAACATTTAAAGTCATCCCTGATAAAAAGAAGAATAAAGGTATATGGAAAATATACAATAATAATTTTACTTTAGCAGGAGTGTATCCCATATGTCCCGCAATTACTAATATTATACAGAACGCCTTCAACATATCTATATATTTAATTCTCTTATTACTCACTACTTATCACTCCTTAATAAATATACATTAATATCATTTGTAATATTACTATCTTTTACAAAATACACTTCTCTACCATAATTCTCTTTAAATAAACTTTTTATTTTATCAAAAATACTAGAATCACTAGATAAAATAAATTTAATATTATTACTATTAATAGCACTAGAAAGTATATTATTCGTATCTTCCACTCCAAATCCTTTTAGTTTATTATGATATTCAGGTGAGAATGTTTGCCAAGTCCCAAAAGTTATCATATTATTCGTTAACTTATTTTTATCAACAAAAACTTTACTTAAATTTGGTTGAGAACTAACTAAGTTTCCATATCCTGAAATAATATATAAATTATCTTTATTATTAACTAGTACATCATTATAATCCTTATTAAACTCGTAAGAGTTATAGTTAAACCAATATAATTCATTTTTCCCATAGCTACCTATAGAATACATTAATAATACACACAAAACTGTAAAAATAACATTTTCTAAACCACTTAATAGTTTATAGTTTCTTTTTATAAATAACGCGTTCTCATATACAATAAAAATAAATATAGACAGGATAATGATAGGTATATAAACTCTCTCTACTACTCTCTGTCTAACTATTAAAGCTGTTAACAGTGCTATAGGACTTAAAAATAACAAATACCCATAAAAGCTTTTAGATTTATAAAATATAAAGACAAGCATTACAAAAAATGTAAATAACTTATAAAACTCATTAGAAAAATACTCAAGAATAATCTTTTTAATCGATATATTATATTTTTCTGGTACTAACCTTACTTTATCAAGATTGTCTAACAAGTCATTGCTAAAGACCCTTTTTTCCGAGAAAATCCAAGAATTATGACTTGCTAATGTATTTTCAGTAATACCCATATTATCTAGACTCTCTTTTTTTGCAGAATAATCAATGGCTGGATAATCCCTTATTAAAGTACTTTTTTCATTCCATTGTATATAAGATTTCTCAACATCATTACTTTGTATGAATAACCAATTCGTTAGGATTACAATAAAAATTACACCAATTAGTATACCGGTTTGTTTTACCTTTTTATTATTTATTAATTCAAATATAATTACAGCTAGACATAATACCAAGAGGCTAGATATAATTTGAACTCTTAGAGAAATCCCAATAAATATAAGTATAGTTGAAACAACAATATTATTTTCTTTATACAATAAAAATATTCCAGATATAGCTAACAAGTAAGCAACCATAGAATATGTAAAATATTTCAACAAAGCAAATTCTATAACTAAAACAATTATCCATAATACTATTTTATATTTTTTATCTCTAAGCAGATAAAGTAAACATGAGAAACTTATACTATACGCTAATACTAAGAATACAAAAAATATATTAATACTAGGAAATATACTTTGTAATATTGTTAGTAGCTTTGTTAATATTATCCCCAAATATGGAAGTAATACATATTCTTTATTTAATATGGAATAATTAATTGTAACATCATCAACAGCGTGATAAATATAGCCATATAAATATCTATAAAAAACTACTATTAATAATGTAATAACAAACGAAATCATTAGAGATACCGCCTTTTTCATCACTTACTTTACCTCCTTTCGCCTTAGATATCGTATTTAAATTTAATGTCATTAGTATAATACTATAATTAAGTATTTATTTCAACTTCAACTAGCAACCACAAAAAGCTTTAGCTCATCTAACCAGTGAACTAAAGCTCTTATTATATTAATTCTTTTTATAGTATCTTGTTGATTCTGAATAAATCACAGTTTATAATCTATTTACCTGGAACCCAAGCTCCATCATTTCCTACGTAGTAACGACCGTTGTCTACTCTGCTGTTTGTTACCATTCTTCCGTCTGATCCTAGCCAGTAATTTCCTGCCCATGCATTTCTTACTGCTGAATTGTTTTTATAGAAATACCAAGATCCGCCTTCTTTTTGCCATCCTGATTTATTTCCGTAACCTTTTATCCATGCTCCGTCATTTCCTACGTAGTAACGGTTGTTATCTACCCAGCTGTTTGTTACCATTCTTCCGTCTGATCCTAGCCAGTAGTTTCCTGCCCATGCGTTTCTTACTGCTGAATTGTTTTTATAGTAGTACCAAGATCCGCCTTCTTTTTGCCATCCTGATTTATTTCCGTAGCCTTTTATCCATGCTCCGTCACTTCCTACGTAGTAACGGTTGTTATCTACCCAGCTGTTTGTTACCATTCTTCCATCTGATCCTAGCCAGTAGTTTCCTGCCCACGCATTTCTTACTGCTGAACCATTTTTATAGTAGTACCAAGATCCACCGCTTTTTACCCAACCATTTTGAGCATGTTGAGCGTGTTGAGCACGTGGTTTATATTGTCCATTTGATTTACTGATTTCACATGCTATTCCATCACCATCTCTATCTAGATGTCTTGAATAACCATCTTCTCCTATTCGAATATCTCCATACCCTTGGTTCCACGCTTCTTTACAACTATGGAATGTAACTGCTTGTGCCTGTGGACTTGCTACTTCTCCTATACCCGCTACTAATGACGCAACCGCCACAATACTTAATAATCTTCTTTTTTTATTCATTTATATGCTCTCCTTTATTTCATTATATTGATATAATACTATATATTGTATACATTTTCAAATGTAATCATAAAGGAGATCTCAAATAAGTAATACATATTATCAAAAACTAGGTTGTCTATATAAAAAAACTCGAATCTAGATTATCTCCGATTCGAGTTTTATTGTTATTTAATTTACATATTCGAATGGAAAGATATCTTCTTCCCATCATAATTAACTCAGCACTTTTTGACCTTCTTTACTTTATATTAAAGTTCTTCAACACAATACTAAATGTAGTTAGATTATGTAATAATGCTAGTAAGTTAGATGGTAATACGTTTATTAACCCTAAGAATATTAATGAACTATTAATCGATACTGTACTTTTAACGTTATTACTCATCTGCGCACGTAATGTTTTAGAAACATCCGATAATAGTAATAATGAATTAAGTGAATCTGATTTTAGAACGACATCACTAATTTGTTTCGAAAGATCAGCACTTTCACTCATAACGATACTTACATCACTTTCTGATAATGCTGCTGAATCGTTTAGACCGTCACCTATCATAAGAACTCGACGTCCTTTTTCTTTTTCACTCTTAATGTACTCAAATTTCGTAACTGGAGTCATACTTGTATGTACTTCATCGAAAGTTACATCATTTAAGATTTTTTTCGTTCTTACTTCGTTATCCCCTGTTAATAAAACAACTTTTTTACCGTTATTTCTAAGTTCAGTTAATACCTCATTCGCTTCATCTCTTAGTGGTATATCTACACAGAAAATTGAAATTAATTGTCCTTTATACCCTAAAAATAATAGGTTATACTGTTCTTGTTTTTCAGCAATTATTTGTTTTTGTTCAGCTGTAACAACTACATTTTCATCTTCTAGTAATTGTCTACTTCCGATAACAACTTTTTCACCATCAATATGAGAAACTATACCTTTTGATGCGATGTGGTATAACTCCGTATGCATTTCTTCATGCTCAATTCCATCTTCTTCAGCCTTACTCACAACAGCACTAGCAATCGGATGATAGATATGTTCTTCTAAACACGCTCCAATTTTCAGTACTTCTTCATAAGAATATCCATAAAATGGTAGCACTTCTTGAATATATGGTTTAGACACTGTTATTGTTCCTGTTTTATCAAAAACAAATGTATCGATATCCTCATATTTATCAAGAGTTACAGAGTTCTTAACTACGATTTTTTTATCAATTAAGTTCTTAATAGTAGTTAGATACGCCACCGGTGTTGATAATTTCAATGCACATGAATAATCAACTAATAGGAATGAAATTGCCTTAGCAAATGATCTAGTAAATAAATACGTAAGTCCCATCGCTAAGAAATTGTATTTTACAATGCTATCAGCTAGTTTTATATATTTGTAGTGGTACGCATCTTCTCTACTTTCAGAATCTTTCATCAATTGGATAAGATGATGAATACGACCATTAACCTGTGGATTTTCGACTTTAATCTTAACTTCACCGTTAACAACTATCGTATTAGAATATACTTTATCTCCGATATTTTTGACAATTGGGAAACTTTCTCCTGTTAATGAACTTTCATCAACGCTAGCACCCTCAGTCATCACGATACCATCGAATAAAATTTCATTTCCTTCTGAAACTAGAATTACATCATCTTTCCTAACTTCTGAACAAGTTACTTTTCTATTTCCTTCTTCTTCAACAAGCCAGACTTCTTTATCCATAGAAGTTAAACTTTGTTCGAGAACCTTTACAGATTTTTTCTCAGACCAATTGTTAAGTGACCCCCCTAGTTCTAAAATAAACATAATAGAACTTGCTGTATCTCTCGCACCTGTCGCTAATGATACAAGAATCGCCGCAGAATCGAGTGTTTCCATGGTAACTTTCTTGCGTGCTAGTAGTTTTAATGTGTCTTTCAAATATCCTGAAGCTTTCCACCATGTATGAATCGCTCTTAGTGGAAGTGGTACGAATAATTTCGACATTGCACGCCAAAACAGAGCATCCATTATTATCGAATAAGGACTTTCCTCGGCTTTAGCTACTGGATTCTCATAACAATCTTTTACTTTTTCTTTATCAACTAGTTTAAAGAATTCTTGTAAACAACTGCTACTTCCTTCTTTAAAAATAACAACAAAAGTGTACTCATCTTGATAAAAATCCACTTTTTTTATGTTTTCAATTTTGGCTGCTCGTTTTTTTAAATATACTTTCACATCTGGTGTTAAGCGAAAATCAGCTCTAACCCTAGCTCTACCACTTGATAGATGTAGTATTTTAAAATCCATCTTATTTTGCCTCTAATTCTTGAAGATTACTTTCTCTTTTTTCTTTTTCATATAAATCTTTAGCATCTGCCACTACATCATCAGCATGTTGCTTGATGTTTGATACAGTTCCTTCTACGCCATCTTTTGCTTTATATAATTTTGATAAAACAACTGAGTAACCTTTCTTAGCATCTTTACTTGCTAAAAGTTTAAGACCGAAAGTTCCGAATGCTACTCCTCCTGCAAATACCCCTGGTGTTTTAAGCGCTGCTTTAGCAACTTTTAATGCTTTAATTGACATATTCAATTCCTCCTTATAAATATATTATTATAATTCAATTATATCACTTTGCTAATTATATGTAAATCTAAAGATATCAAGCTTTCATCTGTCATTTTTAATTTTTTATCAATGTTTTGACTCTAAAATATTTTTACTTTTCCTTAAACTTGTATAGTCAAAAAATTAATATTTTATTTTCTTACCGATAATTTTACAATCCTTGTTTTTACAGTATTTAGGTAGATATTTATTTTTTTCTTTAGAAAAATTAACTCTAAAATTATATATTTTCTAACATTCCCTCACGCAACTTAACTCACCATGGTAATTTTTCTTCTCTTTACTGTAGTAAACATAGTTGTTTATCAATGTGCAACATATAATTATTATTTATATTTTCTATCTTTTTTCAACATTAGAAATTCAGTTCTCTCACTACATATTTGTGTTAGAAATGTTTTTAATCAATCGATAGACTATTTATGTTATAATAACTATGTTAAAGAATGAGGATAATTCGGCAAATCAATTTCCCCGAAATCACGCTTTTCGAGCCATCCTCTTTAAGATTAGAAAATTAGACTAAACCTATAAATAAGGAGAAACTTATGATTTATATTATCGGACTTGGACCGAATGATAGTTCAAACATTAAAGAAAATATTAGACAACTTTTACTAAATAACACGAGTGCTAAGGTTATCGCACGTACTAAAGAGCATCCTGCGATTTCTTTCTTAGAAGAAAACAACGTCAAATTTGAAACTTGCGATAAATTTTATACAGAAAGTGAAAATTTCGAGAATACTTATAATGGTATTGCGAATTATATTCTTGAAGTCGCTGAAAATAACGATGTGATGTATCTTGTTCCTGGGCACCCGATGGTTGCTGAGTTAACTACTCAACTTCTAATAAATAGCGGAAAAGATGTTAAAATCGTTGGTGGCGAGAGCTTTTTAGATTCTTGCTTCAATGCAGCACAATTCGATCCCGTAGAAGGATTTTCTCTTGTAGATGCTACTGCATTAGAAACTCTAAGACAGGTTAACCCTCTGCAACATCTGCTTATAACACAATGTTATGACGATTTGACTGCTGCAAATGTATCAGATGAGCTTATGTCTTTCTATCCTTACGACCATGAAGTTAAAATTATCGAGCAAGCTGGTGCAGAAGATGAGAAAATTTATACTGCACCTCTACATGAACTTTCTGCTGCGGTTGGAGAAGAAGTTAATAACCTACGAGCTTTATATATAGCACCATTAAAAGATGGTCTTAGCTTTAATATTAAAGATTACACTAAAGATTTCGATGAAAATGATGATACTACAGAAACTGATTTAGTAGAAAAATTAGAAAAACTTGTCGCAAGTCTTAAAGCTAATCTAGATAGAGAAGAAGACTATACAAGTGATAATTCGAAATTACTAGCTGAAATTATCAATACATCACTTGATTTTACAATCGCTAGCGATAACTACTACGAACTTAATGACATTCTTTCTGAAATGAAAGCAGACAGACAAAAATAATTTTATAATAAGGATAATAATATGGATAAGGTATTAGCTTTTAGCAAAAAATTATTAAAAGAAGTTATAGATAAAAATTCAATCGTTGTTGACGCTACTGCCGGAAATGGAAATGATACGTTGTTTCTAGCGAAAACTTCAGCGAAAAAAGTTTATGCATTTGACATCCAACAACTTGCAATTGAAAACACAACAAACATTATTAAAGAAGCAGAACTAACAGATAAATGCGAGATTGTTCTTGATTCTCACTTCGAATTTGATAAATATATAGATGAAAAGATTCGTGCTGTTGTCTTTAATCTAGGGTATCTACCAAACGCTGATCACGAGATTACAACACTAGCTGAGACTACACTTGCGACTATTAAGAAATTTTTATTACATCTAGAAGTCGGCGGCAGAATTGTCATTGTTGTCTACTGGGGTCATAAGAATGGTAAGGTAGAAAAAGAAGCATTGTTAACCGAACTTCAAAAACTTGATCAAAAGGAAGCTGAAGTGCTAATTTATCAATTCATAAATCAGAAAAATAATGCCCCATTTATTATTGGAATTGAAAAAAGAAAGGAAATCTCATGCGAGAAATAGAAATAGAATTTAAAAACTTACTGACAAAAGATCAATACGATGTATTATATGAGAAATATAACCTAAGTAATTCTGAAGAAATAATTAACAAAAATTTCTACTATGATGATGCAGATGAAAGTTTTAAAAAAATCGGAGCTGCACTAAGAATTAGATATACTAACAAAAAAACAGAGATGACTCTAAAAATAAAAGGTGAAACTCAAAACGTTGAAATAAACGTACCACTTGATGAAAGATATCCAAAAGAACCAACGGTACTCCCGATTTTGCCAAATGAAATCATAGCAGAGCTAGAGCAAATGAACATGAAAATTAAAACTCCAATGCTAATTCAAAAAATAGAAACATTAAGACACGAAGTAACTTTAGAAGGGGGATTGCTAGTTCTTGATCAAACAACATTTATCAACGATATTGTCGATTACGAACTAGAATTTGAGACGAAAGATTATGAAACAGGGCTAATTGCATTTGAGAAATTATTAGAAGAAAATGATATAGCTAAAAATCCCGCAAAACCAAAAATAGCAAGAGCTGTTGAGTATTCAAAACGATAACCTAAAAAAATTAATAGAATCAATCATAATTTAGGTTGTAAGTAAAGCACTATGAATATTTCTATCTTACTAAGCTATTAAAAAATTAAACATGACCTCCCTTATGAAAATCATTCAAAACAATAACTTTTGAGTAAATTCATATTGGGAGGTTTTTATTATGTCCGTTTAGAATTTATAATGTGTTCTCTACCCTGATCTTAAAATGGAAATTTTACCTGTTTCTTCCATTTTGAATTAATTTCTGATATCAAAATGGAAATTTTGACTGTTTTTTCCATTTTGAATTAATTTTCTAACCTCAAATTGGAAATTTTACCTGTTTTTTCCATTTTGAACTACTTTTCTAACCTCAAATTGGAAATTTTTACCCCTTTTTCCATTTTGAATAACAAAAAAATCTAGGAAACCACGTATCACTTTTGATTCAGTTCCCAGATTTTTTTTGTTTTTGAATATAAAATACCTCAATCAACAAGTTGTTATTTGTCGTTTGTATATACATGGTGTGGAGAGCAAGTTGTATTTCTTCCTACAAAAACTCCTAGTCTTCTTTAAACTCAACACCATTATCTTTCAATTTTTTAATAATACCTACTCCGATACCATCTAGTTTTTTCAGTTCTTTTTCTGTATAACATTCAATAATTTCTTTATTATATAATTCAGCATCAATAAACTTGTTCAATTGTTTTTCCATACCTTTGAAGATAGGATCTTCTTTCATCATTTCCTTGGAAATATTTAGACGACCTTCTACTATCAGAATTACTCTTCTTTCTATTTCTTCTCTATAGAATTTTTCTAACAATTCATAATGGTATTTATTAGTCAGATATTCTTTAGCAATACCCGCCGAAAAGATCATTTCAAAATATTTTTCCTTATTAACACCTTTCATATCACGAGGATTTCCGACTATATAATCTAGAACTTTATTGAATCCACCTTTAAATATATCACCTACATACTTATTAAGTTTTTTAAGTTTAGTCATATAATAATGTGCTTCATCAAATTTTTCTTGATTTATACTAAAGACACTTAACAGTAAAAGTGTGGCTTCTGAATCTTCATAGTCAAAACAATCGATATGATCCATCAATAAATTTTCTCTATCCAAACGAACATACATAAGAGTCAAGAGATCTATAACCTCATGAAAATCTGTTGGATTCGCCATCAACATAAGTTCATATAGTTTCGCAGCTTCTTCATTCATTCCAGCCTTACTATAATATTCAGCCAGAACATCCGCTATTATCATCTGTTCAGCATCTTCATCATTATCTGAATACATGATATCCTCTTCTAGCTCAACAGCCCTATCTAGAGCATCTCTATTCCCCTCATGAAGTTCACGTAAGGCACTTATTTTGTCAACAATACTCATATCCCCTTCATCTATCGCATCAACAAGATCGCTAAGAGAGGCATCTATCTCATAATTCTCTTCGACCAAATTGTAAATACGCTCAAATACTTCGGTAGCCTCTTCTTTACTTGGAAAATTCTTACCTTCCGTTTTCAAAAACTCTTTCAACAATATACCGAATTCTCTATCTCTTTTTACCATAAGTCATCCTCCATAAGCTCCATCTGGATATCAAACTCACTATCATCAGCGAACATTACACCATTTAAATGTAGGTTCCTGATGGTCCCCCTACCTAAACCTTTTATTTTAAGAAACTCTGACTTTGTGATTTTCAAGAAATCCTCTTTCGTTAACAAAAAGTTCTCATGCATAATTTTTAATTCCGTATCTCTTATCGCCATAAACGATCTATCTCGCTTCATATCAGAAACTGTTATTTCCTTGCAAGCTGCATACTTATCCAGTTCGTCTCCAATTACATATTCACTTTCTCTAACATGCATAAGGAAGTCGAAATAGTACTCTTTACTTATGAAATAATCAAATTTTAAAACTACATTAAGCGCTTCCAGATACTTACAATCATCATCTGTACTGAATTCAATCAATTTAGGATTAGCAATTCTATCTAACACATCCGAAATATATTTATTATTTTTTATCAATTTATTATAAAATGCTACAGCCTCTTTTTCCTCACCTTTCATCAGATGATAAAAAACTTTTGATAATATAATTACATCATTATTTTTCTTACGTTTGTTCGTAAGCTGATAGTAATGATTAAGCATTGTATAATCATTTAATATCAGACTGGCCACTATAAAATTATGATACATCGGTATTAAAATCTCATCATCAATATCTAAAGACATATAAAACGGCTGATAAGCATCCCAAACTTTATTGTATAGCTTATTACCTAAATAAAATTCCGCAAGGTGGTGACAAACTATTAAATGAAGGTAGTTAATCGGGAATAGTTTACCATCTACAAAACCTTCTTCAAAAGTGGAGACCTCGTCTTTTAGACGTAATAATGCTAATTCTATTTCATATTCCGCACAATCTTTACTAACAATTTCCCAAACTCTAGCATCCACATTATACTTAGATAAAGCTATCGCATCTTCAATATTAATCGCGTATTTAGGATCTTCACGATTCTCAATAAATTCCGCAAAAAGTCTCATTGACTCCTTAAAATCAGATTCAACATCTTTAGAAGAGAATTTAATCTTACCATAACCTTTATTAAGCTCAAAATCTCTATAAGTTGTATTTCTTATTCCTGTATATCCTTTTTTGTTGACAGGAAATTTTATAATTTTTGTATTATTCATGTCTGCTCCCTCCTTTTTTTCTTGAGTAAATCTATAAAATTTACAGCGATTTTTACAATCAGCTTATGTATTAAAATCTTTATAAAATTCACTACCCTTCAACTTTATTCTACATCAAAATACAATATAATACAAACTTAAAACCACCAAATAATCATATACATAAAAATATAAAAAAATTTAAAATAATTAAAATAAACTGAAAATTTTATCCACTGACTAACATATAAAAAAAGCCAATTGAACTGAACCTTCAATTGGCTTTCGTGTTGGAATTTGATAGACATCATTCACTTCTTATAGTCT
>ERZ773083.1448-NODE-1448-length-16179-cov-6.689097_pt1 | contig 16179 bp, 17 predicted proteins | sample MGYA00511465_ERZ773083 | MGnify/ENA primary metagenome ERZ773083 (study PRJEB29015, sample SAMEA2738001) | human oral metagenome | biome: human oral; feature: human-associated habitat; material: dental | place: China | collected 2060 ... | reverse complement strand
TCGCGGTGGCGCTGTTGTTCGTGGGAGCGTGTCTTGGCTATACGATCCTGGAACGAAGACGCGAGTACTCACTGCTCAGTTTGCTCGGTTTCCGCAACGGAGCGATTCGCAGCACTGTGGTCATGGAGGCGTCACTGCTCGGGCTAGCCGGCATCGTGATCGCCTTCCCCGTCGCCTGGCTGGTTTCACGGCTGCTCAACGAGCGTATCTCGGATACCTGGTTCAATATCGACACCCACCTGTCGGCTCAACCATTCCTGGTGACGTTCTTGCCCGGACTCATCCTCCTACCGCTCGCCGCGCTGCCATTGGCCCAGTGGGTGCTGCGCGCCAGCGATCCAGGGAACCGCGAGCGAGGAATCGGTTGATATGAGTAAGGAGTAGTCTTGCAACGAGCTTTGTTGACGGTTCTACGGTGTCCGGGCTGCGGTTCGCCGGTGGCGTTAACGCCCTCAGCCACCGACGGTTCGCTGATTGAATCCGGGACGCTAAAGTGTGCGGGCTGCTCGCGGTCGTACGCCATCATAGATTCGGTTCCGCAGATGCTAGTCAAGAACAATCTGGACCGTCGGTCGGTCACAGGATTCAGCTTCCAGTGGCGGGCCCGTCAGACTGGAGCCGGTGAGGACCCCGGTGTGATATACGGCTACCGGATTCCGCAGTTCGTCGAGTGGATGTCTCAGACCTTCTTCGGTCACTTGGATACCGCTACGCAACAACAGTGGATTTTGGATGCAGGCTGCGGCTCAGCCGAGAAGTCGGCCGAGCTTGCAGTGCGCTATCCCCAGCATCAGGTAGTGGCACTTGACCAATCGACTGCTATCAAGCAGGCCGCAGCTCGTTTCGGTGACATCGCCAACCTGCACTTTGTCCGAGGGGACGTGCTGCGGCCACCGTTGTTGGGTGGAGCATTCAGCCAGGTGGTGAGCATCGGTGTCCTCCACCACACCCGGTCAACCCAGGCCGCCTTCGAAATGGTTGCCGACTTGGTCGGACCGGCAGGAGGATTGCTCGTCTGGTTGTACCCACGGGAGGGGGAGGACTCCTTCTGGGACGGTTTGTACCGGCAACGAGACTGTCACTTCGCTGGTCTAGGTAGTAAACTACCTAGACCATTGGTCATGGCATGGTGTCGCGCCTATGTGAAGGTGTTCTCCAATCAGATCAAGAGTTTCCTTGTGCGCGAGCACAAACGGAACTGTCAGATCTTCCCACCGGAGATCTATCCGGTCTTTCACAGCCGAGCCGAGATGGCCCGCTCAGCAGTGTTTTTGTCGTTTGATAACGTCATGCCGCGATACCAGTTCCGCCATGGCAGGCAGGAAGTCATCGGATGGTTCGAGGCCGGGGGATTCGGCACCCCCGATACTAGTTATCCCGGATTCTTTGCTGCCATGCGCGCAACCCCATGATGTCGCACCGGCAAATGTCAGCGCTGCGGCATCGTTGGCCGACGAGTGAACCACTTGGACTTAGTGAAGTTGGCCACGTTGGAGGTGTGGTCACCGATGGTCGAGTTTCCGGAGGATCCCCAGCCGCCGAACGGCGCGCCGATCTGATAATCGACGGTGGGTTCATTCACGTGCACGATCCCGCAGGATATCCTTGCCCCCAACTGCGCACCGTGGTCCACGTCTGCGCAAAGGACGCTGGCGACCAGCCCCGGCCCCTGCTCGTTGACCAGGGTCACCACGTCCTGGTCGTCGCTGAATGGTGCCACCACCGCCACCGGGCCGAAGATCTCCTCCTGCCAGGCTGGAGACTTTCTCGTTGAGTCGATCAGAACCGTTGGTTGGTAACACAATCCCGAAGTCGTACCACCCCACACCAGTTCAGAGCCGGTGGCGATGCTGCGACGAACCAGGTCATCAACTTGGGCCAGCTGCCGAGCGTTGATCAGAGGACCCAGATCATTCTTGGGATCGGCTGGATCGCCGACCTGCAGTCGGCTTGCGTAGTTGGTAAGGGCCTGCACGTATGCCTCGATGCGACTCTCGTGGACCAGATGACGTCCGGTTGACATACAGACTTGGCCCTGATGATAAAAACTGCCGAAACCGCCGCATGTAGCCGCCAGTTCAATGTCGGCATCTTGTAGAACCACCAGCGCGTTGTTGCCGCCCAACTCGAGTAGCGTGGGCGTCAGCCGACGGGCTGCAACTTCGGCTATCCATTGTCCGACAGCGGTAGAACCGGTGAAGGTGACCTGTCCGACGCGGGGATCGGCGACGAGTGCCTCGCCGATCTCAGCATCGCCGGGTATCACACTCAGCACCCCGGGTGGCAACCCGGTGGCCTCGAACATCCCGGCCAGCCATAGTCCGCCGCTGATCGTGGCGTAAGGATGGGGCTTGAGGACCACGGCGTTTCCGAGCGCGAGAGCGGGGGCGATCGCCCGGATTGCCAAGTGGGCGGGGAAGTTGAATGGGGCGATGACCGCAACGATACCGATCGGAACCCGGTGGGTGGTGGATTGGCGCTTGCCACCAGGCAGGGGGCGATCAAGATTCAGCTTGGCCAGTTCTGCGGCTTCCCGAAGCTCGGCGGTCACGAGGTCAACCTCGAGTTGGGCCTTGGCCACCGACGAACCGGTCTCGTGAATCAGCCACGCAACCAGCTCATCCCTGTTTGCACTCACATTATCTGCTGCAGCCGAGAGAACGGTGATCCGTTCCTGCCGGACTGCCGCCCACTCCCGTTGAGCCGCAAGTGATGCCGCCAGCGCCTGGTCAACCTCGCGGGTCGAGCACATCCCCACCACAGCGAGTCGGCGTCCGGAGAACGGGCTGGTGACCGCCAGTTCACCGGTGACCGATTGCCAACCAGCCACGAACACCGAGCGGGTCCAGCATGGATCGGGCTGGGGGACCGGAACATACTGTCTCATAGTTGGTTTGGCGCGCCGGAGATGGCTGGGGCGAGAACGACAGGCTTGATCACCAGTCCCGTTGCCTGGTCGGCTAGCGCCTCGGATAGTCGATCCGACGGGTATACCTGTACCAGTCTGTCGAGGGGGAAGCTGCCATCTTGGCAGAGGTTGGCAAGTCGACCGATGGTGCGGTTGATATCGCCAGCTCCCAGCACCCCCTGAACTCGTTTGCCCCAGACGAGTCGGTTGTGATCCAAGGATATGTTGGTGCCCGCGCGAGACCCCCCAATGAGCGCGCATACCCCGCGCGAGCCAACGGCGGCGGCAGCGGCCTCGGCGAGCTGTGGGTTGCCAGTGCATTCGACCACCGCATCGGGACGGCGTCCAAGTTGATTGCGGAGCAAATTGGGCAGCTCGGCAGGGTCTTCAATCGCGAGCGGATCGGCCCCGAGCTGTGCTGCCAGTTGGAGTTTGCCGGGCTTACGGTCGGCGGCTACCACGTGCGCACCGGCCATTTTGGCGGCCACGATCGCGGCGCTACCAACCGCACCGACACCCAAAACTACGACATTTGCTCCCGGCTGTGGCTCGATCACGTCGTCGACCGCGTGGAATGCGGTCGAGAATCCGCATCCGAGCGGCGCCAGTTTGGCCAGTGGGAGTCGTCGGTCGATTGGCACCAGGCTGCTCGCCGCGACGACGGTGTGGCTCGCGAGAGAGGACTGGCCGAAAAAATGGCCGCCGAGGTGCTTTCCGTCCGGGAAACGGTAGGCCCCGTGGCCATTCAGAGGACCGAAGACGCGGACGCCCGCCTCAGTGGCCTGTCTAGTCTGCTCGCAGTATGAGGTTGCCCGGGCCAAACAGGCAGGGCAGCTACCACAGCGGGCCCAGCCGAGCACGACGTGCTCGCCCGGGTGCAGATCACTGACGCCTGGGCCCACCTCTTCGACGACCCCAGAGCCCTCATGTCCGATTACGCCGGGCAGCGCGAAATGACGGGTGCCATCGATTACCCGTCGATCAGTGCCGCAGATGCCGCTCGCAGCGAGCCTGACGAGGACTTCCCCAGGTCCGGGCGGGTCAAGTTCAACGATCTGCCAGGTAAGATCTGCTCTGCCGTGGGTGACTGCGGCCATTATCAACACTGCGGGTTCCCTCCTCGTGGTTACCATCGATTATTCAGCAGGTCTGGTCCAACGCAATCCCTGTCGTCTTGCCACATGCCAAATTGCAGATTGATCGCGAACTCCGATCGTATAGCTCACAGGGTAACCGTGAGAGCGTTCGTGGTCAGTCCCCTAACTCAGTAGTGTTCCCGGTTGAGCACCGATACGGGAACAGTAGTCATCAAGCCATATGCCAGGCATAGCAGCATGGCCGACATACAACGACGTGCAGCTCACCTGTCCTGCGCTCAAGCCTCGAGCGCGTTGCTTGATCACCCGACCATGTCGTCGAACATCGTAGTGATGTCCGGCACATATTTCAGCTACGCGCCGTCTCTGCATCCGCCACTGGTATATTCCGCTGATCCGGGCTCGGCGAGCCCGCTGCCGGGTCTGCTCTTGTTCGGCGCACATCGCCTAGATCCGTCGGGTTGCGTCATTGATGGGCAAGCTGTGGAGTTCGTCTGCTTCGATGCAGGTCGCGTTGGCTCGCGAGTGGGCGTTACGGTGCGGATTGGGGGTACATCCGTACTGGTGAACGTGCGTGTTCTCGGTCTCGGACTCAAGTGTCAAGAGCATCAGGTGCTCGCTACCATAACGCTCGCCTACTGTGGCTCGTTCGGCACCTGCGGCTTCGAAACTTGGTCGGTACCGCTCGCACGGGGGTGGCCTCTGCTCAACGTCTTGCGGCTTGTATGGTCCATTCGGGTAGTGCTTCAGGTGTCCAGTGCGGGGCTGCCTCCCATGCATCGTGAACGTGTGCTCTGATGACTGCTGCTCGTTCATTCGTGGCGCGGCTCGTCACGTGCCTTGTGTCGCCCGAACTGGGTCGTTCCGCGTTTTGAGGCGCTTCTCCGGTTGACCCGCGACTCCGACCCCGCCGTCGCCCGCCTCGCCTCGGTCTTCGCCTGAGTCCTGAACGAGCGGAGCCATCGAGGACGTATCGATGGCGTGTGGCCGGGCTTCTTCGTGGTTCAGGCTCAATGGCGGGTGGTCGACGAGGGATTCGCAGTTTCCTACAACAGTGCAGTGATCTCACTCACATGCGATCGGTGCTGATCGGCAGAACTGCGCGGATTTGTGCGGATCTCTGGATGTCTGACATGTTGTGGTAGTCGACTGGTGCGATGCTTATGCGACTTTTGTCTGCGGTGACGGCGATCCGGTGCGTGTGATGTTTCGGGACGTGGGTGACAGTTCTGTGTCAGCCTGTGTGGAGGCTGGTTTGTTTAGCGCTGGTGGTTGTCGGCTGAGATTGGCTGAGGGTCTGCTCGCCTATGTCCTCGGTGCTGGTGTTGGCATCTGATGGGGTGGGCGTGCTCGTGCTCGACTGGAGCACGCATGCGGATGGCGCAGTGAGGATGGATGTTCTTGAACCAATGCACCGGCTCGGTGGTGGCGAACTTGGCATCGCCGATGCCCTCCCAGGGACCATGCTCGCCAGGGTGGAGGCGGTTGTGGACCAGCTTGGCCTTGTGCGAGGAGTTCAGCGCCTCAGCCAGAGCAATGGTGTAGGAATCTCCTTTGGAGACCACCGAGGCGACGGCCTCGCAGTCGGTCATGGTCTGCCCGTAACGGATGGCTCGGTACTACGCTCCTCTATCGGAGTGGTGTCAGGTCTGCTCCCTCGTGCCCGTGCTCCCGGACAGCCGTTTCAGGGCGTTCAGCGCCAAGTCGTCGTACAGGCTGGTAGAGCAGGGGGTTGGCAAAGTTGGTTTAGGTGGGGGTTTGGGTGAGTAGTTTGATGGCTCGTTTGGGTTGTCGTGACAGGGATCTGGTGGTGCTGGCGATAGTGGTTCTGGTGCCGTGGGTCAGGTGGATGAGGCTGATGGCCAGGTTCGTTAGGGCGGCCATGATCTCGGGGCCGTTAGCGGTGCGCAGCTGGTGGTGATCCTCGTCGAGGATCACGTCACGGACCCGGTGGAGCCGGTTGTCTATCTTCCAATGTCCCCGGACCCAGGCGGCGACCTGCTCGAGTTGGGCCTGTCTCATGGGTAGGGAGCAGACCAGGTAGACCACCTCCACAGTCGTCCTCTTGGCGCTAGCGCTGCCGTTGTTGCCTGCGCTCCTGCGATCCTTGGTGGTTCGGGTGCGTCGGACCTGGACCACCTGGGCGGCTGCGGGGAGGTCCACCCAGGTGGGAGCCCAGGCCGCCTCGGGCGGTGCGCCGCACTCGCCGCCCGTGAGGGACGTCGTCCCAGAAGGTGGACGGGATGTCCTTTCAGGGCAGCTTCTTGAGCGTCCTGTTCTTGAGCGTCCTGCGCAGGGTCTTCTGATTGCCCTTGACGGTGAACACGTAGTGACCGCCACGCTGGGCGGGTCCACTCGGCGGTATCGGTTTGGGTGTGCATCGCATCGGCGCTCACCACCACCCCGTCCAGGTCGAGGGGCTTGAGCAGCTCCCTGAGCGCGGGGATCTCATTGGACTTGTCCGCCACCCGTGCCTGGGCAAGGACAGTGCCCGTGGCCTGGTCCAGGGCCGTCAGGAGATGAGGCGCCGGGTCCTTGCCTGTGCGGGCCCCGCGCATGGTCTTGCCGTCCACTGCGATGACTCTGCGGCCGGCGATGGTACCGGTGCGTGTGCACAACCATGACCTTAGATGGGCATCAACGTCAGCGGGGTCCAGGTCCTGGAGCACCCGCCGGGTCGACTCCGACGCAAGGGCCTGTCCCGCCTGAAGGCCCAGGGCCTCCAGGTTGGCGGCGGTCAGGTCGGTGGTGTGCTCCCATATCGCTGTCAGGCTCAGGCAACCGGCCAGCACCCCCGTCACGGCCAGGGATAGGACTGTGGGTAGGTCATGGCGTACCCCGCGCCTGTTGCGGGGGTCGGTAATGTTCTTGAGAACCTGGGTCAGGGGTTGGCGCGACAGGGCGGTCGTGGTGGAAGATGACATGGCGGCGTGACCTTGCTGGTGACGGGATTGAGTAGACGCCTTCATCGTCACCATGCGGGTCACGCCGCGCCCGCACCAACACACCAGACCCACTAAAGATCAAACAATCACCCACCGACTATACCGACCCCCTGGGCATTGAACCCACTACGTGAGCTTCCTTAATGAGTCTCGTCGCGATATTGCCTTCTGGAGTGAGTTGAGATATTATTACGTTCACCTTCACTCGACTTTGGCGTATCGCAGTCCGAACGAGATCGAAACTAAGTTACTGGGCTTAGTGGAGGCAGCCTGAAGCGCGAAGCAAGCAGTGTCCGAAAACAGTCAGCAGCTCGAGACTCGTCCAAGGTGACACTTTGTACGTCGGACGTCATACGTCGCTACTCAGGTATGTCGTCCCAGAGCCTGGCCCGCCCGCTCGCATCAGGCCTTTCATCGGGCCGGAGACCTGACGCTGCGGGTGGTTGCTGCCGTGGACGCGGACGTCATCCATAGGGATGTCTCCCAATAATCCCCACATAATCCTGAGGTATGCTAAACTCGAGGTCGTAGGATCATTGATGGTCCTACGGCGAACGCATTGCGCTCATATCTGAAATGCACCTTCGACGCTCCAGGAGATCTTCAATGCGGGTACTCATCAGTCCTATCAATGCTGACGAAGCGGTCATTGCCTATGAGTGCGGCACTGACATCATTGACATCAAGAACACTTCTGAGGGATCGCTTGGCGCGAGCTTCCCGTGGGTGATCCGCGAGGTCATCGAACGCGTAGGTGATCCTGAAGTGACCTTTAGTGCAACGCTGGGAGATCTGCCGTTCAAGCCCGGCACTGCGGCGTTGGCCGCTCGCGGTGCAGTGACCAGTGGTGTCACCTATATCAAGGCTGGGCTCCATGGACCTAAGACGGTCGACGAGGGTGTGCAGCTGATGACGGCAGTTAATCGAGCTGCCAAGGAGGTCAACAACGATGTCCTAGTGGTCACTGCAGGTTACGCCGACTATCGGCGTTTCGACGGCCTTAAACCACTTCAGCTGGTTGAGATCGCCACCGAGGCCAAAACTGATCTGGTCATGATGGATACCTTGTTCAAAGACGGCAAGACTCTTTTCGACTCCTGTGATTTGGCAGAACTTCAGGAGTTTGTCACAACAGCTCACGAGAACGCCTTGGAGGTTGCGCTAGCCGGGTCAATTCGGCTACAGCACCTTGACCAGTTGGTGTCCATTGGGACTGACATTGTGGGAGTCCGCGGCGCCGTCTGCGGAGGACTCAACCGCAAGGCGACCATTGACCGCGAGAAAGCCCGCGAGTTCATGGCTGTGGCTTCGGCATGATGATCTTTCGGATTGGAACCAGCAAAATCCGACTGACTTTTCTGCGCTCATGACTCCGCCCGCCCCGGTTGCAGTCAAGTTAGGAGGCAGCCTGATATCGCGTGAAACTGCTGGCTCAGCGATCCTGCTTGAGAAACGCCTAGCTGAACTCTGCGCCCAGTTACCCCTTGACCGGCCCTTATTTGTCGCTCACGGGACTGGGGTGTTCGGTAAACCAGCGGCGATCGAGTTCGGATACCTTGATCGTACACTGTCGGATGATATGGGAAGAGTGGTCTCACACGTCAACCACCTACTCTTGGAACTGGAGTTGGCTGTCTACCGGCAGCTTGAGTTTTGTGGTCTGAGACCCTTCCGGATATCGCTGCTGGAGTGGTCTCGTGTACCAAGTACCCAAATGATTCATCAGTTGGAGCTGCTCATCATGCGGGGCCACACTCCAGTGGTTGGCGGCGGTTTCATCGTCACCGACACCGGATATGAAGTTTTGTCGTCCGATGACATTGTGGTGGATGCCGCACTTGCTCTGCGGGCTAGTGATGTCGCATTCGCCATCAACGCTCCAGGGGTCTACGACGACACGACGCCCGACCACCAGATCTATGAGTCGATCAACGTCGCTGACCTAGCGCGGTTGAACGGGATACCTGATATGGCTGGTGACTGCACAGGTGGCATCGCGGCCAAGCTCCGCGCCGCCGCCCGGGCTGCCTCAGCCGGGATCAGGACCCTCATTGTTGATGGTCGGTCAAGCCGGAACCTGGGCGACGCTCTTACAGGACGACCATTCCAAGGTACTGAACTCCTCGGTTCAGCCAAGGATGCATCATGTGCGGCATTGTAGGGATCTTCCGGCCGGAGAGCGTTGGTGCCGAGGACGAACTGCTGGTGGCTCGCATGCTGGGCACGGTAGTCCATCGAGGTCCCGACGCACAGACCATCGGTCGAAGCGACGGTGTGGTATTGGGCAGTGCTCGGTTGGCGATCGTTGACACGTCTTTTGGATGCCAACCCTTCAGCGACGAGTCCGGATCGATCCTGGTGGTCTTCAATGGAGAGATTACTAACTATCGCGATCTCTCTGCGCAACTTCAAGCGCTAGGACACCGCCTCGCCTCGCACTGCGATGGGGAGGTAATCGCTCATGCCTATGAAGAGTTCGGGGTGACTTTCGCTGAGTACTTGGACGGACAGTTCGCGATTGCGCTGTATGATCGGCGGAGTAATAGGTTGGTCCTAGCCCGCGACCGGATGGGAATCTGTCCTCTTGTCTGGGCATGGAACGGTATCACCTTGAGTTTTGCGTCGGAAGCTAAGGCACTCTTTGCTGCGAATCTGCCCAGCCCCCGGCCTGACCCAAGAGGATTGGCCCAACTCTGCTACTTTGGCACGACCGTCGCACCGCAGACTATGTTCGCCGGTGTCAACGCATTGCCAGCCGCGCATTATCTGGTGATCGATTCGACTGCGTCTCCCAAACTAACACGTTACTGGCGGTTGCGGTATCCTGAAAAGGATGCTGGCCGCCGACTTGATTGGGAAGCGGCCCGCGAGGAACTCGACACCCTGCTGGTTAGGGCGGTCGGACGTTGTGTCCAGGGCGAGTTTGCGCCGGTCACTTACCTCAGTGGCGGAGTGGATTCAGCTCTGGTCACCGCGCTCACGAGAAGGCACGTTCGAGGCCGATTGACTGCGCTTTCAGTCGGTTCCACTACTCCCAAACTTGATGAAACTGTCTTGGCTGCTGAGATCGCTGATTATCTGGGCGTCGACTTAGTCGTCGAGGTAATGACCGACGATGACATCGCCAACGCGTTCTCCTCACTGATGTGGCACCTGGAAACCCCGACTTTATCAACCGAATCTGCCGCACTGCATGCGCTTGCCTGCCGGGCCGGCGGTCTGAGTAAGGTGGTTCTGACGGGAGAGGGAGCCGACGAGGCCTTTGCTGGTTACCAAGCCTTTGAGCAAGGACGACAACTCGGACGGATCTGGGACTCGCCACCGACAATCAGAGCTTTGGTTCGTCGGGTGCTTCGGACCCGGCTTGCCTCGCAATGCTTGACCCCGGGCGACAGCCGTCTAGATCGGATCCGCGATGCTTTTGGTTTCATCCCCGCACAGGCGATCGAGTGGGAGTTCTATCGCGAGGTTTTCGGCCCGATTCTCACCGGTCCGGCCGGGGTACTACTCGAGGCCGATGTCCCGCTCACCACTGTGGAATTCGATCGGGATCTACCCGCCCGGGCGTCCCGCCTGAACGCTTCCTTGGCGGTGTCGTACGATGTCATGCTGGGCAACTACCTTCTCGGTCCGCACGGCGACCGGGTACTTGCTGGCGCCTCGGTCGAGGGGCGGTACCCCTTTCTCGATCGGGAAGTGGTCGAGTTTGCGGCCCTACTGGGCGACCAGGCCAAGATCGGCCAGGGATACAATAAGGTGTTGCTCAGACTCGCTGCCCAACACCATGTGGGTCCGGAAGTGGCTTGGCGTGCGAAGAAACGATTCACAATGCCATTTGTCAACCCCTTTGTCTCGCCGAATTCTCCCGAAATCTACCGCTACCTGATGGCCCCGCAGACCATTGATGACTTTGGCTACTTCGATGCCGAACGAGTTGCCGCTGTTCTGGGCCAATTGGGCAGTCCCATTCCGTCTGGTTCACGGGGACGGCGGCACTTGGCCAGATTACGGCAGGGATTGTTGGTGACCCTGGTTGCCACAACCCAGCTTTGGCATCACACCTTCTTTGAGGATCCCGGTAGTTTTGAGGTCAACCAGCCAGAGTTGTCAATGGGAGGAAGCCATGTTTGAGTCAACCGATCAAGCAAATGCGGCAGCAGCGCGGCTCGAAGACAACCGATCCGAGATCGATCACGCCATTGCTGCGCAGATCGACTGGTTGATCCAGCATGGTCCAGCAGCTGACGATCCCTTCATCGGCGCTATCTACCGTTGGCTGGAACACTACCTTCACGTGGCTGGTAAACGATTCCACGGACTCACGGCCATCCTGAGCTATCGGGCGGCGGGCTACTCGGATGTGTCGGCAGTCTTGCCCGTTGCGGCCGCACTCCAGCTTTACCATCACCACACGCTGGTGCACGACGATATCTACGATGGGGATGTCATGCGGCGCGGGTTGCCGACTAGCCATGTGCGCCTCGCCAGCTTGTTTGAAGGTGAGACGACAGGCGCCGGCGATCCGAAGCCCTTTGCTAGTCGTGATGACCGCAGCGGTGTCATTGCTGCTTTCGCCTACGGCAAGATCTGCCGAGCCCTGGCGAATCGGGCGGTCTCCTCCGCACCGCTGGACGGCGGCAGCGTCCTGACGATACTCACGATGCTTGAGGAGCATGATCTGTGGGACAACGTGGGGCAGCTGCTTGACGTCTATCACGAGGGTTCGCGACTGCCATCTCCCGAGGCGTGTCTGCGTAACGTTTGGCTGAAAACCGGGCGGCTGTTCGAGATCTGCGCTCGGGCGGGCGCAGTTGCCGCAGGTGCTGACCCATCTATCACCAGCGCGCTAGTCTCGTGGGCGGGTCACTTGGCGGTCGCCTACCAACTCAAGGATGACCTGGAGGACACCGTCGCTGACAGCGAAAAAGGTCTGGGACGCGGCGTGGGAGTTGATCTGGTCGCCCTGAAACCAACCTATCTGCTGAGTCTGGCCAATGAGTTGGCCGATGGCCAGGATCGCGCCAGGATCAGTGCCTGGCTCAACCGCGAGCAGGACTATACCGTCGAGGAGTTCTCCGCACTGATCGACCGAACCGGGGCCCGCCGGGCGACCCAGCTAAAGATTGAAGAACTCATCTCGGCGGGCCTAGCCATCGTTGGTGCCCTGGGGACGGTCCGGCCCGATGTATTGTCGGAGTTAGCTGAACTAAGCAGGTACGCGATCTCCGATGAATACTGGCGGAGACCGCTGGTCGACGAACGATCGACTGTAGCGGATACGGGGGCCAGTGATGGGTAGACATGCGATCGTTGACGTCCACGGAGTCCTGCTTGGGAGGCAACACTATGACGATTCGCCGCCGGGCGATTTCATCGTCGGCCTTCGTGACGCAGGATACTTGGTACAGATCGTGACCAACTCTAGCAGCATCACTCCCGCTGACTTGACCAACGAGCTGGTGGCACGCGGTATCCCAGTCTGTGTGTCGGATGTCGTCACGATGGCGATGGTCGCAGCACATCGGCTGTCATCCCTCGGTGTGGGCGAGGTGGCGGTGATCGGTTCTGACGTGTTGCGTTCCGAACTAAAACGTCTGGTTCCCGGCCTACGGGTCATGGAGGTCGGCGCATCAGAGGTGCTGCTAGTCACTCGTGATCCTGGCCTTACTGAGGAAACGCTGGACTGCGTGCGGCTTCACCCACCACGGCTCATCTTTGCCACCTGCAAGGATGCCTCCTTCACCGACGCTTCGGGGGTCCACGTCGGCCCTGGAGTAACCGTGCGTCGAGTCGAAAAGGCGGCTGATCGTGAGGCGATCCTGATCGGTAAGCCGGACCCCTATGTGATCACCGAATACTTGGGCCTGCGGGGTGGCGAACTCGATACCGCCGTGGTCATCGGCGACTCACTCACCCAGGACGCCGAGCTGGCTGAGCGTGCCGGATGTCGGGTGTTGATTACCGGCACCCCCGAAAACACCTCATGTGACCTACCCAATGTCACCCGCCTCGACCAGGCACTGGATCTTCTCAGGAGAATCGAGTGATTACCATCTGCGGTGCGCGGCTGCAAGCCGTGGGTGAAATACTGTTGACGAACCGGTTTCATCTCTTCGCCCTGCCGGTCCTTTTGACCGCATTTTGGAACCAGTCGATGCGCCTACCGCTCGACTGGCAATACTACGTCATGATTACCGCGTCGGTAGTGGTCAGCTATGTCTACAACCAGATCACTGACCGTGACGAGGACGCTATCAACTATGACGCCAAAGGCCACTTCTTCGCTAACCTGCAAGTGGCGTTGTCGATTTGTGTGGTGGCCAGCGTGGTGGGTGTCAGTCTGGCGCTGCGGGCTGGATGGGGCTTCCTGATCTACTCCTTGGCGGTCAACATGCTGATGAACCTCTACAGCATACCGATGCCTTGGGCTGCTCGGCCAAGTCTGTCGCGGATTAAGCAATATCGGTACGTCAAGAACGCCTTCGCTGCACTGTGTTGGTCGGTGCCGCTGCTGGTCACCCCCCACGTCTACGTGGGGAGTTGGCCGCAGTGGTCCCAATTGTTGGTCATGATCGTAGTCACCTTCGGGTTGGACTACCTTTCGGAGTTGCTGTGGGACGTCCGTGATATTGAGGGAGACCTGAGGGCACAGGTGAAGACTATCGCGAACACCCATTCGACCCGGGTCGTTCGCCGGATCTCACGGGTGGTAATAGCGGTCACTTCGGTTACCTACTTGGTGGGTTTGGTCACCGGCGTGCTGGCGCTGCTACAGGGCTTGCTCTTCCTAGCCGCGTGGGTGCCATACGCTTGGATGTTCGCCGACCGGTATCTGAAGTCAGATTCGAAGTTGGCGCTGTCGCACCGCTTTGTTGTCTTACAAGCAGTCATCGCCCTAAGTGCGTTGGTGGCGCAACTTGTCGTGGGGTGATTTGCAGTGCTGGAAAGGAGAGAAGGGATGGATTTGACCACTGCGTGGTTGAAGGCTCGCGTGGCGGCCGATGAGGCCTTGAAGACGGCCGTGCCACCGCGACGGGATGACCAATGGATGATCACATACGTAGATGAGCCGCGATTCGGATGGGACTGGGATGGGCTTGAACGGGGTTTCCTGGCCCCTGTCCATGAGTTCAACAGCCAACATCCTGCCGGGTTGCGGACGCTGTTGCTATACCTCCTGCTTGCAGGCAAGGAGCCACAGCGGCGCCCATCGGCACAGCTGATCGCGGCAATCGAATGCCAGTACCTCTCGTCGATCATGCTCGACGTAGTCGCCAACAAACACGACTTGCCGCGCCAGGACGAGTCACTGCCGCTTCCCCCACCTGTATGGGTGACGGTCGCCTACAACCTGCGTCAACTCGGCGTCCTGCTTGCTTATGAGGGAGAGCCCGCCCTCGCACCGAACGATGGTACTCGTCTTGGCGAAATCTTTGGTGAGTATCTGGTGCGGCAGGGCCTTGCTCGGACCGTGCACCTTGGTGTCCGCCGGCTATCGGATGAACTGGAGTACCAATGGTTACTCGGTTATCTATCGTCGGCGGAGCCCTCGGCGTCCTTCGAATTGGTGGGTCTTACAGCCGTTGCTGTCGCCGGGCAACCGCAGGCGGGCACCGTGCTGGCCGCGGCCTGTCGACACCTTGGTGCGGCGCTACGTTTGGAGGCTATCTCGCGTTCGGTGCTGGACGCAGTCGGGGAGAAACCGGTCGTTTCGGTCGAGGCTCGGCTGTCTGAAGCGGCCCTGCAAGTGGACGCCGACCTGGCCGCGCTCGCCGCCAGGCAACTTAGTCTGGCCCTCGGATTCGCCAAGCGCTCCCTGCCGGGAGCGGAGCAGGCGATTCTCAAGTTCACCCGGCTTGTCGCCCCTAGGCTGTACGCAACGATCGGAGTCAACTCATGAGTATCGCCCTCGCCCCTGGAATGACCGGCGCCTGGGCCGAGCAATACAAAGCCTGGCTGCCTTTCGCCCGCCAGGCCGTTCTGGAGACTGTTGATCGGTGGGGCACTGCTGCGGCGATCCGAGAACTAGCCGGAACCGATCTGGCCGATGAGATGATTGAGTTGCTGCGCCGCGACTGGTACCAACCCTTCCGATCCTATCTGAATCGGACTGGCAAGATGATCCGGCCGGTGCTGGTCTGCTTGACCGCCCGCTCGTTGGGCGCTGACCCGGTGAAGGCGCCCAGCCTCGTGGCAATGGCCGAGATGATCCACTCATCCTCGCTGGTACTGGATGATATCGCTGACGATTCCGACCTGCGCCGCGGCGAGCCGACTGCGCATCGAATGGTCGGTGTATGCACAGCGGGAGCCCTTGGCTCATCCTGGCTAAACATGTGCTTTGATATCCTCGCCAACTCCCAGTCGAACCTGCATGACAGTTCTAGGAGACGGCTGGGACGCGAGCTTGCCTGGGAGCACTGGGTGACCGGACTTGGCACAACCATCGATACGATCTGGCCATCCGAAGAGTCCATGGACCACGATCCCCTCGAATACCTGCAGTCGGTATTGCATCGCTCGACTTCCTATACCTATCGGATGCCGTTCAAGATCGGCGCGAGTATAGCCAATGCCGACGAGCGGGCGTTTGCGGCATATTCGAGACTCGGGGAGGAGATCGGGCTGGCCTTTCAGGTGATCGATGACCAGCTCAACGTAGCTCCAGTGACCGAAGAGTGGGGTAAAACCACCGCCGAGGACATCACAGCAGGTAAGGTGACGCTGCAGGTGTTGCTCACCCTGCAACGGGCCGACCGTAACCGGGCGGCGGAACTGGTCCGCATCCTGCGGGCTAACACTACCGATCAGCGCGAGCTACGAAACGCGGTCGGCATCATGCGGGAGTGTGGGGCTCTCACAGAGGCGCGGGCAATCGCAGATCAGCACCTGGACGCCTGCTTGCGCATCATCTCCAACATGGATTTTCTCCGCAGCGATGATCGCGAGTTGTGGCGCAGTTTTATTTCATACTTGTCGAACCGTGATCGATGAAAGGAAGCATCTTCCATGACCACCTCCGTTGAAACCGATCGCGGGACCATCCGTGTCAGTTCGTTGACTAAGACGTACCCGGGGCCTACCCACGGCCTGAAGGTGCTAGACGACGTTTCGCTCGCTGCCGAGCGGGGCAGCTACATTGCTTTGCGGGGTGTCTCGGGTAGCGGCAAATCAACCCTGCTCAACATCCTGGGTGGCATCGAGGTGTTTGACTCAGGAAAGGTCGAGG
>ERZ773083.1445-NODE-1445-length-16197-cov-2.641556_pt1 | contig 16197 bp, 14 predicted proteins | sample MGYA00511465_ERZ773083 | MGnify/ENA primary metagenome ERZ773083 (study PRJEB29015, sample SAMEA2738001) | human oral metagenome | biome: human oral; feature: human-associated habitat; material: dental | place: China | collected 2060 ... | reverse complement strand
ATCTTTGGAGCGTACTTGGACAACTCGGCGCGCGGCCGGTCGATCGCCTTTGACATGCAGTTGTCCATGATAAAGAGACGGGCCTCATGGGTTCTTCGGATGGCCTCCTCAACGATGGTCCTCGTCAGACCGTGGATCTTGATATCCATCTGGATGGCCGTGATGCCGTCTTTCGTCCCGGTCACCTTGAAATCCATGTCCCCGAAGAAATCTTCCAGACCCTGAATGTCCGTGAGCAGAACATAGTCGTCATCGTCCTCCCCTGTTACCAGTCCGCAGGAAATGCCGGCAACCATCTTCTTGATGGGAACGCCCGCCGCCATCAGCGACATGCAGGAAGCGCAGGTAGAGGCCATGGAAGTAGACCCGTTAGACTCAAAGGTCTCTGAGACAGCTCGGATCGCGTAAGGGAAATCCTCCACGGTGGGCAAAACCGGAAGCAGCGCTCTCTCCGCCAAAGCCCCATGGCCGATCTCCCGCCGTCCGGGTCCCCTGGAGGGCTTGGTCTCTCCCACAGAGTAAGAGGGGAAGTTATACTGGTGGATGTAGCGTTTATTTGTCACATTGGCGTCCAGTCCCTCTACCCTCTGCACCTCTGACAGGGGCGCAAGGGTGACAATATTACAGATCTGGGTCTGTCCTCTGGTGAACATGGCGGATCCGTGCACGCGGGGGATCAGGTCCACCTCCGCGGACAGAGGACGGATCTGATCCAAGGCGCGGCCGTCAGGCCGCCTGTGGTCTTTCAGGATCATCTTCCGAACCGTCTTCTTCTGGTACTGATAGACCGCGGAATCCAGGACAGCCAGGTAATCCTCACGGTCAGCGAAAGCCTCGGCCAGGCGCTCTGTCACCCTGCGGATATTCTCCTCCCGAACCTGTTTTTCATCGGAGAACACAGCCTCTTCCATCTGCTTTGGAGTCACAATCTTCTTCATTTCCTCGAACATCTGCCGGTCAATTGCCACATGTTCATAATCGTGCTTGGCCTTGCCGACCTCAGCAACCATCTGATCAATCAGGGCAATAATGGTCTGGTTGACGTCATGCGCCTTGTAGATCGCTTCAATCATCTCCTGATCAGACAGCTCATTGGCCCCGGCCTCGATCATGATGACCTTGTCTCTGGTGGATGCCACCGTCAGACGCAGGTCTCCATTGTCCCAGTCAGACTGGGAAGGATTGATCAGCAGATCCCCATTGATCATCCCCACCTGTGTCATGGCGCAGGGACCGTCGAAGGGAATATCAGAAATCGCGGTCGCCATTGCCGTACCGATCATAGCGACCAGTTCCGGTCTGCAGGAGGGATCCACGGAGAGCACCAAATTGTTCAGGGTGACGTCATTGCGGTAATCCTTGGGAAAGAGAGGCCGCATCGGACGATCAATCACGCGGGCGGTCAAAACAGAGTTCTCGCTGGCCTTACCCTCTCTCTTGTTAAAGCCGCCGGGAAACTTGCCGACCGAGTAGTACTTCTCCTCGAATTCGACGGACAGAGGGAAGAAGTCAATCCCCTCTCTGGGCTTTTCGCTGGCAGTCGCCGTACACAGAAGCGTCGTCTCCCCGTAGCGGATCATAACCGCCCCGTTGGCCTGCTTGGCGACCTTGCCCACTTCGATCTGAAGTTCCCTTCCGGCCAGTTCCATCCTAAATGTCTTCATACAAACCTTCTCCACTGATACAAACCCACTATAAAACATCATCTACAAGCGCAACCTGCGGCTATGTGATTTTTATAAAAAGCAATGGAATGTGAGCCTCTCATACATTCCCTTGTCAAAAATAAAGCGGAGTGATCATCACTCCGCCTAAGAAATTCTTATTTACGCAGACCCAGGCGCTCGATTAAGGAACGATATCTCTCAATATCCTTGTCCTTGAGATAGCCCAGGAGATTGCGTCTCTTTCCGACCATCTTCAGAAGACCGCGGTTGGAATGGAAATCCTTGGGGTTCTTCTTCATGTGCTCGGTCAGCTCATTGATGCGAGCCGTCAGAACTGCAATCTGTACCTCAGGTGAACCGGTGTCGTTCGCTCCCTTGGCGTACTCGTTGATAATTGCTGTCTTTTTGTCTTTTGCGATCATTCGAATCCTCCTTATTTCAACAGATCCGCCGCTACCAAGTGCGGGTCGGAGTTTCCGCGCACTGAGTATGGCCTCAATTACCGGTAGATCATACCATACCTGCTCTTAATATAGCAAGCTGTATTTCACTCCGAAAGACTCTCCGGGTGACGCCTCGCATATCTGGCAATCTGCTCTTTATCTCTGCCGATCTGCAGCTTCAGGGCCTTTATATCCTCGAATTTCTTCTCATCTCTCACAAAGTGCAGAAAATCAATTCTGGCCTCCCTTCCATAGATATCTCCCTCAAAGTCCATCAGATAGGTCTCGATCCCGGGCGCGCGTCTGCCCTCAATCGTCGGCTTGACGCCGACATTGGTCATGCCCCAGTAAGACTTTGTCCCCATCACTACTCTGGTCACATAGACCCCATAGCGGGGCAGAAGCTTGTCCTCAGGCGGAGAGAGATTGATGGTCGGAATCCCGATCGTCCGCCCGATTTTTCTGCCGTGAACAATCTCTCCGTAACAGAAGAAATCGTAGCCCAGGAGGGAATTCGCCTCTTCGATCTGTCCCCCTGTAATCAGACGGCGGATGCGGCTGGAAGAGATGTCCTCCCCGCCCTCCTTGAGCTTGGGAATAATCAGGGGGTGAAAACCAAGCTCCGGAGCCAGTTGCTTAAGCGTCTCAACATCTCCCGCCCCGCGATAGCCAAAGTGAAAGTCCTCTCCCACGACCAGCGTTCGCATGGACAGGTCATGAACCAGCTGTCGAAGGAAGGCTTCCGGCTCCATACGCGCAACCTTTTCGTTGAATTCCCATTGGAGCAGGCAGGAAATTCCGGTCCTCTCGAAGAGCATGCCCCTCTCCCTGTTATCCACGATGTTAAAGCGATCCTGATCCAGAAATCTGCGAGGGGATGTCTTAAATGTCAGGGCAACTGAGACCAGTCCTTTTGTCTCCTCCTCCCTGGTCTTATCTATCAAAAGGCGGTGTCCCCTGTGAAGGCCGTCAAACTTGCCCACACAGACAGCGCTGTCTTCCATTATCCGATCCTGCGCGGGACCATAGAGATAGATCATAGCCTCTCCTCATAGAAGAAGTTCTTCAGGCGAAGTCCCTCCTCGCATCTCACATAAATTCCAAGAAAAACCCCGTCAGACAGATAGACCCGAAAGGCCAGTCCCAGACCGGCCTTTCGCCAGTCTGACCCTGTCCGCGACTGCTTTTCCCCCTCATAAAGACAGGTTATCCCTTCTGTCTTCTCCGCGATGGGAGCCCCGTTTTTCCCCGCCTTCGTCAGTCCCTCTGGAAGCTTTAATGCCGGAAGATCCGCGAAGACAGCGTCAACCGGATAGAGAATGTCTTCCAGTCTCCCGGCGGCGGCTGCTTCCTGGATCTGATCCAGCCGCAGCGCGTTCTTACTGTCAAAATCCCCTACCCGGATTCGCTCCAGGGCGGCCATAGATGCTCCGCATCCGAGGGCGTCCCCGATATCCGAGCAGAGGGTACGGATATAGGTTCCCTTGGAACAGGTCACCTCCATTATGACATGGGGTAATTCCATGGAGAGAATCTGAATGTCATAGATCACGATGTGACTGGCCCTGCGTTCCAGCTCAATCCCCTGCCTGGCGTAATGATAGAGTCTCTTTCCTCCCACCTTCCTGGCTGAGTACATGGGCGGAATCTGATCCTGCGGGCCGAAAAAGGAGGCGACCTCTCTTTGAATCTCATCCTCACTGACCGAGACCGGATTTCGTTCGAGAATTTGCCCCGTCATATCCTGGCTGTCCGTTCGTATTCCCAGCTGCATATCGGCGATATAGGTCTTGGTCCAATTCGCCATGAGATCCACCGCCTTGGTCGCCCGACCGATACAGACCGGGAGAACCCCTCTGGCAGCCGGATCCAGAGTCCCGGTATGACCGATTTTTCTAATATGCAGGATCCCCCGCAATTTGGCCACCACGTCAAAGGAAGTGAAGCCGGGCTCTTTGTAGACATTGAGGATTCCGGATCTCATCTTTTCTCCATTGCAATCTATTGAACATATGCTCCGCAAATGCTTCATCCGCATTCCATGTCATGAAAAAATATCCCGCCTGCCGAAACAGGCGGGATCGACTGCATCATGACAGAAGATCTTCCACGCGATCAGCGAAGAGACGGATGGCCTCCTTCGGCTCAAGCGCCGTATTACAGCCCGCTGCCCTGACATGTCCGCCACCCCCGTATTCCATGGCTAAAGCTGCCACATCGATCCTGCCGTTGGACCGGAAGCTGACTTTAAAGTCACCCTCACCCACCTGATAGAGGAAGCAGGCCACCTCCACTCCCTTAGTAATGCGCAGCTGACTGACGATCTGATCCAGATCACTGGCCGCGACGCCATAGGCGTCCATCTCCTCTTTTGTGATATAGGACGCGACAAAGCTGCCGTTTGCGTAGAGTCTGGCCTTGTCCAGGGCATGACCAAGGACGCGGTTCTGCGCAAAGCTTCTGGCTGAGAAAGTGGCGTCGATGATCCCGGAGTAGTCGATTCCTGTGCTCATGAGTCTCCCGGCGATCCGCATGGTCTTCTCAGAAGTGCAGGAATACTGGAAAAGTCCAGTGTCATGGGCGATTCCCATATAGAGACATTGGGCGATCTTATCGTCCAGCATCTCCTGATCAATCAGATCAAAGATGAGCTCCGAAGTCGAACTGGCATCTGGAAAAATATAGTTGATCCGGGCAAAATCCCCCATACGGACATGGTGATCGACGCAGACGGTCTCTTTGGCAGCGTAAAAATACCTCGCGGCCGGGCCGATGCGGTCGATGGCGCCGCAGTCCAATGTGATGAAGAGATCAAATTTTCTCTCCTCACCAACCTGCCTCACCTGACTGGCCCCCGGTAAAAAGAGAAACTTGTCCGGCAGGGGATCCAGATAAACCCGGATATCCCGATCCGGATATTTTTTCGTCAGATAGTTCCAGAGACCCAGGCAAGAGCCGATGGCGTCCCCATCGGGACGAATATGGGCCGTAATTCCGATGACCCTGTGGTCCTGAATCACTTCGTCAATCTTTCTCATGATGCTTTGCGTCCTCTTCATTTACCTGATCGATCAGCTTGGACATGCGAACTCCGTAGGCGATGGAATCATCCAGGATAAAGAAGAGCTCCGGCGTATTGCGCAGGTTGACAGAGTGGGCAAGCTTGCCGCGGATAAAACCGGCGGATGACTTGAGTCCCTTGACGGTATTGATCCCCGCCTCTTTGTCTCCGAGCACGGAGACGTATACCTTGGCCGTCTTGAGATCCGGGGCCACCTCAACCAGCGTGACACTGGTCATAAGGCTGACCCTGGGATCCTTGACGTCTTCCCGGATGATCTTGGAGAGCTCGCGCAGAACCTCTTCATTGATGCGATTGTTTTTGACACTGCGTTTTCTCATGCATCCTCCTTGGAGGCGAAGCTCCTAACGGGGAATCTCCACCATCTTGTAAGCCTCAATCTCATCGTCGACCTGAATGTCCGCAAATCCGTCAAAGACCAGACCGCACTCATAACCGGCCTTGACCTCCTTGACATCATCCTTGAAGCGCTTGAGGGACCCGAGATTCCCCTCCCAGATCATATCCTTGCCGCGATGAATCCGAACCTTGCAGCCGCGCTCCACCTGACCGTCCAGAACATAGGAACCGGCGATATTTCCGACGCCGGAGGCCTTAAAGATCTGGCGAACCTGGGCATGGCCGATCACCTGCTCCTCATAGATGGGCTCAAGCATTCCCTTCATAGCGCCCTCGACATCTTCAATGGCATTGTAGATGACGGAATAGATCTGAATGTCAACCCCCTCGTCCTCTGCCATATTCTTGGCCACGGTATCCGGGCGCACATTAAAGCCGATGATGATCGCGTTCGAGGCAGACGCCAGCACGACATCAGATTCAGAGATAGCTCCGACGCCTCCATGAATCACCTTGACGATCACTTCATCATTTGACAGCTTCTCCAGGGCGCTGGTGACAGCCTCGACAGAGCCCTGTACGTCCGCCTTGACGATCAGATCCAGTTCCTTCATGCTGCCGGCCTTAATCTGATCAAAGACATTGCCCAGCTTGGTTCTGGCTCTCGTCTCATCCAAAAGCTTGGACTTGGACTCCTCGACAAAGGTCTGGGCATAAGAGCGGGCCTCCTTGTCGGAGTCGAGCACGTTGAAGATCTCCCCGGCATTGGGAACCTCAGAAAGTCCCAAAATCTCAACGGGAACAGATGGGCCTGCCTGCTTCACCCTCTTGTGATGGTCGTCAGACATGGCCCGGATCCTTCCGAAGCTTGCGCCGGCGGCCATGTAGTCGCCAACATGCAGGGTTCCCTTCTGTACCAGGGCAGTCGCGACAACGCCGCGTCCTCTGTCCAGCTTCGCCTCAATGATGACGCCGCGGGCATTGCGGTTGGGATTGGCCTTGAGCTCCAGAACATCTGCCGTCAAAAGAATCATATCGAGAAGGGTATCGATTCCCTCTCCGGTATGGGCGGATACAGGGACCATGACCGTTGAGCCGCCCCAGTCCTCCGGAATCAGTTCATATTCCGAGAGCTCCTGCTTGACGCGGTCTACATTGGCCCCGACCTTATCGATCTTGTTGATGGCGACAATAATCTCCACGCCGGCAGCCTTGGCATGATTGATCGCCTCAACGGTCTGCGGCATGACGCCGTCGTCAGCGGCAACCACTAAGACAGCAATATCCGTAGAATTGGCCCCACGCATCCGCATCGCGGTAAAGGCCTCGTGTCCGGGCGTATCCAGGAAAGTGATTTTCCGATCCTTGGCCTTGACCGTATAGGCTCCGATGGCCTGCGTGATTCCACCGGCCTCCTTGCCACTCACATTGGATTGGCGTATTTTGTCCAGAAGAGAGGTCTTACCGTGATCGACATGCCCCATGACAACGACAACCGGCGGTCTTGGTACCAGGCTCTCGGGATCATCATCCTCATCGGTCAGGAGCTCCTCGATCACGTCTTCTTTTTCCTCAGGCTCGCAGATACAGTTGAATTCCTCAGCGATCTTCTCCGCCTGTTCGTAGTCCAGCTCTGTATTGATAGTGGCCATCGTTCCCTTCATAAAGAGGTTCTTGATCACCTCGGATGGGGTTACCATCATCTTCTCAGCCAGAAACTGAATAGTCAGATGTTCGGGAAGCTGAATCGTGAGCAGTTCCTCCATATTTCTCTCCGGTCCCTTGTTCTTATTTCGGTTGCGCTTGGTTGTGGTCTTCTCGAGAGAAACCATATTCTCGGCATGACGGCTCCTGTCGTCCCTTCTCTTTCGGTTCCCGTAGGCAGACCCTGATCCGTAATTCTTGCGGCCCCCGTTGCCGTTAGCGGCAACCGGGCTCTGAACCATTGCGGCTGCGGAACCGCGGCCGCCCTGACCGACATTTCCCCTGCGGGCTCCACTGTCATTGCCGCCTCGTCCGCGATTGGAGCCTCGATTATCTCCCCCTCTGCCGCGGTTATTTCCATAGCCGGACTTGGAGAGGTCAATATGGCCCAGGATCTTAATTCCGGCTCCCTTGGAGGCTGCCTTCGCGGGCTCTCTCCTGGCGGGGCGCTCACCTGCGGCAGTCTGTTCTCTCTTTCTGGTCTCTTCCCCTTTGGCCTTCCGGTCAGCCCCCGGAGCCTGCTCTGTCCTGGACGTCTGCTCTCTGGGTGCCTGCTCTCTGGGCGTCTGCTCCCTGGGTGTCTGCTCACGAAGAGTCGCGTCCTCCTGCCCGCTGATCGCTGCGGGAGTCTGCTCTTTTATCTCCTCCTGAGGCTCATTGGAGACAAGCGTCCTCTGAGAGACCAGTCCCTTGGGCCGGATGATTCCCCTTGGCGCGGCCTGACGGCGATCGTCCCGATTCCTGCGGCGATCCCCTTCTCTTCTCCTTGCCCTGCCGTCGCCGCCGCCATTGCTCATGTTCTGATGATTGACGATAAACCTGACATGTTTTTTCTTTGGCTTCTCCTGTCCGGCAGCAGTCCCATCCGCCGTCTTCTCTCTGGCCTTTTCGCCGTCGGCGGTCTCCGGCTTCTTCTCCCGGACCGGCCTATGCGCAGAAGCTTCCTGACGCACCTTCTCTGCCTCCATGTCCTTTTTGACAGGAGCTTCCTTCTTTTTCTCCGGCTTTTTCGTAAAATGCCCCCGGATCCTGTCCGCCGTCTCCTGGTCGAGCCCGCTGGAGACGGTCTTTGCGTCCGCGCCCATCTTCTGCGCCAGGGCAAGGATATCCTTGGATTCCGCTCCGATCTCTTTTGCTAATTCATATATTCTGGTTTTTGCCATTCCTGGTCCTCCCTTATTCAGTTGTGGACTCCGCGTCAATCTTTTGGCACAAAGCCTCCGCCATCTTCTTATCCGTCACACAGACCACGGCCCGCATCTTTTGACCGATGGCGTGCCCGATGCTGATCTTGCTCCCGTAAATACGGAGATCCGTATGGTAGTAACTGCACATATCACGAAAATCCTTTTTCGTGTTCTCCGAGGCATCCTCAGCCACCACCACCAATGCGGCCCGATGTCTCTTCACATTCTTTTCTACAGAAAAAGCCCCGCTCTGTACATGTCTTCCTCTGGCACAAAGGCCAAGAAACTGGAGAACACGGTTCATGAATCACATCTCCTCGCTCAATACCCGCAGCACACTCTCATCGATTCTCGCGCCCAGGGCCCTGTCCAAGGCCTTGCTGCGGATCGCTTTGGCCAGGCAATCCGGGCTCTGACAAAGATAGGCGCCTCTTCCCTGTCCCCTGTGGTCTCGGTCAATGAAGACAGATCCCGACTTACATCGCAGGCAAATGAGTTCCTTCTTAGATTTCATCTGCCGACAGGCGACACACATGCGCATGGGAACATGCTTTAAGCTCATGCCTCATCATCCTCATCAAAGTCTGCGTCGTACTCCTCATCGTCCGCATCGCTTTGCTGATCATACGAATCCTCGCCCTCATAGGAGGGATCATCTTCATAGTCCTCCTCGTAAGCGTCCTCATCATAGTCGTCGTCATAGTCCTCGTCGTAATCCAGCCAGCCCTCAGCCTCCTGAGCCTGTGTCTCCGACTTGATATCAATCTTATAGCCGGTCAGCCGGGCTGCCAGACGGGCGTTCTGCCCCTCCTTTCCAATCGCGAGGGAGAGCTGATAGTCGGGAACAACCACCTTTGCCTCTCTGGCGTCTTCATCCGCGAGCACCGCGATCACCTTGGCTGGAGACAGGGCATTTTCAATCAACATGGCAGGGTTCTCATTCCAGTTGATAATGTCTATCTTCTCGTTGTGGAGCTCGTTGACAATCGCGTTGACACGGCTTCCGTTGACGCCCACACAGGCGCCAAGAGGATCTACATCCGGGTCATTGGACCAGACCGCCATCTTGGTCCGGCTGCCCGCTTCACGCGCAATCGCCTTGATCTCAACGATTCCGTCCTTGACCTCAGTCACTTCCTCCTCAAAGAGCCTCTTCACGAGCTCCGGGTGCGTGCGGGAGACCCGAATGCGGGGACCCTTGGCCGCGTCCTTGACCTCAAGCACATAGACGCGGATCCGGTCGGACTGGTGATAATGTTCTCCCTTTACCTGCTCGCTCTCCGGAAGAAAAGCGTCGACCTTACCCAGATTGACCGAGATATTCCTTCCGATGAATCTCTGCACGACGCCGGTAACGATATCGTGTTCAATCTTGATATACTCATCCAGGAGAATTTTCCTCTCCTCCTCCAGGATCATCTGCTTCATGATGTTCTTGGCTGTAGACGCCGCGATACGGCTGAAGTCATGTGACTGCAGCTCCTCTTCCGCCGTGTCTCCCACATTCAGACTCCCGTCAATGTCGTGCGCCTCCTCTAAAGACATCTCACTCTGCGGATTGGTCACTTCATCGACAACCGTCTTTTTGACGAACACGTGGAAGTCCCCTGTCTCGCGATCTACAACCGCCCGCAGATTGGTCGCGTTGTCGGAGAACTTATAAGTCACCTTGCAGGCGGCAACAAGAGATTTTTCAATCGCTTCGAGAATATGCTCCTTGCTGATACCTCGCTCCGTCTCCAGGGCGTCAAGCGCTTCCAGTAAATCTGTGTTACTCATGTTTTCCCTCCTGAGATAATTCTAAAACGACGAGAGATCAATGGCCTCTCGGATCAGCGCGATATCCTCCCGGCAGATCTTTCGGACCCCCTCTTCGCTCTCGATTGTGACGTCCGCCTCAGAGTAGTCCCGCAGCAGACCCAAAAATTCCTTTTCACCGTCGATCGCCCGGTAGCTTTTAATTTCCACCTCTTTGTCAAGATTGCGCGCGAAATCCCGTTCTTTGCGGATGGGACGGCCCAGACCTGGAGAGGACACCTCAAAGGTATAGGTTCCGTCGATGTAATCTTCCCGATCCAGGATCTCGTTCATTTCTCTGCTGACATCGACGCAGTCATCGATGGTAATTCCACCCGGCTTGTCGATATAGGCTCGAAGATAGTACTGCCCCCCCTCCTTGACATACTCCACGTCCACAAGAGAAAAGCCATCTTTCTCCAGGATGGGAAGGAGAAAAGCCTCTGTCTTCTCTTCATAGGTCTCTTTTCGTGACATTCCGTCTCCTGTCCTGCTCTGCACAAGATGGGAGCGGGTCCTCTCGGATCCGCTCCCAACAACAACGTACATATGATAACACCTCTTGACCTGTCTTGCAAGTGCCGGGATTTCCTTTCTTTCAGCCGTCGGCCAGCGGAACTATTTTATGTCTGTCGACCCGTTTTTTAAATTTTTGCTGAAAGCCATCCACAAATTTAAAACAACAACAGCCAAAAGAACGATCACCAATATAATATAGAAAAGGATTTTACAGACTCCATTATTTCTGCTCAGGGCTCGCTCAAAATCCGAATAATTTCCGGATAGTTCTCTGCCTCATGGGGATAGGTGCAGTCTGTGCATACCTTGACCATGCGGCCGCGGATCTCTCTCATCTCGTAGTCCCCCGGACAGTCATAGGTGTAGAGAGGACAATAACAAAAGAGGCAGTTGATATGCTCCATCTTATGGCAGGGGTAATACTTGCAGTCCCTGTTCTCAAAATATCGAAATGTATTTTTCACGCCATTCTCCTTATCATCAGATACTGCCCTCACCCGCATGTTGTACCCGGCAGCCTGTCTTTGATTTCTGCCTCGTTTCAGTCATCATTTCTCTCCTCGGCCATCCTTCTCTTATGGTAGAGGTCAGCTGCATAGAGGAAATTAGCGGCAAACCCGGGGCAGGAAGCGTAATAGAGATGGGGGAATCCCCACCAGTGATCCGGACCCGAAAAAGCACAGGACCAGTTCCTCCCTGAGAGCGGCTTGGTTGCCAACATGTCGGACCCGTTTTCACTTGTATCATAGTAGTGAAACTCATGCCCGCGAATTCTCTCCATACCTGGGAAACCGCTTCCCTTCTTCCCCCGCAGTTCAACATAGCCAAAGCGGACCAGCCGGTTGGTCTTCCAGGCTTTTCCGGGCAAAAGCCCGCACATGCGATAGGATTTGCCCTCGGGATCACTCACGGCCTCCTTGAGGTAGAGAAAGCCTCCGCACTCGGCAATCGAGGGCAGGCCGCCGGCAATGGCCCTTCGGATATCGATCCGCATACTCTGATTGTCCTCCAGCTGCTTGAGATAGAGCTCCGGGTATCCTCCGCTTAAAATCACCCCGTCAATATTCTCAGGCAGACGCTTGTCATGCAGGGGGGAAAAGGGAACGATCTGCGCCCCCATCTCCTCGAGGATTCTCTGATTCTGCGGATAGAGGAAGGAAAATGCCCGGTCCTTTGCCAGAGCAACGCGAAGTCCGGAAAATTTGCCAGCATATTCTCTTCTTTTAAGCTTTTGCCGGTCCCGTCCGTCCCTGCCGTCGCTGTTATTCTGTCGGTTCTGCCCATGCCTGTTGTCGCTGCAATTTTGCTTGTCCAGGCCATCCCCGCTGTTGCCGCAATCCGATCTTTTCTCCCCAACATTCAGGAGAGGAGCCTGTTCTGCAATTTCTTCAATGGCCCCAAGGTCCAGGCTTTCTTTTGCCATCTCCGCCAGCTTTGTCAGCTTTAACTCAAGATCAGAAAGGCTGTCCGGAGTCATCAGACCCAGATGTCTGCTTCCGATTTCAATCTGCCGGTCTTTTGCCAGATAACCGCAGATGGGAAGCTTGAGCTCCTCCTCGATCAGGGTCTTCAATCGGGGATAAAAGGAAGGGGAGACCTGGTTTAAAATACAGCCGCGGACCAGTCCCTCCCGGTCGTCATCCATAAAGCCCCGCAAAAGAGAGATCAGGCTGCGCCCGATCCCCCCGGCTCTGACCACAAGAATGATCGGCGTCTTTGTCCAGACCGCAAGCTGGTAGGAGGACGCCTCTTCGCTGACCCCTCCCAGGCCGTCATAGAGGCCCATCACTCCCTCAATCAGGGCAAAATCACTCCCGGCTCTTTGGGCATCCTCTGCCAACAGATGGCAAATATCACTTTGCCCCAGAAAGTAGGGATCTAAGTTATCAGACGAAATGCCTAACATACGGCGGTGAAACATGGGATCGATGTAGTCCGGCCCGCATTTAAAAGAAACGGGATTTCTCCCTCTCTTCTTCAGAGCCGCCAGAAGACCGCAGGTGACTGTGGTCTTGCCTGAACCGCTCATAGGAGCGGCAATCATAATTCTTTTGACCATTTCACTCCACTTTCTGATACTTCCGAATCTATGCCTCTCCCAGAACTCCACTGATGATGTAGATCCCATTTTCGGACATCATCATGTGATAGGAGGCAATGTTCCTGGCCCTGGAGACCTGCACCAGGCTGATCTTCTCCCTCCGGATCGGCAGACTGACCGCCAGTCTCTGATATTCCGCCAGAGTCTCCAGTGTGATGGCATTTAAGACAAAGCGAACCGGCTTGCCACAGCGCCAGAGTTCCTCAAAAATGGCTCGAAGCGCCCCGGAAGAACCGCCGATGAAAACGGCGTTTGGATCCGGCAAATCCTCCAGAGCCGCCGGAGCTCTTCCATGGATCAGTTTGATATTGTTTAAGTCAAGAGCAGCCATATTCCTGCGGATTAAATCGACAGCCTCCGTCTTCTGCTCAATCGCGTAGACTGTGAGATCTGGGCTGATATTGGCCGCCTCCATGGCGACAGATCCGCTGCCGGCGCCGATATCATAGAGAATATCTCCGGGCTTTAATCCAAGAGCAAGGACAGACAGGTGACGGATTTCTTCCTTGGTCATCGGCACCTTATCCCTGAGGAACTGGCGGTCCTCCAAAACCGGTGTCAGAGGGCGGACCACCCGCTTTCCGATGAAAAATGCAGACCAGAGACCTTCCGCGTAGCTGATGTCCGCGGCCTCCTTCAAGTCGCAGAAGATCACCTTCTCACCCTTACATCCCAGCTGATAGCCAAGAATCAGATCCATTCTCTGCCTCTGTGCCAACAGAATCCTGGCCAGAGCCGCAATCTGCTCTCCTCTGCTGAAGATGATAAAGCACTTCTCATGGCTGCGGATTTGACCGAGCGCGTCATCCTCCCTTCCGTGGAGACTGATAAAGAAAGCATCCTGCCAGACAATCCCCGCTTTCGCCGCCAGATACTGGGGAGAGGAAAGACCGCAGTGCCGAAGGATCTCCCAATCCGCCCACTCTGACCTTTCGGACGGATTCTTAAATAAGTCATAGGGACCCGGATAAGCGGCGGCCCCGCTGAAAAAGCCCAGATCTCCCGAGAAGACCACACCGGCGGAGGAGATCTCGGGATGGCGAAGCAGGTACTCCCGCACATAATCCTGGCGGTACTCTCTCTCTGTGTCCAGATCCTCAGGAAGCTGCAGACGATCTAAAAGACTTCTGGCTCCGAAGATGATCTGGCAGTCAGCGAGAGCCTCTTTCGCCTCATCCGTCAGATACCTCTGTCCTCCCGGTCCAATGGCAATCAGGTGCAGGATTTTCTTCCCATCCTCTGTAAGGCGGCCCTGCGCAGGACGGACTGCGCGCCTGATACGCTTTTCTTCCTCCCGATAATGCTCCAGTTCCATCCCGAGTCCCAGTCGGTTTGCCATCATTCGAAGAACCTGAGAAAACGAATAACCCTGTTCCGGCGGACGGGAAATCATCACCGTGTTCACTCCGACAAGGGCAGCGGCCGCCAGCTTCTCCTCGACGCCTCCGACACGGCCGGAGGCCTTGGTCATCTGCCATTGAATCCGCAGATCCTCCAGAGTCGCCTGGTGCATCTTCTCAGAGACAGGGCCCTGCATTGCTATGATCTGCCGGCCGAAAAAACCCGCCTCATGGCAGAGTCGAATGCTTTCCTCAGAGGGCAGGACCCGGACGTAGACCCGTGACAGGTCTCTGAATCGACCGGCGATTTTGGCAAGATCTTTCGAACCGGTCGTGAGAAGAATATTCCCCTCCTGCTGATCAAGGAAGTCCGCCCCCTCCTCAATCTTCGAAAAAATCTTCACATGATCTTGATTCAGGCAAGCCTGCTCATCTCTGAGCAGGCGAAGATAATCCAGCTTCAGCTTTGCGGCCGCCTCGCGAATATTGGAAGAAACCTCCTGTGCGAAAGGATGGGTGGCATCCACGACAATGGTTCTCGGCTCCTTCGTCAGGAATGTCTCCATCTCCTTTTCATCCATGCGGCCCCTGTGAATTTTAGCCTTCTGAAATCCCGGAAGAATCATTTCCCCGTATTCCGTTGCGACGCAGATATCCAGAGGAACCCCGGCCCGATCCAGAATACCGGCAAGGGTCCGTCCCTCGGTTGTGCCGGCGAAAATCACGACATGTCTCATAAGTGGTATCCTCGCTTGGTCACCAGGCGCCCGCCCAGAGTAATCGTGGCTGACGCGCCGATGAAAACCGTAGTAAACATATTTACCCTGGTCTCTCTCAGCTGACCCAGGGGAAGAATTTGCATCCTCGCTCCCTCTCTCCCGATCCTCTCGACAATACCGCAGGGTCGATCCTGCGGCATGTACTCCAGGAGGATATCACAGGCCTTTTCCAGATAATCCACTCTCTTTTTACTGGAGGGATTGTAGAGGACAATGGAGAAGTCTGCCGCAGCCGCTGCGCGCAGCCGCTTTATGATGGTCTCCATGGGAGTCAGAATATCGCTGAGAGAAATCACGCAGTAGTCGTTTCCAAGGGGAGCGCCCAGCATGGCGGCTCCGGAGTTGGCTGCCGTCACGCCTGCTATGATCTCAAGCTCGATCTCCGGATAGTCCACGCCGACTTCATACATGAGTGAGGCCATACCATAGACTCCGGCATCACCGGAACAGAGCATGGAGACCTGTCTTCCCCTCATGGCCTCCTCAAAGGCCATGACGCATCGTTTTCTCTCCTGCTTCATAGGAGTGGAGAGCAGCCGCTTGTCCGCGAATTCCTCAGACAGCTGCTCAAGATAGACCGGATACCCGACAATGGTATCACTCTTTCGCAGGGCACGCCTGGCCTCAACGGTCATATAGACTTCCTGCCCCGGCCCCATACCCACGACATAGAGCTTTTTCATTGATTTTCTCTCTCCTAATCTCTGACACGGTTTTTCCTGTCGATCGATCGCCCCGCTATCAATCAGTTGCTTCAGCATCGATCAATCGGCTCAGCATTGATCGGTTGCCTCAGTGTCGGTCGTTTACCTCCATGTCGATCGGTTATCTCGGCAGGATTCAGCGCATTTACAATTTCTATCCGCCTCTGACCAGGTTCTCTAGATCTGCAGCAATTTCTTACATCTGGCGACGGCAAAGGTCACCTTTTCTTTTGCCTTTCTTTGAACAAGCAGCTGTGCCGATTCCTCTTCCGAGGACAGATCCTTTGCCAGCAAAAAGGCCGCGCGCTCACAGACATTATCGCAGCCCAGTGTTTGCATGACAAAATCGGAGTGGTGAAAATCCCCTTGGACTGCCATCAGTTCCTCAGGACTTCTGGTAAAGAGCTCGATCCCCTCTCTGCGATGCAGAGCGAGCAGGGCTTTTTCCTTTGCCTTTCGATCAACCGTGGCGAGCGCATAGACCTCATGCGGGTCGATCCCATGCTTCTGAAGAAAGACATGATACTGCAAAGAG
>ERZ773083.1444-NODE-1444-length-16197-cov-5.151344_pt1 | contig 16197 bp, 13 predicted proteins | sample MGYA00511465_ERZ773083 | MGnify/ENA primary metagenome ERZ773083 (study PRJEB29015, sample SAMEA2738001) | human oral metagenome | biome: human oral; feature: human-associated habitat; material: dental | place: China | collected 2060 ... | reverse complement strand
TATGGGTTGGCGAATTCGGGCTCAGCGAGGCCTCAAGCTTAGCCTTTCTCCGAGGCTTCTGTCAAGGGGTGGTTTAGAAACCTATGGTAGGTCGCATCGACGACCTACCGTAGGTTTTTTCAGCGACCTACCGTGGGTCGTAAAAGGGGGGCTAAAGGAGGTGACCTTTCCACCAGTGAAACGCCTCAAGATTCCTCGCCCAAAGCTTCCCGGTCCAATACGTATACGTTTCGTGCCTGAAACGTATACGTCTTAGGCTGGAAACGTATACGTTTTGGACGTGAAACGTATACGTCTTGATCACGAAGGGTGTACCCTTTGCTCGCCAGGCTTATTCTTCCTAGCTTTGCATGTCGTCAAACTCAATAGTTCATAAGCCATATGGAAATCGAAATCGGAGAATCCCTAGCCTTGAGCTACCTCAAGCACGTGAAGAAATGCGTGATCTATCAGACAAACTGGAAACTATCAAGCTGGTGGTTGCAGGAGTTAGGGAAGAAGTCTCCAGCTGAAGAACTCTATGATAAATTAAAAGAATCTCCGAGCAAGGAGAAAACAGCAGCGACAGATTTTGATGTTAAGGATGTCTTAACATCAGACTTTAGTCAGTTCTTAAAGCAGGCTGAGATCGATGCACTAGGAGTTGATAAAGATGGGAACGTATATGCCATAGATATCGCCTTTCATGAGAGAGGGCTGGGGTATGGTAAAAAAATCGATGCACGAGATCGTGTGATGAAGAAGTTTGTGCGTTCGTATATGATAATGCTTGGTTGCTTTCCTGGCAAGAAATGTACAGTCATTTTTGCTTCCCCCAAGGTAGATGCAGCAAAGCAAGATCTGATTATGCCAGCCCTTGAAGAGTTGCAAGCAGATGCAAGATTTAAGGATAAGAGGATAACGTTCGAGTATATCGCTAATGACAAGTTTAAGGCAGAAATCTTGGATCAAACTATAGAGGCAAGTAGGAACGATGCGGATACAAACGAATTGTTCTTGAGGTCATACAAGCTAATCAGTATGCCTTACACTGCGCCAAAGCCTGTAAAGAAGAAGGAGCATATCGCAGATCTTGATCCTTTAAAGGAGGTTGAAGATTACTTGGATAATGAAGAAGAATAAAAGCAATCGTCCCCACCTGTAGCTGAGACTACGGGTGGGGACGCTTCTTTATGGAGGCTTATGGGGGGCTGTGTCCTTAGCCGAGGGTGTAGGTGTGGACGCTCACGCCTTGAGCCGAAGGGAGGTAGTTGATCCCCCACCAGCACATTTGTAGAAGGATGAAGGAGATGAAGAGCCCCCAGAGCGCTGCACGACGATAGCGGTCGGAGCGGATGCGCACATGGATATAAGCCAGATAGGCGAACCACGTGGCAGCAGCCCATGTCTCCTTAGGGTCCCATGCCCAATAGTGTCCCCAAGCTTCCTTTGCCCAGAGCGCTCCGAAGAGAATACCGACGGTCATGAAGGCCCAACCTACTTGGACGAGGTTGTCGCAGATATCCATCTCGTGATCGTTGATGGGCGACTTCTTGAACCACAGCAGGTAGGCAGACATCAGCGCCGCAGCACCGAGCACAGCGTAGGCGAACATATAGACGATGACGTGCGGTGCGAACCAAGGGCTTTGGAGCGCAGGCATGAGCGTCTTGTTGTGGATCTCGGGGTTGACGATGTTGATCGTCGTGAAGACACCAGCAAGGACGGTGCTGAAGGCTAGGATCCAAGGATAGCGCCAGCGAGAATAGACGATCAGCCCTGCCGTGGGGAGGAAGAAGGCATACCACAGGCGTGTCTCACCCATGGTGCGCAGAGGAGGGCGCTCCAGCGACAGCCACAGCCCCAGGATGAAGGCGAAGTAGACGATGAGTCCCGCAGCGGTGAGTAGATAGGTAGGGAGAGGACGCTTGCGCCAAGCCGTCCATGCACCGCCCGCCCATAGCAAGAGGGCAGGGATAGCGAAGAATAGGAAGGAATCCCAAGTCATGAGGATAGAGTTGATAGGGGTTGGAGTGGTGAAGCAGAAGAGGGTAGGGCGAGCTCCTTCTATTAGGGCGCTGTCTCTTGAGCCTTCGTGATGGAGGGGAGCCTTACCCTAGGCTAGGGGGAAGGACTTAGCGACGTTTCTGCGAGACGATGAAGGTAAGTATAGCACCAGCCAGCAGTAGGTAGATTCCTACATAGACGGCAGGTAGCCAAGGATCCTTGACGAGCTCGAAGGTGCTGGTCTCGCTCCATCGACCCATCGCTTCGTCGTAGCTAAGCTGGTAGATCTTCCATCCATCGACCGTGACGGGCTTATTGACTTCGACGGTAGCGACGATGTTCTTCTGCGACTGGGTGTAGATATGGATACGTGAGGCATAGCGCTCAGGTTCACGCCGTGCCATGACAAGGCTTAGATCCTTGGTGAGCTTGAGTTCCTGGAAGGGGAAGAGGTAGCTACCGCAGGTGACCCAGCCGACGAGGGGCTTGCCGACCTCCTTACCATCCTTCATAGGCTGTGCTTCGACCAGAAGGGCAGTCACAGCACCTGACGATCCCCATGCGACGTACCTCGTCGTGTCAGAGGTGATGACGGGTGCAGCCAGGGGAAGGTTCTGACGAACACGGATGCGCCACTGATGAAGCATACCTTCACGGAAGTGCTTATCGATAAGTACTATGTCAGGGTTCTTCGCTGGGATGGACTTCCCTGTCTTGCTGTTGATGACTAGAAGCTTGGGGGGATACTCGTCGATGGTGAACTTCTCCAGCTGGATAGCTAGAGGGAGCTCCATGAATCCCTGCTCATGGGTAGCACGCCACTCGGGCATGTCTGTCTGGGCCGTGAGCTTCACTCGCTCCATATCAGCACTACCGAGCGTAGCGGAGACGATAGCTATGAAGAGCCCGATGTGTGAGAGCATGGAGGGTACTTCTCTCAGGCGGAAATGTAAGATCTGCCGTAGTGCGATCAGCCCCACGATACCTGCGAGGCGAGCATAGATAAATACAAAGGGCCAGAAGGACAGCATCTGTGTCAGCCCGATGGGGTCGATAGCACGTTCGTGAGGTGCTACCTGACGCGTGAGCCCCATCACGACGGTGAGTAGGGCGGCGTAGATCAATGTGGGTACAGCTGCTTCGGCGGTGAAGAGGAAGGCGAAGAGGCGTACTCGATGACGTAGCAGGTAGACGACTACGAGGGTGAGTAGGTAGAGGATGAGGAAGATGCCGTTGATCGGGAAGGCGAAGTCTGACCAGTGGATGGGACCCACGCTGTACTGGAGCACTAGCCCCACGAGGATCAGCCCTGCACCGGTGGCAAAGCCTTCTTTCATTTTCCAGATAGCATTAAACATACGGGAAAGGAGTTGGAGTAGAGAAGAAGCGCGACGGCAGACGATGAGGTCTGTCGCCGCGCCATAGGGGATATTCTAGATGTGTGTCAAGCTTCGGGGGACTCAGCTTAGAGTTCGATGAGCTTGCCTTGTGCCTTAGCAGACTGTACCCACTTAGGTACGACCATCTTCATGAACTCAGCCTTCTCAGCCTGGAGCTTCTTACCATCGATACCGATATAGGCCCAAGCCTTCTCCTTAGTAGAGATATCAGGCATGGGGACATCTCCGGTGAAGCCGTGGCGTGCCAGCACCTTAGCGATAGCGATACGAGCTTCCTGAGCATAGCCGAGGCTCTGACCGAGGATGCGTGTCACTTCCTGTGGAGCGTGGAAGGAAGCTCCGTGGCTGGCTACAGCGAAGTCCCAACGCCATTGGCTCTTGCGGATGGACTGCAGGGCAGACTTCATCTCGGGCTCGGTAGCACCCTTGTCCCATGCGTACTTAGCTTCGACATGCGCCTTAGCCAGCTCCTTCTCTACACGGTTGCGGATGTCGTTGGCCATACGCTGACGTTCGTAGACGTTCTGGCGCAGGGTCTCTGCATCCTCACGGTGGCAGGTCTGACAGGTCTTATCGATCTTCGCCAGAGGGCTGACGATCTGGTGATCGGAGTACTTCACTCCACCCTCACTCACGTAGGGCATGTGACAGTCAGCACAGGAGACACCACGCTGTCCGTGGATACCCATACGCCAGAGTTCGTAGTCGGGGTGCTGAGCCTTGAGTATGGGAGCACGCGAGAGCTTGTGCGTGTAGTCGGAGTAATCCATCTCATCGTAGTAGGCTTCGATATCCTCGACCGTGAAGCCCTTGTCATGAGGGAAGGTGAGGTACTTGCCGTCGCCCTTGAAGTAGTACTCAGTGTGGCACTGAGCACAGACGAGCGAGCGCATATCTTGGTGCGACTGCTGGGAGACATCCTGCCCACGGCGTGCCCACGCTTCGTAGAGCGCAGGGCGCGCAGGCTTGAGGTTCATAGTCCGGGCGTCGTGACAGTCGGAGCAGCCGATGGTGTTCACGATCTCGTTCCCCCACTGACTCCAGGGAGCTTTGTAGAACTCTGCGATACCTTTCTCCTTCATGATGCGGGGGACATCAGGACCCTTACAAGTCCAGCAGGTACCTGGCTGTATGTCCTTATTGCCGTTCACCCCAGGGGCACCCGTGCGAAGGATCTCGCGCATATCTTCGATGGCGTGCTTGTGTCCGCGTGGGGTATTGTACTCCATAGCGAAGGAGTAGCCTGCCCATAGTACGACCATCTCAGGACGTGCTGCGAGTACGTCGACACGCTGTGAGCTATTGAATTCACCCTTGTACGTGGTATCTGCCGTCTTAGCCCACGTCTGATACTCTCGGGGGAAGTCTTCGGCGAACTTCTCGTTCTGTGACACGATCGAGTCCGAGAAGAGATGCTTGCGGTTGTTGTAGATGCTCACCACCTCCGCACGACGCTCGAGGAGTGAGGAAACGATGAGCCCAAGGACGAAGACTACGACCATTGAGCCTCCGAACAGGAGCCATCCTTGCCAACGTTTCAACTGTTTTGCCATGATTCTTAAGTCTCTTTTACGTTGTTATTGTTCTGTTGTTGTTTTTCGTAGGGGATGATGGGAGATTACTTGACCATCTTCTGTAGCCAGTCGGGCACGGGTGATTCGGGAAGTGGCACCTGAGCTGCTGGAGTGGATGAGAGGGAGTTCATCTTGCCATGGGCCACATCTCGGTGGCAATCCCAGCAAGCTTTCCCTTGGTCACACTTGACGTCCATGTAGGAGATACGTCCGGTGTTGACGATTTCGGTGTTGAGGGTAGCATGACAGCGTACACAGTTCTCCATGATGACCTCTGCACTCTCGTCGATGGCTCGTATAGCCTGTCGCTCCTGTCGCGTGACGAACTTATACACGTGGTTCATACCGTCCTTGCCCTTGAAGTAATACTTTCGGAAGACATTGTCATGGGGTACGTGGCAGTCGTTGCAAGTGGTATTACGAGCATGAGCGCCATGCATCCACGTGGCGTAGTAAGGGGTCATGATGTGGCAGTTGACACAGGCCGAGGGATCGTCGCCTAGATAAGTGTGGAACCGCAGCAGATACAGGAAGAGTCCGCCTAAGCCCAGCACGATCCCACCTACGAGTAGTAGAGCCACCTTGAGGCGGAAGCCTAAGCGAGGTAGTCGTTGTAGGAATCTGTTCATTATCATGATGTCTAAGTGATAGATACACCACAAAATAAACAACTTTTCCTCAATCCTACAACAATTCTCTATACTCTGTGATATATTATGAAAATTAAGAAAAGGCATGCTACTTCCTAACCCTAGGCTAAGACTCTGTTACTGCAGTGAATTAGGCTTCTGAGCTGGGGTAGGAGTGCTGGGGGCGTCTTACTCGGGAAGTACGCTCACCAGAAGCATCGCCAGTGTGATCAGGGCGTGAACTAAGGTCAGACTGCCCTGACGTCTATGCCGAATGAAGAAGGCTAGGGCGATACCCATGACGAGCCAGAGCGCTAGCAGGGCGCTCACGCCCACATACGTCGGGAGGTCCCTATATATAATGGAGACGTTCTCCGCTCCGAAGGGATATGCCTCGGGCTTGATGAGGCACGAGTGGAGGTCCTCACCGACGATCACGAGGAGGGCAAGGCAAGCTCCTCCCCATAGATAGCCGAAGATCCGGCTCGTCCGTGGTCGTAGTTCTTTCGTCATGTCTACACTATCTTCTTCGTCGAGGAGGGAAGAGGTGCTGAGTGCTTGCCCTTAGCTTGTCGGGCAAGGCCCCTCTTTGGGGTATGACTACCGCCTTTCTCTCGGGGACGAAGTTAAAGCGAAAAGGTGGGTAAAGCAATCCTACCGCAGGTCATCTCAGCGACCATCCATATATGCTCGTGTGACCTACCATGAGCAGACCTAATTCTATGGGTAAGAAAGCGTACTTTTACTGCAAGCGTGTGGGGATCCCGGCGAGGGAAAGACGAGCAAAGTCCCCGCAGATCTTCGGCGAGCGCTTCGGGCCTAGATACCCTTAGCTGAACACCTAAATATGCCCTCTTATAATGACAAGACTTAGCCTTTACCTCACCCTAGTGAGTCTCCTCTTTGGCCTCTGCTTCTGTACCCAGAAGAAGCAGGCACAGAAGGTCGAGATACCTCTCTCCGACTCGCTCCGTGTCGTGAGCTACAAGCCGACGGAGCTCGATAGTCTCTTCAAGCCTCTCTATCGGGATAGCTTCATCCTTCAGGAGCTCCATGATGAGTTCCGTAATCCCGTCGAACGGATGTTTCCCATGGAGCAGCGTATGGCGCATAAGACTTGGATCCTGGAGTTCACCTGGCACGCACGTCGGGACACGCTACTCACGGTCTGGTATCTGAGAGAAGGTGATTCGTTGAGGACGCTTCGCCACTTCTGGTACTCCGAGTTCGCTGTGTTTTAGTTACCACCCACTTCCCCTGCTCTCTCTAGCCTTGTCTCCATCTTCACAAGCATCACGAGCACTGAGGTGGCAAGGACTTTCGCCTGCAACGTATACCCTTCTCGATCGCAACGTATACGTATCGCGAGTAAAGCGTATACGTTTTGCGGTGAAAACGTATACGTCTTGGGCATGAAACGTATACGTTTTGCCCCTGGAGGGTAGGGTAAGGCCGCTTGAGCCTCCTTGCTAGAGAATCAAGACGAGCCATCTTGGCTCGGGGAAGTACCCCATTCATGGGTCGGTCAGGTGACCCATGAATGGGTCGTCGTGGTCACCCATGAATGGGTCCCTTCATCGACCCATGATAGGAGGCTTTTGTCTACCCATTGTGCGGGCCTCCTTCGCCTGTAGGTAGATGCCCCCAGTGTATGGACTTAGTGGCAGGTAGCTTCAGTACAAGAGGATATTTCTAACCTTGGGACATGACGCAAACGTACTCCTTTGAGGAAGAGCTCCTCTCTCAAGAGAAGATGAAGCCCATACGATGTCATCGATAGATTTGCTTCTCTGTGATAAGAGAAGAAGTTCGACCTCAAACGCAAGACGATTCGCATGAAAATCACCACCTGCAGGCATGTGCTCTCAACCAATAGATTAGTTTAACCTTGCTACGTAGCCCACGGGTAGAATGTGTCGGGGCAAATGCTTGATGCCAAGGGGCGCATAGTGGAGACTATCCATGCCGTGCTACTTGCCTTGCCTAACTCTGCCATTGGCAGTGGGGTGGCGACAGCTAAAGAGTTAGGCAAATCCAGAGATCCTATAGACGAAGGATTTTTCTTCTTTGGCGACGGCTTCTCTGGTGTAGCTTCTTCTGATAGAGTTGGTCTTTGCTGAGCGGGGAAGAGTAGTTCTTCTCTTGTCTTCTGCCCACGGGCCTTTCGAGGAGCTCGTGTCATGTCGTAGTTTCTCATGGGTTGCGTTGTCAATCGAATTGCATGAGTTTTCACGAGACTTCGAGAGCATTCAAGCATTGTCATGAACAACTCTGAAGCTATAATCGTATAGGCTAAATAAGCACCTACGATTAGCTCAGAATAGGGGGGGATCAAGGAATTGTGGGAAATCATAAAATTTTCAATGCTTATCTGTGTGAGCATAAATTATGCTTCTAGTTGTATCTTTGCAGGACAATAGGGACTTCTCTTGGAGATACCCGAGTATGACGATTATTCATGGCAAAAAAGAAGCGTAAACAGATATATGGGTACATAGCGTTGCTCAAAAGAGTGAGATCTCTCAGAATACTTCATGAGATGTAGATGGCACCTTGCTAGAGGACACAATGAGTAAGCAAACCTATGGTTTCAATGCTGCATTACGCTTGCGAGGTGTTATTCTCGGATGATGTGAAGCGTGTAAGATGGCAAGACGAAAGAGCCAACACTACGACCTCACCCCTCTTCCTCTACACCGCTATCGCACAACAAAGAGGTAAATATGCCTATGGCTAAAAGTTCAATGCTCAGCGTATGAAGAAACAAATCATCATGCTTCCCTCTTTATCCAATAGTACTCTCAACTTTGCTATATGGAGCACACCAAGATGGAGTATGATATTCTTAAGATATATTTGAAACGAGTCAAAAAAATAAGCAATGAGTTCCGAAGGAAAAAAGCAAAAAGAGATTCTCATAAGACGAGAAGGAGCCGTTTCCTATGACAACGATAACCTATACCGCAATGGTGTCAAGATTCCTAAAATGGAAGGCGATACGAGATGTGTCGAAGACAGAGTAATGGCAGAGAAGCAAGTCTTCTATGATGCCTTTTTTCGTCAGCCCTTTAAGCATATCGTTGTCCTAGCTGCTGCGGGTACATCTCTCGATAATGGTTCTAACAAAGGAAAGACAAGAGACGGCTTGTGGAAAGAAGGAGAAGAAACTATAGAAAATCTGTGCAAGATTCTATGGACAAGCGAAACAGAGAAGTCTAAGAGAATAAAAGATGAAAAAGATATAGAAGCTTTACTGTCTCATGTCTTACTCGTTGAAAAAGCTGATGAAGAGAAAGCTCTTAAGCTTAAGCCTCTTCGAGAACAATTAGAAAAGATCATACGAGATGCCTGTAAGCTAATTTTAGATGCAAAGAATGGTCCCCATAAGGATTTTCTAGATAAAATCACGGCTCGTAAGGCTAGCGAACCCAGAGTTCAACTTTTCACTACCAACTACGATACACTTTTTGAACAAGCTGCACAAAAGGGGGGCTATGCTGTGATCGATGGCTTTTCATTCACTTCTCCTAGGACTTTCTCTGGGCGGTACTTCGACTATGATATCGTACAGAGGGAACGAACTAGACTCAAGGATGAAGAAAGCTTTGTATCAAAGGTTTTCCATTTATACAAAATGCATGGCTCTTTAACGTGGAAAAGGACTGAAGAAGGAATGATTCAGCAGATGGACACTACAGAGACACCCCTTATTGTTTATCCAGCTTCAGATAAGTATGAAAGCTCTTATGAGCAACCTTACTTCGAGATGATGTCTCGCTTTCAGCAAGCTCTCAGAAGGGAGAATACACTACTGATTGTTCTTGGCTTTGGCTTCAGAGATAAGCATATCCAGAACGTAATCCTTGAAGCAGTAAATCAGAATCCAAGTTTTCAACTCGTCATAGTAAACTACAATGGAGGAGGAACCATTAATCGAGAAGAGCTTAAAGAGTACTTTGATGATGATGTAGTCAAGCGTAAGGTGTCTATAGTATTTGATACTTTCAAGGGGTTCACTGGATCTCTACCTGAGAATAAAACATATTCCACCAATGAAGAATCTATTCAGTCATAATTATTTCCTAGGCTATGTAAATGAGGTTACCCCTCAGTATATTCGTATTCACTTTCCTTCATCTCGTTTGCTCCAATCTTTTTATCATGAAGGCTACTCATTAGGAGGGGGACATGTAGGTTGCTTTGTGGTGGTAGAAGGTGAACAATATGGCTTCTTAGCTAGAATTACAGAGGTCGCTCTCCCTGATAGTGAACGCAAGAGTATTACTGAGAAATCTATCTTAGAGGATGAGTCTACATTCCATCCTTCAGGGAAGGCGGAGCTTCTTTTGTCCTTTGATGTTTATGATCCATCCAAGACAGAAAAGACTGTGGGACGTTATCCCCATATAGGGTCCAAGGTCTATGCTTGCTCGAATGAGCAGATAAAGAGTTACGTTAGCCAATTTGGTGGGGGTGATAAAGAGATGATATTCGCTCCTCTGGGTAATCTCACATCAGGTGATGTAGCTTGCGAAGTCTCATTAGATTCTTTATTCGGTAGGCACTGTGCAGTTCTTGGGACTACAGGGGGAGGTAAGAGCTGGACTATGGCTAAACTGATAGAACAAGTACAAATTAAGACGGATAACAAGATAATTCTAGTGGATGCTACTGGTGAATACCAGAATCTCTCTAATGTTGAGCATTGCATTGTAGGTGAAAACACCTACTTTCCCTCTTCTCAGCTGTCAAATAGTAATTTTTGTTCTTTGTTTCGTGAACACTCTCCAAATACGTCTACAATTCTCTGTGAGGCAATTAATACGTTAAGGCTTGTAGCTAAAGGATTCTTAGAATCTGGCGTTAAAGTTGGACATAATGTTGCTGATTTATCATCAACTATCTCTAAGAATCTACCATCCTGCATAAATCAAGATTTTAACCTTTCAAATCTATGTGAACAGGTTAGAAATGAGTGTGTAAAGGAGCAGAATGCTAAGTATGTTGAAGATCCATTTAAACTAGGATACAGTGCTCACCTACTAGCTCGTATTAATCTGTTTCTGAATAATGAAACAGTAAAGTCCGCTCTTGGACTGAGTAAAGCCAGCGACGCAAAGTCTATTATAGGTATGATTGACTCTTTTCATGGAAGTGAAGCAACTGTACTTCGTATCGGCTTTGAGAGACTATCGTATGATTTTGCTATAAGAGAAGTCGTTGTGGATTTTATTGCCTGTCACATCTTGAGAAAAGGGCGAGAGGGTACATTTAAAGGAAAGCCTATTCTTTTGTTTATTGATGAAGCTCACCAGTTTCTAAATAAGAGAATAAGTGCGGATGATGATACATCTTTCTATCTTCAAGGTATTGAGCTTATAGCAAAAGAAGCACGGAAATATGGTTTATTCCTATGTCTTTCGACCCAGATGCCGAGAGATATTCCATTAGGTGTGCTTAGTCAGATGGGGACTTTTATTGTTCATCGCCTAATAAACGAACAGGATAAGAAGGCCATAGAGAGTGCTGCCTCCTCTCTAAACAGGAGCATGCTATCTTTCTTGCCCACTATGGGAGCAGGCGAGGCCTTACTTATGGGGGTAGATTTTCCTATGCCTTTACTTTTGAGGATCACACCGCCAGTCCAAACACCACAATCGGGAACTCCGAAGCTGAGTAAGAAGCGAACTTGTAATTAATTCATTAATGAATGTAGAAAAGGGTGTAAATCAGATAGCCTACTGATTTACACCCTTTATTACGAAGAGAGCCTCTTTCTCTTGAACTATCATAGATGGTTGTTTGATATCAATATGCTGTTTATCAGTATATATACAGGATTTTGATTAAGGTGGAATATCATAGGATCTCCCTTGTTATATCCATATTTAGGTGTATCTTTGGGTGTATAAACTACACCCCCAAGCGTTATGAATATCAAACGCAATATCATCTTTGCTCTGGAGAGCCGTAAGAAGGACGGTGTCCTGATCGCGGAGAACGTCCCTATCCGCATGCGTGTGAACTTTGCCTCCCAGCGGATAGAATTCACTACGGGCTATCGTATTGAGGTGGCTAAATGGGATGCAGATAAGCAACGAGTAAAGAACGGATGTACAAATAAGCTTAAGCAATCAGCCTCGGAGATCAACGCTGCACTCCTAGGGTACTATACCGAGCTGCAATAGGTGTTCAAGCGTTTTGAAGTGGCCGAGGTTATGCCAAGCCCTGCAGATGTTAGGAGCGCCTTCAGGCCCAAGCTCAAGGATACGCAGAAGAAGATCATCTTCTTGACTTGGGAGGAGCTGACGAAGCTCCGAGGGTTCGAGATCCCTCCAGCGAAGCAGTCACTTGACCGTGTGCGGGATGTCTTCCTCTTCCAATGCTTCACTGGACTGCGATACTCGGATGTCTACAATCTCAGAAGAAGCGATATCAAGGAAGATCATATTGAAGTCACTACGATTAAGACTTCTGACAGTCTGGTCATCGAGCTCAACAAGCACAGTAAGGCTATCTTGGAGAAGTACCAGGATGTGGTATTTGAGCACGACAACAAGACTATTGGATTGCTCCTCTGCAATGGAGGATATAAAGTTGTGGCGCAATATGCCCTCTCTGGTTATGATCAGCCGACAGGAGTCAGCGACTATCAGCCAACAAAGGCAATCCCAGATAACCTGAAATCGACACAGCCTCAGTGGACGAAGTTAAAAGAAATTAAAAAGGAATTGAGTAAGATTACAATAAACACTAAATAGAAAGCATATGAGCCCAGAAAGATATAATGAGTTATCTGAGAGCCTTAATCCTTCTCTTAGAATGAAGTTAGATACTATACGTATGCATCTGCATGAGGGCAGGGCATCTTGTATGGTTGGTGCAGGCTTTAGTAAGAATGCAGAAATAGACGATACGACTCGCATGAAGGATTGGTTTGAACTAGCAGATGATTTTTATGAAATGCTTTATGGTGGAAAGCCTAGTCCTCAGGATATAAAGTATAAGAGTGTGCTAAGATTAGCATCTCAAGTAGAGGCGTCAAAAGGGCGAGGAGCCCTAGAGTCGTTGCTTCAAAACTCCCTCCCAGATGAACGTGTATATCCAGGGCGTCTGCATATAGACCTGATGAAGTTGCCTTGGTCTGACGTATTTACAACAAACTACGATACATTATTAGAGAAAGCTTTTATAGAAGCAGATCGCTACTATCATAAAGTTACCAATAAGGAAACACTCTTATATGCTCCACATCCACGCTTGGTTAAGTTACATGGTAGTTTTCCTGATATACGCCCTTTTATTATAACCGAAGAAGACTACCGTACTTATCCTCAACGATTTCCAGAATTCGTCAGCACAGTACGACAATCCCTTGTAGAGAATGTCCTTTGTCTAGTAGGATTCTCTGGAGACGACCCCAATTTCCAGAAGTGGATAGGCTGGTTGCGTGATGTCATGGGAGTACAGGCTTCTCCTGTGTACCAAATTACGTACAATATACAACTACATGACTCCAATATTCATCTATCGCATGATTTAGGGCTTGATATCATTAACCTCGCAGATATTAAGGATGTCAAAGGCTTTCCTGAGGCTCTAGACTTTTTCTTGACATATGTAGGTAAGGAATACAAAACGAAATGGTCAGGAAGAATCAACAGCAACAATAGATCAGAAAGTAGTGATATTGATGCCCTAATGACGGAAATGAGGCAGGTGCGTGAATCTTATCCAGGATGGATAGTGCTACCTATATCTCACATGGGAGAGTTTTCTGATACAAAAGAAGACATACCTTTTTGGTCAAGCATGTACTCTTTTTGTATAGATACATCTCAACAAATAAAATTTTTATATGAAATAAATTGGCGTATTGAGACAGCACTAGGCTCTTTTGATACAGAATGGTATCTGCAAGCATTAGAACAATTGACTTTTGAACAAACTGAAGTATTGGATAATAGTACATACCAGAAGTTATTATGGCTAAAGATTTCCCTTCTCAACTTTTATCGCATAAAAGGAAAAGATGAAGATTATGCTCAACTCTTGAGCAGAATCAAGAACCATACACCAGAACTTACATACGAACAGAAACGCCTATTGACTTACATAAAGTGTCTATATGCCATCTCCAAATTAGACTATAGCAACGTTCAACAAATTGTTGATGACTGGGACCTTCGCTCATTAGATTATCAAGGCCATTTATGGAAGGCTGGGGTACTCATTGAGATTGGTCAATTGAGAGAAGCAGAAGTGATGCTTCAAGATTTATTGAAGTCGGTTAAAAGAAGCATCCTCGCATCAAGGTATTCTCCACAGTTGGTATCCGTTCGATCTGCAATTAAACTCTTCCTGTGGAGAATGGATCATAATAGGCACTCCATGGATAAACCAAGCTCAGATTTTGACTTTACGGAAATAGTGAGACATTGTCGCGACATAATAACTAAAGAAGATAACCAGCCATCACATTATCAAACGACACATGACTTCAACCTTCTGTCAATTGGTCAACGATGGCACTTATGGGGAAGAGGCTTTAAGAGTGATTATTACGGGGTGATTCGTTATTTTCAACTGTACGAAAAATTAGGATTTCCATTTGGTGGACCTAATCTTATTTCATCGGATATCAAAGACAAAACATTTATGGTTGAGCGGTTACTGCGTTATTATCCTAAGTACGCACTACAATGGATTGTACGGTGTTGCAACGCTAAATTGTTAGATGCTTTAACTCGTGGAAGTTTGCTACAGATTAGTAGGCCTGATGCATGCGTATTTTTTGATAGTTTAATCGAACCTTGTAAAGTTGGACTTGATCCGTATGCAGGGCAAATTTTGCAAACACGAGTTTTGACTTGTCTGCTACCTATATTGGTAAGGCTTTCCACATTGCTCCCTCAAGAATACATAGAGCATATATTTAATCTACTTTGTATTGTATATCGTCAGTATCCACAAAAATATCAACGGACACAGGCAGTAACACTCTACAATAATTTATCTGGGGAAAATTTGAAGAGCTGTCAAGCAAATGCCCTGAAGGAACCCATACTAAAATCAGGTATTAGAGAGGACGACTTTGAAATGCCTGATTTATTTCCCAATGAAATTGAGTATTCTCCGGAGGCTGGCGAGATCGCTATAGCAGGATTATGTTCTTCTGATGCTAGCATTCAACAAGCAGCCTATGAAAGGCTAAAAGTTTTGAAGCTAACAAAGAAGGATGATTTGACTTCTTCAGTATTGGCTACCAGTATAGCGATCTGGAGAGCCACTCCCCCATTATCTGACGATAAATTGAGTTCCTTTTTTATATTTCCTGGAGAGGAGAAAACTATGAACTCTATCGGAACATCAGAATTGAACTCATTCTTAAGTGAAGACTTCAAAAATGACAGTTCATCTTCTTTCATAGATTCAATTTCAAACAGACTTCGTCGCCTTCAGATAGGCTACCCTAGGTTTACAGAGGAACAGCATTTGGACTTCTTAGATAAGGTTATACAAATTCTAACGGAGAATGAAGATATATTTAAGAAGAATGATTCTGACAAATTCCTTGGAGGGATCCATTCCCGCGTGAGGGCGATATTTCGTCCTCTGAATTATTATAGTCAGGTAGAGGGACTCCCGTCAAAAGGCAATAATAAATGGCAACGCTTTAGGAGTGTGATAGAACGATATCGTGAATATGGGTACCCTGTATTAACAATTATCGCTTCTCTATCATATTTGGGGATATGGGACAAGGCAACAGTCAAGAGCTACATAAAGGAAGCCTTATTCTCAAGCTCTAGTTCATTAGTTAGTGATGCTGGAGAAGCTCTGGTCTATATAGCCCAACAGCAAGGAGCAAGAGTTAATCAATCTGTTATCAAAAGTATAATAAGTAGGATTACTTATGTCATTGATGAACATACTCATACGTATCTTTATATAATCAGAGAAATCTTATTGAGAAAAGGAATAAGCAAACAGGGTCGTATTCTATTAGAGGAGTGGATAAGCACCTTACCTAGTCGAATAGAATGCCTTGCGATATCGGAAGAGATTAAAGATGATGTTAGGTACCTTGCAAATCAAATTTCTGGGATTATGTCAGTTATTTGGTTAGACTGGCCGGGATTAGATGATTGGAGTAACTATATGGAGAATGAGTATATAAAGAATGACATCAGAAAAGGATTTGTAGAAGGTGTCCGTCTTGCCAGTTTACCCCCAGAAGATTAGATCTCCGCTCCTCTCTCCCAAGTATAGAAGAGGTTGAGCAGGAACTCATCCGACTGGTTGTGGGATATTAGCACATATCTCTCCCTTGTATTTTCCACTACGAAGTGCAACACTATAGGCTAAAATTTAGGTAAAATATACGTTAGCCGAGCTTCTTTCGCGGACGATTATTTAGCCTCAATTCTATCTCTTTGAGGTCACCCTTGGTAAGGCCTTCGAAGGAGCTGTGCTTAGGCAGGTACTGCCGGATTAAAGCATTGGCGTGTTCGATGTGTGGCTTATCGGTGGAACGATACGCACGAGCAAAGTAGACCGGCACCCCTAAACCTCGTTCAATACTCCTAAAAGCACTAAACTCCGGGC
>ERZ773083.1443-NODE-1443-length-16203-cov-3.779353_pt1 | contig 16203 bp, 15 predicted proteins | sample MGYA00511465_ERZ773083 | MGnify/ENA primary metagenome ERZ773083 (study PRJEB29015, sample SAMEA2738001) | human oral metagenome | biome: human oral; feature: human-associated habitat; material: dental | place: China | collected 2060 ... | reverse complement strand
AAGGAAAAACCAAAATTATCTAAAAAAGATAAAAATGAAACGGAAAGAAAACGTTTACAAAAGCAGTTGAAAGATAAACGCAAGGAATTAGAATCTGCGAAAAGTAAGAAATCTCTTGATGAACACACAGCGCAATATTTAAGAGAGCTTGCAGAATGGGATCCGTATGATCAAAATGCAGTGAGCACATTTTTCAATCCGGAATGGATGTTTAATGTAAAAGACGGTTTCAATATCGTTATAGGAAATCCGCCGTATATATCGACAAAAGATATTCCCGCAGAAGCAAAAAAAATGTATGAGGCAGAATTCGGATTCAACGATGACACATACAATCTTTTTACATTTAAAGGGCTAGAGCTTACCAAAAACAATGGTTCATTGAACTATATTATTCCAAAAACTTTCTGGACAACTCAAACAAAGCGAAATATGCGCAATTTAATTCTTGATAAAAATATTCAATATATCTTTGATACCGCAAATCCATTTGAGACAGTTCTTGTTGATACGTGTATTATTCAAATTTCGAATACTCAGTTCGAAAAATCAAATACTATTAAATTTATTGACGGATCTGAAAATCTACACAAGCCAATAATATTTGCACCCGTTCTGCAAGAAATATATAGAAACACCCAAAATATGGTAATTTTTAAACCTACAGAGAAAAACTTAAAAATCTGGCAATTATATGGAGCCAAAGTAAAGGAGCTTTATGATCAATGGTGGAATAAAATCGAGACCAGTAAAAAGATTGCAGAAAATGCAGTTGAATTGAAAAAATATCGCGAAAGTTTAAAACCTGGTGATATCGCGCTTCTTGGATGTCTGACAGAAGGCGGTCAAGGGCTTGCTACTGGAAACAATGGTAAATATATTGCTATACGAAAAAATTCAAAATGGGCTGACACTGTTATAGATGGCAGACCTAAAAAATTAATAGCAGCGATGAAGGCTGAACCACTATTGGCAAAAGAATTAGGCAATATAAATCCTAAAGAATATTTAACAAGTCTTTCTGAAAGTGAAATAGCAGAAAAATTTGATTCCATAAAAGAAAAATATGGGCGTGATATTTTTGGACAAGGTTATATTTATAAACTCATTGAGGAGGAGGAAATTGCAGATGTAGAAAAACTCACGGATGATGAAAAAGAAAATGGGATTGATACAAAAAAGCCCTTCTATGTTCTATACGACAAAGGTGATAAAGATGGAAATCGCTGGTACTTGGAAACACCTTTTGCAATTGCTTGGTCTAAAGAAAATGTCCAATTTTTGAAGACTAATTCAGGCAAAAAAGGTATCGGAATGCCCGTCGTTAGAAATCCTCAGTTTAATTTTAAGGAGGGATTTTGTTGGACTGACATTAATACAACTTTTTTAAAATGCAGACTGAAAACAAAGAGTATAAATGACGTAAAAAGTATGAGTATGTATGGACTACTTGATACTGTTCCAGAATATTTTATTATCAGTGTTATTAATTCAACTTTTATGAGCAATTATGTAGATGTTTTTATAAATAATACACAAACATTTCAAATCAATGATGCAAGACAAATTCCTCTTATAATTCCAAATAATAAACAGTTATTACAGTTCAAGTATATCTATGAGAAAGCAATTGAAATAAAAAGAAACCAGTTTTTATCCGGGCTATCTGTATACGCTTCTGATAAGATGTTAATTCCTATTCAACAACAACTTGATAAACTAGTTGAAGAATTATATTGCATATAAAGTATTAATGAATGTATTAATCTGCTTTTCAATTTCTTCGAGAGCGTTATTTTCCTCAAAGGATATACCAGATACCACGGACTTCTTTAAGTCTATAGCTTTCTGAAAGGTTTTAGATATTATTTTTAAACTTTCTTTAGTCGGTATAATAATAGGAATCTGCCTGATATCGTTTATTTGAATATTCACAGTGCAATTTATAAATTCTCGATAATAATCGAATATAAAGTCGGAGTTCAAGACACATACAAGATAATAATTCGGAATATTTTCTAATAAAGTACTTAATGACATTGAGCCGACATCATTGACCGACGCAGATTTCATTTTAACTTTGAGTAATCTTGCTTTAGGATTTAGAACATTATTCCAACAAAATCCCTCCTTAAAAAAGAACGTATATCCTTGATATCGTGCTTTAATATCCGTCTTCAAAAATTGGAGGATATTTTAGGTCTAATAAATACCTCGTATCCATGTATCATTTTCTTTTTTTTCCGGCAATCTAATTTCAGTATAAGCTAAATAGCGATATAGCGTACCTTTTGCAACACCAATTATTTCGGCAATTATCGGAATACTTACACCGTTATTATATTGTCTTAAAATAAAGTTATGGTTTTGCAAACATTTTTTATTGAGATGAACATTTCTTGATCCTGTTTTTCTTCCTAATATTACTCCTTCTGCTTTTCGCAGTTTTAACGCCTCTTTCGTCCTCTGACTAATTAAATTCCGCTCAATTTCTGCACTCAAACCGAAAGCAAACGCCAGTACCTTACTCTGTATGTCATCACCAAGCCGATAGTTATCTTTTATTGTCCAAACCCTACATTCTTTTTTCATACAAATGTTGAGGATTTCCATGATCATAAACAAATTACGTCCAAGACGAGAAAGCTCAGCGCAAATGATTAAATCATCTTTTTTGATTATCCTTAAAAGCTCCCCGAGCTTACGCTTATCATAATTTCTTGTTCCACTAATAGTTTCTTCAATCCAGCCATCTACACTCAATTTTTCCTGTTTACAAAAATTGGTAATTTCAAATTTCTGATTTTCAATCGTCTGCTTATCCGTACTTACTCTGATATACCCGTATGTCATACTGCTTCTCCAATCAAGTAATATAAACGCCAGTATATCAGTTTTCATTTTAATTGGATGTAATATATGTATGGCTCCCTTACGACGGTCGCCTGTACGGTGAGCGTACCGGCTTTGCTGCATCGCGAATGGTCCAGTCTTCGAGTGCCTCATCTGAAATGCGCGGCATAAAGCGCTTTTGTTTTACCGTTTTCATAGAAGAACCGGCTCCGACGGATTCGTTCCACCAATTGTATAAATGTACATTCGTTTTTACACCTAAAAAATCATAATCTTTTTCAAGAGAAATAAAACCGATGGGATCGTACTCGTAAAATTTCAATTTTGAATCGGCAGTATTCGGATGCGTTTCGTACGGAAGCCAGTTTTGCGGAATATAATTGTTTCCGATTATTTTTTTATAATTGCTCGGCATTCCATACGCGTAAAGTAATTTTGTGTTGGTATCAACTGCCCACATTAAATTGTTAAGATAATTTTCAAAATATCCGCCTTTTGCTGCATAAGCTGTAAATTTAAAGAAGATAAAACGTTTGAGCATCTCCGCTTCAGTTGGATCATCATACAAAGGCAACTCAAAAGGATGAACTCCCTCTATGCGGTAATAGGTTACATCATTCAGCTTATTAGTGATGCTGAAAAAAACGGCAGTGCCGGGAACTTCGTCTTCATGGTAACGATATGTTTTATTCGCCTTCCCCCAACCGTCATCAGGAAGACAGGGTTCCCATTGGAAATCGGGATTAAACAGCACTTCAACTGCCGGAGCCGAACCCTTGGATGGCGTCGTAATTTTTGCCATGTGGATAAAGAATTCTCCCAGTTGTGCTTTCTCATAAATGCAATCGGGATTGTTGGGGTCTGGCATAGCCGTATTTTCCGTCTGACCAAAAAGAAAAGAACTGAAAAATATAAGATAGCTGAAAAAAACAATACGATTTAGTTTCATACATGAGCCTCGCTTGAAAGAGATAGATTGCAACATGTTTTTGCAAATTAGAGAAATCTCTAAAAAAGTTGTTTCGTAGAGCCTTTCTATTGTGTAAACATCATTAGAGCGTAAAAAACAGAAAATTGTCAAGAATTGGATTGAACCATTAGGCTCTATTATATGACGAACCGATGTCAAGTTCTTTCCTGTATTTTGCAACGGTACGGCGAGCAATGGAAACCCCATATTTCTCCTGCAATAGGGCGGAAATTTGTTGATCTGAAATCTTTGAGCCTTTTGCACTTTGTTCGATCAGTATCTCTTTAATACAATCTTTTACCCCTTCTCGTGTTGAGGGGATACCGGTTGATACGAAAGTATTGGATTTCGAAGAAATTTGAGGCTGTACCGCTACCGAATTGGTAAAAAAGTATCGAATTTCAAAAGTACCCCACTGGCACTGTACATATTTCCCCGCGACAGCCCTTGATACAGTAGATTCGTGGATATCCAGTTCTCTTGCTATCTGTTGCTGAGTCAGTGGAAGCAGCTGCCTCTTATCACCGGTTAAGAAGAAAGCTTCTTGAGCCGAAACAATTTTACGCAGTACATCGACAATTGTTCTTTCTCGCTGGTTTAAACTTCCGATAAAAGCTTTCGCTTTTTGAATTTGCTCCTTTATATAGGTTTTATCGGTGGTATCTTTCGTATGGCTTATTAAGTTCTGAAATTCAGGCGAGATGGTAAGAAGCGGCACTTCAAAATCATTTATTTTTATACTGAACTCTTGGTTATCTCGTTCGATGGTGGCTGTCGGAACAATATACTCATCAGGTGTTATATCTGTGGTGAGACCCCTTCCCGGGAAAGGATTAAGTGAGGCGATTAGAGACAAAATATCTTCCGCATTCTCTTGGGTTAGTTTATAAGGAATTGCCGGATCTTCATTGACGGCACGGGCGAGTGAATATGGACGAGCTTTTTCCAGATAAGCAAAATGATTTGCTAAAATATCGATAGTATAAGCATAAACAGGGTCGATTTTGGTCTTCTTGTGGAATAATATCTTTGCTTGAACTAAAAGTGCTTGCTTAAAATCCTGCGTTGCGCATCCAATAGGGTCAAGCTGTCGAATAATCGATAATGCATGACATATTTTATGCCGTGTAAAAGCAATGCTTTTTTCGCCTTTATTTTTAGAGAGCTCCTCTTTAAAAAGTTCGTTTAGCGGAACGACATGGAAACCGTCATTCGTTAAATTTCCAATAATTCGTTCGGCAAAAGAGAGAGTGAGCGGATCCAGCTTGTGGATAAATAGTTGTTCCAAAAGGTGACTTTGTAAGCTCTGCTGCTGAGGCGCCGGAATATTTTCTAAGAAAGTCTGGAATACGTCGCTTGCTTCCGTCGAAAAGGCTGACGATGTTCGGTCGTTGCGGTAGTACGGTTCTTTCCGTTCGAGCAGTTTTGTCTGATCTGTTGATGTAGGAGGTATTTGTTGTGTTCCGTGGACAAGCTCTAAGGCAGGATTTTCGGCAAGCTCTTCCGCAATTCTTTCTCGAAGTTCGACGGTCGGCATTGCCAATATATCCAGCGATTGGATTTGACTTTGACTCATCCGCTGCTCAAGCCGTTGCCCGAGCGTTTGCCCCATCTGCTGCATGGTTACCGGCCTATCCGGAAGGCACACCCGATCGAGCAAGTACAACCGCGTAAAGACGTGCCTGCGGAATTGGGCGGTGTATAGGAGCTTGGCTTAGTTGAGGTGATGTCATTATAAATAATACTACTACCTTCCATTGTTATACAATACTGATAAAAAAGATTAATGAATACTAAAAGGAACGGCAAGCAGTTCCAATGTAACCGGAGATTACCGTGCATTGCCCATCCGCCGCCCAGAATGTCAATATATCGCATATTAGCAGCATGGTGGATATCTTCTGCGAAAGCTGTAATATCGGCAGTAAGGTGAAAATCCGATAAAAGCGTTAGTTTATGAGGGAGCGTTGCTTCAAAACCGACTCCTATTGCGGGCATCATTACTTGTTGACGGTATGATATTGCCGATCCTATATGCGGCATCCTAGGTAATGCCGGACTCCACGGTTCATACGTTCCGTCAAACTTTTTTTCTGCATATTGCAGATAGCCGCCGTAAGAATGCCAGCTGATTGTTGAGTAGTAAAAACTGAGCATCGGTTCTACTGTCACTGCAATACCGGCGCTCCTCATTGCTGCTGATTGCGGCATCGGCAACTGTAAACCGAGTTTTGCCATCCAGCTTAGCCCGTTAATAATTGTACAGTTATGTTTGGAAAATTTGGTTATTCCCGTCTGCGGAGGAGTCGTCAGAATCCCCTCAAAGTCCGAATCGGTCATGGGTGCGGTAGCCATCGGCTGCATAAATGAAATATTCCCTTCAAGATGAATCCCTTTCGGGAAATATACGCCGCCGTGAATCGTATAAGAAGCCGAAGGTGTAAGCGGCCATTTTAGATCACTTAGAATGGCATCATAACGGCACACATACTCGCGGCTTTCGGCAATCATGGTGTTGAACGAAAATGCGATAAATCCGCTTACCGGAAATTTTTTTGTCTTGTCAGCAGTATCGAGAGGCTTTGCGCCTTGGGCTAAAAGTATTGGTGGTAAGAGGAAAAAAATGATAAAAAATATTGAAAACAAGCGACACGGCCGCATAGCGGAACTATAGTCTTAATTTGTAATCTACTCAATATCCTAGGGCAGGCGAAAAAAATTATAAAAGCGGCTTGATATGTAATCAAAAAATGATTATCATTTATGTGTGTACAGGATAATTCAAAAAAAGCGGATAACAAAAGCAGTAGAAAAAATGCCCCAAAAAGTACAAGAACTATACGCCCAGCTTATCCTTGATTTAAAAGAATCGGGTCCCGTACAAATAGGCTGGCCTAATTTTAGTTCTTTAGGCAAAAACAAATATCATTGCCACTTATCCTATCATTGGATTGCATGTTGGGAAGAAACAATTAAAGGTATTGAAATGGAGGTATATTATGCTGGTTCACGTGAAAACGCCCCTTATTAAAATTGAAGGCGACATTCCGCCCGATTTATTGGCATTTGTAAAAACACAATACAAACATATTTCCGTTGAATATGACGAAGACGATGAATACGAAGAAGTAACAGAGACTGAATGGTTTAAAAACATTCAAAAGAATATGACTCCCCAAAAGACCTTAAAACTTTTAAGAACCCGGGATAACCTTACACAAGCTGAACTTGCCGAAAAACTTTGTATCAAGGTACAAAATGTTTCCGGTATGGAAAGAGGCGTCCGTCCTATCAGTGTCGCTATGGCAAAAAAATTGGGTACCGTATTTAACACAAACTATAAAAAATTCTTATAAGACATCGACTTCAGCTCTTAAAAATCAAGTAAAGCTATCAGTTTGATAAGTCTATATACAGAAAGGAATAAAACATCGGGCAGGGGGGATTTGAACCCCCGACTTCTTGGTCCCGAACCAAGCGCGCTACCCCTGCGCTACTGCCCGTTTGTGTGATTATATCTTAACGATTATAAAAATAAAAGCTCACCACTTGCGCGGTGAGCTTCTTCGGGAGCGACGGGGCTCGAACCCGCGATCTCCGGCGTGACAGGCCAGCGCGATAAACCAGCTTCGCTACGCCCCCGTAATGGCGGTAATAATATACTTATTGGAATAAAAAGTCAAGAGAAAAATTGCAAAAAATCAGGGTAAGAAGGTAAGCACATTGGAAACATTTCTAGCTCAAGAGGTTGTATGCTTCACATAAAAGCTTGAAAATGTTATAAAACTGAAAAAATAGGATATAATAATGATCTATGATAGAGCATAGGGCAAGAAACACCATACATAATATGGCTCTTTTTAGTAAAAAGGTATAGAATAAATGGCAAAAAATAAGCTGGTGATGCCGGTCGTAAAATGGGTTGGTGGCAAAAGACAACTCCTTCCTGCTTTAACCCCCTTGGTCCCGGAGCGATTTACAATTTATTGTGAACCGTTTTTAGGTGGGGGAGCAATGCTGTTTTGGAAGCAACCGAAAAAAGCGATCGTAAATGATATTAATCACGATTTAATACAAATGTATGAGGTTATCCACGATGATGTTGAGAACCTCATACTAGAGTTAGAAAAACATAAAAATGAAGCAGAATACTTTTATCGGATTCGTGATTGGGATCGGGATAGAGCTAAGTATGCCAACCTATCTCGCGTAGAAAAAGCCGCGAGAATTATTTACTTAAATAAAACCTGTTATAATGGCCTTTTCAGAGTTAATAACGCTGGTGAATTTAATGCGCCGTTTGGTTATTATAAAGCGCCTAATATTATAAATGCACCTACCCTTCGGGCGGTAAGCAATTATTTACGGGAAGCCGAAATTACCTTTTCGTGCTGTGATTATGCAGAAGTGTTAAAAAATATTCCCTCTGGGGCGTTTGTCTATTTAGATCCTCCTTATCATCCTGTTTCCGATACTGCTAATTTTACGGGATATTCTCGCGGAGGGTTTAATGAAGACGAGCAAATTCGGCTGCGGGAGTGCTGCGATGATTTAAACCGGCGTAAAATTAAATTTATGTTATCAAATTCGGCTACGGATTTTATTAAAGCGCAATATGGTAATTATAACCTAACTATCGTAAAAGCAAAAAGAGCTATTAATTCCGATGCAACAGGACGAGGTCAGGTTGATGAAGTGGTAGTAAGAAATTATGAATCCTAAGCAGAAAACACAAAACGATATCGCATGGGAAGCACTGTTTATAAAATATGATATATTGAATCGAATTGGGGCATGTGGACAATATATTATTTCTGCAGATCAGATTAAAGAATTCCGTGAGCCGCGTCTTATGGTTAAGTTTGATCATCACATAAACTTACCGCTTGTTTTTTCAAATAATCATCTTGCAATTCTTCCCGTTTCTCGTCGGGATTATGTTATTTCAAATTTTAAGGCATATCAATTGTTTGAATCGCGTAATGATACAATTATCCGAGCGACTTTACCAACGCATATTCAAAGTCTTGATGCTAATGAAGTGCCCAGTGAAAACGTTGCTATCAACTGTGCATTAGCATCAGGAATGTTTGCCGACTTCCTTAATGAAGAAACACTGTATCCGACAGTATCAGGACGAATGGGATCGGGTAGGTTTAACTTTGATATACTTAATTCAAGAACCGGGACTTTTTTTAATATGCAGATCAATAATTCTCAAATTGAAATAGATGCGGCTTTTGAAGGGATAGCATCGTTAGCTCTCATTGAAGCAAAACGTGACTTATCTGCTGATTTTCTTATTCGGCAGTTATATTATCCATATAGGGTATGGGAAAGTCGTCTTTCTAAAAAGGTAAAGCCGATATTTTTGGTATATTCAAATGGAATATACCGCTTGTATGAATATGAGTTTCAAAATTCAGCTATTTATAATTCTCTCGTTTTAATTAAACATAAAAACTATGCCATTGAAGATACTTCTATTGAAATGTCTGACTTGATAGAAGAAGCTGCTCAGATATCACAAGTTGTGCCGGAACCTGAAATTTCATTTCCCCAAGCGGATTCGTTTGAACGTGTAATTAATATGTGCGAATTATTATCTCATCAAGAGCTTAGCCGGGATGCAGTTACAGAGAAGTATGCTTTTGATATCAGACAAACTAACTATTATACGGATGCAGGCCGCTATTTAGGACTTATCGAAAAAAAATACAATGGGAAAAAACCAATATATTATTTGACGAAATACGGACGAAGAATAATGCGGCTTAATTACAAAAAACGGCAACTTGCTTTATGTAGATGCATCCTTCAACATAGAATATTCTTTAATGTATTCTCATTTTGCCAACAATACGGGAGTCTCCCTGATCGGACTACCATTGTTAAAATTATGAAATCCTCTGATCTTTATAACATAGAATCTGAAAGCACATATCTTAGGCGGGCTTCGACTGTCAGTGGGTGGATTAATTGGATGTTTGGACTGATTTCATAAACGACATGAAACTTGCCGTTTTATTCTTTGTTCCTTATATTAAAGGGCGGAGGTATTAAGTCAATGTGTCCTACATGCCATAAACCATTAAACGAGTCCCAATATCATGGTGCTTATAAATCTTGTCCATTATGTTCTCAAAATGCCGGTATCCATATTTATTATTTATATCCTGATGCTTTTGGGAAAACCCCTTTACGCGCGACTCCAGCACACCCTGATGGACCGCAAAGTTATTGTCAAAACTGTCGAGGAAGGCAAGCAGGGCCATTTGCAAATGGCTTACGATGCGATCAAATTTCAGATTTATAAGTTTTAATTTAAGTATTTTAGTGAGCCGTATAGATGCTTATAATTAAGCTTCTCCCGTAAGACGGGAGAAGTATTCCGACTCGCTTCATATTTTTTTTACGGGTTCACAAAGCATATAATCCAGAGAAATTAATTTTTGCCTTTTTCAGAGATTTTAAAGCTGAAAAAATGTGTTTCTAAATGAAAATGAGCGATTTTATCCACAGTTTCCCATAAAAAGAACGCATATGATTCAAATATGTACAAAACGCTAATTTTTCCAGTACAGTTGCTATAACTCGATAAAGCTTATCCCTCCAAATCCCCTCCAATCATAAAACCAATCGCATTAACAATGAAATCCCGATAAAATTGATTGCCGTGATAATAAGGGTAAGTTCTATCACAAACCGCTTTTTAAACAAAGATAACAGCATAAACAAATTTTTTATATCCATCATCGGGCCGTATACTAAAAAACCGAGAATTGAACCGGAGGGAAATCTGTTTAAAAAGCTGCGGGCGATAAAAGCATCGGAGGTGGAGCAAGCGGAAAATACAAAGGCGAAAAACATCATCACAAGGAGCGAACCTGCCGCACTGCCGCTTGTTATGCTGAACAATTCCTGAGGCACAGCCGCGCGTATCAGCGCGGTGATAAACGCACCGAGGATTAAAAAGGGTCCTGTGGTAAAAAATTCCGAACAGGTGTGCATCAATAGGGCGTATACTTTTGCTTGCAGCCATTGCAGTTTGCTTTCTGCAGCGGTGTCGCCGAAATTGTCTGATTGAGGTTCGCTACTGCTGTTCTGCGCACTTGTTCTGCCTGTTGCAAGGCGAAACGCTGTATCCACATCCACGCCGCCAAAGATGTGCGGCTGCGCTGCCGGTTCCCTATCAAAATCTTCCTTTAAGTATTTTTCTTCAGGGTAGAACAGCAATATCAATCCTATACCGAAGGCAATTGTCAGCCCGAAGCACAGCCGATAGAACGTTACGGCTGGTTGTTGCGGGAAAGCGTACAGGGTCGAAACAATCGAAATAGGGTTGACGATGGGGGAAGCAAGCATAAAAGTAACCGCGATAGGCATCGCGACACCTTTTTTAATGAGGCTGCGCATCAATGGAACGGCAGCACATTCGCAGACGGGGAACAACGTTCCGGCAAAGAGCGCCGTTAAAAAGCCGATCCCGTATTTTTTAGGAAAAATCTTGATCAGCAGTCGGTCGGGAACAAAAGCGTATAGCGTCGAGGACAAAAGCGCTCCCAGCAGCATGAACGGCACCGCTTGCAACACGATGCCGGTAAAAACGGTATGTATGGTAGAAAAAAATGCCTGCATATAAAACCTTTCTACAACCCGTAATAATACAGGCAGGTGTCGAGGTTGCCGCTCTTTAACGGCCGCTTTTTGAGCGTAATGCCTGCACGCAGGAATATGTCCGCAAAAGCCGGTTTATCGGTAATAAAACCTAAGCGCCAGTTTTGAAACTCGTGCGGAATGGACGTCATTTTTTCGTAGAGCGCGGTTGCTTCCTGTTCATCCCCGAGGCGGTCTCCGTAAGGCGGATTGGAAAGAAGCACTCCTTCGGGATACGGCGCGGCAAGTTCGCTAAAATCAGCTTGGATAAATTCGGGGCGCGGGATACGGTTATCTTTTCCAATCCGCTGCAGCGCTTTACCTGCAAGCATACAGGCACGCTCTGCATTGGCTTGCGCAAGCCGCACCGCCTCCGGATCGTTGTCGGAACCGCTCACCCGTACCAAGCAATCCGTGCGGATATTGAGCGTACCGCGCCGGCGTTCTTCTTCAATGAGCTGCCGGTCTTTTTTAGACGAATAGCAGGCAAAGGTTTCAAAGGCAAAGCTGCGGCCGATTCCGGGCGGAATATTATAGGCATACCACACCGCTTCAATCGGGATGGTACCCGACCCGCAAAAAGCGTCGTGCAGCGGCAGCTTCCGTTTCCATTGCATACACTGCAACAAAACAGCCGCCAGCGTTTCTCTCATCGGCGCGGTGCCTCCGCTTAAGCGGTATCCCCGCCGGTGCAGCGGCTCTCCCGAAAGGTCGAGCAGCAGATACACGCGGTTATGTTCTATATATATGCGTATGCTGTACTCCTTCCCCGTTTCCGGTAATACATCCATCTTCCATGCGGAACAGAGCGCGGTACATACCGCCTTATGAACAGCTCGCTGCACTGCATGTTCGGAAGCGAGTTTACTCTTAAAGGTTCTCACCTTGTCTACCGTTATCTTGGAATCTTTGGAAAAAAAACGCTGCCAATCCACCGCGGCAACGGTGTCATACAACGTATCGAAGTTATCAGCGGCAAATTCTTTCAGGACGAGATAGAGCCTGTCCGCAGTGCGGAGATAAAAGTTTGCACGCATGATGCTTACAACTTCCGGCTCCTTCAGCGTAGGGGTAAAAAAAACACGTCCCGGCAATCGGTTAACCGGTTTAAAGTCTAACAGTTTTAATTCATTTGAAAGGATCGGCTCGGCGCCGACTGCGCAAAGCGCTAAAAATTCAAGCATGAAAGGACTATATCGATTTTTTTTGCTTTATACAATTGGAGGAACGAACAAATTTATATATTGACATAAACCGCTAAATGTTTCAAATATAGTAGGTCATCTCTAAAAGTTCGCTTATCGGCTAAACGTTTTTTAGAGGTGCCCTATAACAAGCTGAAGGGGGCGCGATGCGTCAGTGAAAGGGTGCGAAATTTCAATCGAAAATGTGTCAAAAACATTTGGTGATTTTCATGCAGTGGATAATGCGGTTATCCACATTAAGCGCGGGGAGTTTTTTTCGCTGTTGGGGCCTTCCGGCTGCGGAAAAACAACGCTGCTGCGCATTATTGCCGGATTTGAACAGCCGGATTCGGGGATTATAACCTTTGATGGGCTAAATATTGTCGGCATAGAAGCTCACAAACGGCAATCGAATACCGTTTTTCAAACCTATGCGCTCTTTCCGCACCTGTCAGTGTATGAAAACGTTGCCTTTCCGCTTAGGATTCGCAAACGCCCGCAGGAAGAAATTGACCGGCAGGTTAAAGAATATCTGCATTTGGTGCAGCTTGATGCGCATATCTACAAAAAGCCGTCCCAACTTTCCGGTGGGCAGAAGCAGCGGGTTGCCATTGCCCGTGCGCTGATTAACGAACCGCGGGTGCTGCTCTTGGATGAACCGCTTTCCGCATTGGACGCAAAGTTACGGGCAAATCTTTTAATTGAGCTTGATAAACTGCACGACCAAATCGGCATTACCTTTATTTTTGTAACGCATGATCAAAGCGAAGCGCTGTCCGTTTCCGACCGCATTGCAGTGATGAATCAAGGGAAGGTGCTGCAAATCGGTAGTCCGTATGAAATCTACGAACAGCCTGCCACAGCTTTTGTCGCAAAATTTATCGGCGAAACAAACCTCTTTGATGCAACCGTGGTTGCGTGCGAGCCGCATACGGACGGCTTTATGGTTACGCTTGACACACCGGCGCTGGGAACTTTGGTTAAAATTACCGACTACGATAAAACCGAAGTGGGGCAGCCGGTATGCTTTACCGTGCGGCCGGAAAAAATCCGCATCTCGTTGGAAAAGCCGTCTTCTTTGACAAAGGAATTGAATGTTTTCCGCGGGGAAGTTGAAGAACCGGTGTATTCCGGTTTTCAGTCTAAGTTTTTTGTAAAGTTGGAATGCGGTACGGTGGTACAAGTTTTTAAGCAGCATCAAAATTATCTTGAAGACGGGCCGGAAATCGAGTGGAAGGATACGGTATATGTTTCGTGGGCGGCCAATGACGGCTACATCGTCGAAGATTTAACATAAAGGTATATAAGACTATGGTACAAGATCATTCTCGGCGGCGGTACGCCTTTTTGTATACCTTTCCGATGGCAGCATGGTTTACCGTCTTTTTTGTGCTGCCACTTCTCATCATCGGCGTGTATAGTTTTCTTCAAAAAGGATTATACGGCGGAGTTGTACGGCATTTCACGTTCAGCGCATATATACAGCTTTTTACCGCAAGCTACGGGCTATTATTTGTGCGGACGCTCTGTGTCAGTATTGCGGTAACGCTGATTTGCATCCTACTGGCGCTTCCCGCCGGATATGCAATTGCACGGAGTAAGCATCAGCTGTTCTTTTTGTTTTTGATTATCATTCCTTTTTGGACAAACTCATTGATTAGAATTAATGCATGGATTTCGATACTCGGTACTCAAGGCTTCCTCAATGGGCTTTTAAAAAAACTGCACCTCATTACGGAAAGCATTCCGTTTTTATATAACCGGCAGGCGGTGATACTCGTGCTGGTATACATGTTTATCCCGTATGCGATTTTTCCGATTTTTTCGGCAATCGACAAGTTTGACTTTTCGCTGTTGGAAGCGGCACGTGATCTCGGCGCTACTAAAACAGAGGCTATCTTTAAGGTCATGCTGCCGAATATCCGTGCCGGAATCCTAACCGCCGTTATCTTTACCTTTATTCCGGTATTCGGCTCTTATACCGTACCGCTCCTTGTCGGCGGTAAGGATTCTTATATGATCGGTAATCTGATTGTCGATCAAGTAACAAAGATCCGCAATTGGCCGCTCGCCTCAGCCTTTTCGGTGCTTATTACCGTCGTGAGCGCTGCCGGTGTCCTCTGGATGATGTACGCCAGCTTTAAGCAAGAAAAGCAAGCCGCAAAATAGTTCAGTTTAAACTACGTGCGAGCCGGATGCCAAGATAATTGGCGCGGCGGTACGGGTAGTACCAATCGTTGCGGGAAACCGTGCAGTTGTATGCTTCGTTGCGGAAGGCACCTCCGCGGTCAACCCGTGCAGGTTCTTCAACTGTAGTAGGACGCGGCCCTCCGTGCGGATCTTCTTCTATTGTTCCGGTTATGTTTAAAGCTGCTGCCCAATCATAGCACCATTCAGAAACATTCCCCGACATATCATAAAGTCTGAGACGATTCGGCTTTTTTGTGCCGACGGCATGGGTCTTTTGCCCGCTGTTGCCGAGATACCACCCGTATTGGTCGAGATTTGTATCGGTTTTTCTAGTATGAAAGCCCGACGGATCAAGCGGCGTACATTGCGTTCCTGCAAATGCATACTTCCATGCATCGATTTTTACATTACCGCCGCGCGCCGCAAATTCCCACTCAGCTTCCGTCGGAAGCCGGAAACCGTTACTAGTTTTATCAAAAATAACTTTATCCCATTCCGCGCGTTTTTCTTTTGTTGTATCTACATCGGGAATTTCATCATATTGAATCGTTTCCCAACCAATATTTTTATTTTCAATGCGGTAATACGGTTTAAGTCCCAGTTTTAAGCTTAGTTTATTGCAAAACACAATTGCATCGTACCAGTTGACTGTTTCTACAGGGCGCAATTTTTGGTTATCGCCGGTTTTAAAGTTGCTCGGATTATGCCCCATAATCGCTTCGTACAATTCTTGTGTTACTTCATACTGTGAAAGTGCAAAGGGACTGAGCTTAACCTTTCTACCTTTGAGGAATACCCCTCTCAAAAGATAGAGTCCGGATATGTAATTATCTTCACCGCCGGTACAATAGGTACTCCAGCTTGAATCATCGTCTATGAAGATTTCTGCTTTTGTGCCTTTTGGGACGATTTCTATAAAAGAGGTCTTTGCGAATGTTTTGCCGTCAAAGCTTATATTGCTCACGGGTACTCGTTCCGTCATACCGTTTTTACAGGAGGTTAAAACTCCGAATATCGCCAGTATGCTGAATAGCACCGGCAACCCTATAATACATAAATGCTTTAAATAATGTTTGTTGTGTTTCATAGTACTCCGCAAGCCTCCTTATTTACTTTTAAATATTTCGGTAATAGGAATCTCCATAGCACCCGGCATAAATGAAACACGGAGTATCAGTTTACCGTTTTCAAGTTTTCCGTGAACTGTTACATTGTTTAATGTAATAGGGTCTCCTGTCTCTTTAACCGCCTCAACAGAATCCGGCCCGTACTTCAAATAATATACAGCACCTTCTTTGAACACTTTAACGCCGGGAATATCAAATGGGTTAATACCCATCGATGGTTGAG